>Ga0208916_10000335_pt1 | contig 22702 bp, 20 predicted proteins | sample DEB19_08_DNA_5_FD_184523 | JGI IMG/M metagenome (GOLD analysis project Ga0208916, IMG submission 184523) | Aqueous microbial communities from the Delaware River and Bay under freshwater to marine salinity gradient to study organic matter... | ecosystem: Environmental > Aquatic > Marine >... | reverse complement strand
GGTGAGGTTTCCCAGAACTCCCCCAAGAAGCAGGCCGATAGTGAGTTGCCATCCACCTGAAGTGATCTTGGGTGCGAAGTAAATGACAGCAACAACAACTGCAAGCGCTAGAAGTGAGAAGGCGAGTGTGAATCCTGTGGCAAAGCTAAATGCTGCACCAGAATTATGAACGAGGGTGAATTGAAGAAATGAACCAATGATCTTTTTAGGTTCGGATGAGAGTGAAGCTAAAGCCCACGTCTTTGTTGCAAAATCAAAGAGCCAGATAGTCCACGCAGTTGCGAACAATCGGCGCACTTTAGCGCCGCTCTTCCTTCTGCTTACAGATCATGCACAAGGTTGCGCGAGGAAATACTTGAAGACGTGCCTTACCAATTGCTGCTCCGCAATCTTCACAATTTCCATATGTCTTGGCATCGATGCGCTCAAGAGCGCGCTCGGTCTGCAGCACCATGTCACGAGCATTGATAACAAGTGACATCTCATGCTCGCGTTCGAAAGTCTTCGTTCCAGAATCTGCCTGGTCATCTCCAGCACCTTCACCAGAATCGGCAATCAACTCATCCATCTCGCGTTCTACAACTGCAAGCTCATGACGCAGACGTTCAAGATCTGCAGAGATATCTGTGCGGACTGATTTAAGTTCAGCGGCAGTCCATGGCGCTTCATTGGCATCAGCTGTCACAGGTGTTGGAGCAGCTTTGATTGGCTTCAGCGGTGCAACTTTCTTTCCACTCTTCACAGGCCGTGGTGGTGGTGGCATTACTAAACGACGCTCCTCAACAACGGGAGCTGCAGATGGTGCAACTACAGTTGCAACAGAGACTGTCTGAGACTTTTCATCAACGGTAAGAGTTGTCTTACCAATCTTGGATGGGAAGGGACGGCCATGAGATTTAGATGCGGGCGCCTTCTTTACGGGAATTGATTTCTTAGCGGGAGCTTTCTTTGCAACCTTCTTTGCAGGAGCTTTCTTGGCCGCCTTCTTTGCTACCGCTTTCTTAGCAACTTTCTTCGCAGGAGCCTTCTTAGCGACCTTTTTTGCAGGTGCTTTCTTGGCAGGGGCTTTTTTAGCCGCCTTCTTCACTACCTTTTTTCCTGGCACGCCGCGCACCTTATGCGTTTTTGCCCTCGTAACCAACTTTGCCACGCATGGTTTAGACTTTGCATGCAAGACCTTGCAGGAAATGTGCGTTGATGAGGCCATCACCTTCGGAGCACGCTGGAAGATCCGCCTCTTTGAGGCGGGGTAGAACCAGCTGAATGTAAGTAATAAAGAGGTATCGAAGGCAGCAGCTATTCGATACAAGGCGGGTGGTACCGCGAAGCTCATCAGCTTCGTCCCTCCAAGAGTGTCTTACTTCTTGGAGGATTTTTTATGTCATCACCATTTCGCGCAATCCCTGCAGCGATAGATCTTCCTGCAATGGAACACTCGATTCTAGATTTCTGGCGCGAGAATGACATCTTCCATAAGAGCACTGAATCTCGTGCTGGTGGAACTCCTTGGACATTTTATGAAGGTCCTCCCACTGCAAATGGAATGCCTGGTACTCACCATATTGAAGCGCGTGTATTTAAAGATGTATTTCCTCGCTATCAAACAATGAAGGGCAAATACGTCACCCGTAAAGCAGGTTGGGATTGCCACGGACTTCCTGTTGAGATTGCAGTAGAGAAGGAACTTGGATTTGCAGGAAAAGGCGATATTGAAAAATATGGAATCGCACCCTTTAACGATAAGTGCCGTGAATCTGTAACCCGCCACGTTGATGCATTTACCACCATGACAGAGCGCATGGGCTTCTGGGTTGATTTCGATGAAGCCTATTGGACGATGGCTCCAGAATATGTGGAGAGCGTCTGGTGGAGTTTGAAAGAGATTTGGAAGAAAGGACTTCTCGTTCAAGACCATCGCGTTGCACCGTATTGCCCACGATGCGGAACAGGTCTTTCAGACCACGAGCTTTCTCAAGGATATGAAACTGTTACAGATCCATCAGTCTTCGTTCGCTTTCCTGCAACATCAGGAGAGCTAGCAGAACTCAAAGCTTCCTTCCTCGTGTGGACAACAACACCGTGGACTCTTGTCTCCAATACCGCAGTCGCCGTCCACCCAGATGTGGATTACGTTGTCGTGAAGGCCACTGTTGAAGAAGTAAGTGAAGTCCTGGTTGTTGCACAGCCACTGCTCTCAAAGGTTGCAGGCGAGCATGAAATTCTCAAGACAATTAAGGGTAAAGATCTAGAGCGCACAACCTACAAACGCCCCTTCGACTATTTAGATATTCCTGAATCACACTTCATCGTCCTTGCAACATATGTCACCACCGAAGATGGAACAGGTCTTGTTCACCAATCCCCTGCATTCGGAGCAGATGACTTACTTGTCTGCCGTTCATACGGGCTACCTGTTGTAAATCCCATTGCACCCGATGGAACTTTCCTTCCAGAGACTCCTGTCGTTGGTGGAATGTTCTTTAAGGAGGCAGATAAGCCACTCGTAAAAGAGCTCAAAGCATCAGGAGCTCTCTATAAGCATCAGCCATACGAGCACGAATATCCACATTGCTGGCGCTGTCACACAGCACTTATCTATTACGCACAACCTTCTTGGTATATCCGCACAACTTCAATCAAAGATGAATTGATCCGTGAAAACCAGAAGACTGATTGGCACCCAGAGACAATCAAAACTGGCCGCTATGGTGATTGGCTCAATAACAATATTGACTGGGCTCTTTCACGTAATCGCTACTGGGGCACTCCCCTTCCTATCTGGCGCTGTGAAAATAAGCATGAGGTCTGTGTTGATTCACTCAAAGAGTTGGGAACACTTGCCGGCCAAGAGTTAAGCAACCTTGATCCTCACCGCCCCTTTGTCGATGACATTACCTTTGCATGTGCTGAGTGTTCAGCAACAATGACTCGAGTACCTGAAGTAATTGACTGCTGGTATGACTCAGGTGCAATGCCTTTTGCGCAGTGGGGCTATCCACATAAGCCAGGTTCAGTTGAGAAGTTCAAGGCTGCCTACCCTGCTGACTTCATCTGTGAGGCAATCGATCAGACTCGTGGTTGGTTCTATACCTTGATGACTATTGGAACTCTCGTCTTTGATGAAAGTTCTTATAAGAGTGTTCTCTGCCTTGGCCACATCCTTGATAAAGATGGTCGCAAGATGAGTAAGCACCTAGGCAATGTTCTTGAACCAATTTCTCTTATGGATCAACATGGTGCAGATGCTGTCCGCTGGTACATGCTCGCAGCAGGCTCTCCATGGTCTGCCCGCCGCGTAGGCCACGATGCAATCTCTGACGTTGTCCGCAAAACTTTGCTTACCTATTGGAACACCATCTCATTCCATGCGCTCTATGCAGAGGCATCAAACTTTGAGCTGTCACAGAGCCCAGCTCTCAAAGATCGCTCCATGATGGATCAGTGGATTATCAGTGAGCTCAATGCACTCATCGCAGAGGTTGATAAGTCCTATAACGACTTTGATTCACAGAATGCAGGAAGGGTCTTGGCTCGCTTCATCGATGATTTATCAAACTGGTATGTGCGACGCTCGCGCCGGCGATTCTGGGATGGCGATGTTGCAGCCCTTGCAACATTGCATGAGTGCCTGACAACGGTGACACAACTTCTTGCTCCCATGGTTCCCTTTATCGCAGAGCACACATGGCAGGTTTTGGTACGCCCTGCAGATAAGAGTGCTGCTGCATCTGTTCACCTCACAGATTTCCCAGTCTCAAATTCATCTCTGGTCAATGCCAAACTCAATGAGCAAGTTGCCATGACGCGTCGCGTTGTGGAACTAGGTCGCGCAGCTCGCGCAGAATCTGCCATCAAGATTCGCCAGCCTCTGCAACGCGCTCTCATCTCAGCACAAGGGTGGTCTTCACTACCCGCAGATATGAAGGATCAAATCTCTGATGAACTTAACGTTCTTGAACTTGAAGATATTGCTCATGCAGATGGAGATCTCGTGGATATCTCTGTCAAAGCAAATTTCAAATCTCTCGGAGCTAAGTACGGCAAGGCTGTGCAGGATGTTGCAAAGCTCATCTCTGCCACTGACGCCACCTCTCTTGTAAAGGGATTGCGTGTAACGGGAAGTGCGAAGATCGGCGATTTTGAGATTGAACTCGATGACCTTGTTGTGACAGAAGTACCTAAGAGTGGCTGGATGGTTGCAAGCCATGATGGCGAAAGCGTTGCACTGGATCTTGCGCTCACTCCTGAACTCATTGCATCAGGGCATGTTCGCGAAGTGATTCGCCTGATTCAAGAGCGTCGCAAGAGCGATGGCTTTGATATTTCAGATCGCATCTCAGTCCGTTGGAACGCTCCTGCTGAATTAGTTGAGACTATTTCTCAGAGCGCATCCCATATTTCAGATGAAGTTCTAGCTCTCTCATTCGAACGCGATGCAAGTGTTCCTCAGGAAGAGAATGAACTAGCCGTGGGAGTAGTACTAAAGAAGGCTTAGTTCTTAGAGCAGAACATTAATTGCAACTTGTGCAATATTGATTGCAATCAATAGGACGATGAACGATAGATCTATCGCAACGCCACCAAGGCGAAGTGGTGGAACAAATCGCTGCACGAAACGCATTGGCCTATCTGTAATGGAGTAAATAATCTCAAAGAGGCCTAAGAAGATTGCATTTGGTTTCCAATTACGTGCAAACATACGAACGTAATCGATAATGATGCGAGCAAAGAGTGCGAGCTTAAAAAGCCCTAAGAGTTGAATCAGTATCGATGAGAGCATGCAGAAGATCAGCTCTGATTAAAGAAGCTTGCCTGAGCAGCTGTCTTATCTTCATTGCTCACAGAGACATTTGCTGGTGAGAGCAAGAAAACTTTAAGGCTGATGCGTTCGATGCGTCCGTGAAGACCGAAGACCAGACCACTTGCAAAGTCAACGAGACGCTTACGTTCTGACTCTTCCATGTCATCAAGGTTGATGATCACTGGATTACCTTCGCGGTAGTACTCGCCAACTTTGCGAGCTTCAGAGTAAGAACGTGGCTGAAGAGTGATGATGTTATATGAAGCTGGTTCTTCAATCATTGCCGGTTGTGTTGCGGATGTGTGTGAACCAAGAACTGTTACACCAGTGCGTTCGCGACTTGGACGCGCCACTGGTGTACGAGCAGGCGCTTGTGAAACTGTGGTCTCTTCATCTGTATCGACGAGGCCAAGGAAGCCCATCATTTTATTGAGTGCTGACATGCAACTAGGTTACTAGCGAGTCACGCGAGAGCCGAGGATTGAGCTACCAACGCGGATATGTGTCGCTCCGCAATCAACGGCAATTTCAAAGTCCCCTGACATACCGGCAGAGAGCGAAATTGCAGCTGGATACCTCGCAATAAATCGACGATGAATTGCAGCGATTTCGGTAAATGCTGCCCTGGGATCCTGAGCCACCGGTGGCACACACATCAACCCCATCAAATTCAGATGAGATGAAGCAAGGGCTGCATCTGCAAGGGCAGGTAGGTCAGATTCAATGACTCCCCCACGTGATGGATCACCATCGAGGGAGAGTTGAAGAAAGATATCAATCTCTGATGCGGCAACGGAATCGAGTTTTGCAATATGGCTTGCTGTATCCAGTGAATGAATCACATCGGCCCACTGCGCAATATCTCGCAACTTTCGGCTCTGAATCTCGCCTTGATAATGCCATGTTGCATCTACTGCCGATGATTTCTCTAGACCTTCCTCATTACGGTTCTCACCAAATTGTGTAACTCCTAAATCTCTCAAGATCTGCACATCACTGACTGGATAGGTCTTTGTGACCACAATGAGATTCACATCAGGATTAGAGATACGAGCTTGAACCGCTGCAAGATTGGCTGCTAACTCATCACGGCGGCTCATAAGCTAATGATTCCAGCTTGGCGACCAGTAACGCCATCTCGGCGGTATGAATAGAGTTGATCGTTTTCAAGAGTGCAATCTGACTCATCGATAATGGAAATGGATTGACTTGCCAACACAGATCGAAGAGCCGCGGGTAGATCTAGCGCTGGGGTTCCTTGAGCGGTCTGTGACGCAGCAGCTGGGTGCAGAGCAGTAACCTCGTCATAAATCTCTTGAGAAACTTCATAACATGCACCACAAATTGATGGTCCGATGATCGCAGTGATCTGATGTGAACCCATATCGCGCATTACCTCAAGCGCTGCAAGTGCAACGCCGTTAACCAACCCCTTACGTCCCACATGCACTGCTGCAACAGATTCTGCTGAGTGCAACAACAATGGAATGCAATCGGCCACCTGCACCGCAAGGCTAACTCCCGGAATTCCTGTGACTAGAGCATCAGCAGTTGGATCCTCATGGGTTACTTCCTCAATGACGACAACGCGATTGCCATGGACTTGCGACATGAATTGAACAGGGCCGATTTCACGAGCAAGCTCGGCTCTATTTTCTAGAACTGTAGATAGATCATCAGAGACATGAGTTCCAAGGTTTCGAGATGCAAAAGCACCGGAGCTTGCGCCACCGGTGCGATTGGTAAAGCGATACTTCATGAAGGTTTAGTAAGTGGATTACTTCATGAAATCTGGGACATCTATCTCATCTTCAGAGACAAGCTCTTCAAATGTAATGCGCTTACGTGGAGCAGAATCCAAATCAAGGGCCACTGAGAGTGGATCGTTGGATGGAATGGGATCTGCAACTCCACCGAGAGTTGTTGCATTGATTACTGGCATATCAACTTTCTTTGGTTCTCCTCCAGCAAAGCCTGCAGCAATCACAGTAATTCGTACTTCATCACCTAGGGCATCATCGATTGTCGTACCGAAGATGATGCGTGCATCTGGGTGAGCAGCAGCTTGGACAAGTTCACACGCTTCATTAATTTCAAAGAGTCCTAGATCTGAACCACCTGCAACTGAGAGGAGTACTCCCATTGCGCCATCTATTGATGCTTCAAGAAGTGGACTTGAGATTGCAAGCTCTGCAGCTCTTGTCGCACGATTATCACCGCGCGCTGATCCAATTCCCATGAGTGCAGAACCTGCATCTGTCATGACTGTCTTCACATCTGCAAAGTCAAGGTTGATAAGTCCTGGTTGAGTAATGATTTCTGTGATTCCCTGAACGCCTGAGAGAAGAACTTGATCAGCGCTCTTAAATGCATCTACTGCTGTGATTGAACGATCTGAAATCGCAAGTAAGCGATCGTTAGGAATAACTATAAGTGTGTCTACTTGTTCGCGAAGAAGTTCAATTCCTTCATCTGCTTGACGTGAACGAATCTTTCCTTCGAATGAGAATGGTTTTGTAACAACACCAATTGTTAGCGCGCCGAGATCGCGTGCAATCTTTGCAACGATTGGGGCTCCACCTGTTCCGGTTCCGCCACCTTCTCCTGCAGTAACAAAGACCATATCTGCGCCACGAAGAATCTCTTCAATCTCTTCTGTGTGATCAATGGCAGCTTGTCTTCCTTTTTCAGGAGCAGCACCTGCACCAAGTCCCTTTGTTGAAGTGCGACCAATATCTAATTTCACATCTGCATCACTCATTAACAAATGTTGTGCATCAGTATTGATAGCGATGAACTCAACGCCTTTTAATCCGACATCAATCATGCGATTGATTGCATTTACTCCGCCGCCGCCGATACCGACAACTTTGATGACAGCTAAGTAATTCTGTGGTGCAGCCACGTGAGTCCCCCTTTAGAACTGTAAACCTCTACTTGAGAATTACATTTCTACTCTCTTTGATGGGGGGAACGTATGCGCTTAGCAAGTACTAATCAAAGACCGCCACGAACTATTTTCTCAACTCATACTTGATAGATAGCAATCATTTTCTATGGCAGATATGTAGTGAAAAGTTTTTTAAACAGTATGAATTTACTTAACGATTGGCGCATGTGGCGCACTGACATCGATGCGACGGATATTTTTATTCTCTTCAAGTGCGATAAGTGCCTCAATTACTTGGATTTTCAAGGCGCTCTTCTCATTGCCTCCCCACATCACTCTGATATCTCTTCCATTCAATGTGATCTGCATGGCGATATTGGAGTCGTTGTGAGCCGAGAGTGAGAGCACCTTGGATTTGAATTCATCGGGCAGGCTCTGAAAGAGCTCAATCGCTGACAGTCCAAGCTCTGGAGTAGGGGCAGAGACTCGAGGAAGGTCTCCCCCAGTAAATCCCGGCAAGGTGAAGATAGTTCCAGATGCATCAATGGTCGAACCATTGAAGTAAGCAGAGGGAGTCCGTGGGATTACGATGATTTCAACTTTACCGCTAATCCAGTTGCGCGAAATATCAACTGATTCAATCCATGTCAGATGTTCAATGCGGTGAGCTATTGCGCGTGGTTCCACTCGAGCAAGTTTTTGACCTGTTGAAACATCTGCTATCTGCGATATGGATTTCTCGGTCTCAGGCGTTGGTGCTCCAGTTATGTGAACTGTTGACACTGAAAATATTGAAGACCATGCAAAGAGATAGACAAGGCCTGCAAAGAGTGCAGCGATGACGATGCCGGCAAGTGGAACCTTGGTGAAATTACGCAAAGCGGCGTTGCAGCCCTTCAGCGATTATGGGAGCAAGAGAGTTCACATCTCCAGCACCTAAAGTAATGATTACATCTCCAGGTTTAGCCAATTCAATGACGCGTTCAGAGGCTGCTGCAAAGTTTGGAATGAAGTGGCCTTTGCTCATCTTTTCAGCGATCAGCTCTGAAGTGATTCCATGTATTGGTTTCTCACTTGCCGCATAGATTTCAAGAAGAGTGACATCATCGGCAAGATCTAGCGATGTTGCAAACTCATTCATAAATGCTTGAGTGCGCGAATATCTGTGTGGTTGAAAGATGACAAGGACCCGGCCGTCTCCCGCATATCGTCGTGCAGCATTGAGCGTCACTGTGATTTCAGTCGGGTGGTGGCCATAGTCATCAATAATGCGAATCCCATGTTCGGTTGCTTTAAGTTCAAAGCGACGACCTGCTCCCCGGAAGTTATGCAGCCCCTCAAGTAGTTGATGGATAGGTGCATCAAGTAAGAGCCCCATTGCAACACAACCTGCTGCATTGAGAAGGTTGTGATGACCAGGTATTTGAATCTCCAAATGGCCCACAGCTCGCCCGCGCCACATAACACGGGCAGAAGAAGATGCAGCTTTGAGCTCAATCTGATCGATGCGTAGGTCAGCGCCTTCTGCTTCTCCATAAGAGACAGTTGTGCATGCAAGCTTTGATGTGCCAAGACGCTTTGCCCCTGCATCATCTGCGCAATAGACCAAGAAACCATCTGGAGAAATGGTCGCAGCAAATGAATCAAAGGCAGCTGTCACTGCCTCTGGCGTATGAAAAAAGTCCACATGGTCGTGTTCAATATTTGTCACAATGGCAGCTAGTGGTTTGTATTCAACAAATGATCCATCTGACTCATCTGCTTCAGCAACAAAGATATTGCCTGTGCCTCGATGTGCATTTGAGCCAGATGCATTCAAGGTTCCACCGATTGCAAAAGATGGATCAACGCCACACGCCTGAAGTGCGACAGTCATCATGGATGACGTTGTCGTCTTTCCATGTGTGCCGGCAACAGCAATGCTCGTTGAACCCTTCATCAAGAGAGCGAGAGCTTGTGCGCGGGTAAGAATAGGAATGGAGCGTTCGACGGCATATGCCATTTCAGGGTTAGAAGCTGAGATTGCGGTGGAGTAGATAACAACATCTGCTCCCTGAACATGCGCTGCCTCATGTGATGAATACACATCAGCACCAAGTGCTCGAAGTGCAACCAGCACAGAGGAGTCCTTTGCATCCGATCCTGAGACCGTGATGCCATCTGAGAGAGCAATGCGCGCAAGGCCACTCATGCCAGATCCACCGATGCCGATGAAGTGAATCTTCTTGCCTTTCAGCGAATCCACTTACTTACCTCCGTGCAGCGCGTGTTCCATGAGTGAGACCATCTTAGATGCCGCGTTGATATCGATATCTGAACCTGCAATAGGCGCGCTTGCACTCTGTGAGAGCAAACCCTTGATATTTGATACCAACCAGCTTGGAGTGAACTGGCTCTGCGCAAGAATCTGAGCTCGTGATTGCAGAACCAAATCTCTTGCGTTGAGCTCTTGTTCTCCATTGCCTATGGGAAGCGGAATAAAGAGTGCATATCTTCCTAACGTGTTGACCTCAGCACATGTCACAGCACCACTTCGAGAGATCACTAGATCTGCAGCTAAATAGGCTGTTGCCATATCTGAGATATATCCATGAGCTTGATATCCATCTGCTGCAGATGGCGCTGCATTGCGAGCACCGATTCCATGAAGAATCTGAATCCCCTGTGCTAAAAGTTCAGCACGAGAATCAGCAATCACTTGATTGAGTGCAACAGATCCTTGTGAGCCACCGAAGATGAATACCAACGGTTTAGCCGGATCAAAGCCCAATGTGCGCTTTGCAGATGTGCGAGAGCTCTGCCAATCCTGTGATGCATCGCGAAATGAAGCCACAACATCTTCACGAAGTGGAAGGCCGGCAAGGAGGGCCTGCGAGAGTTTGCCAGAATCAATGGGGTGGGCAACGGCTGTGTGTGGCGTAAAGAGTGAACCAAGTCTGTTGGCAAGGCCAGGGCGTGCATTTGCTTCGTGAATAACAATTGGTGTGCGTGTGAGAGCTGCTGCAATATAAGCAGGAGCGCAGACATATCCTCCAAAGCCAACAACAAGATCGGCGCTACGCATGAGAATTATGGATTGGGCAACAGAGCGAAGTAATGAAAATGGTGCAACTAAAAGTGATGGAGAAAGCCGGCGTGCAATACGAACCTTGGAAATAAAGTGAAGATCATAGCCAGCCTCAGGAACTAACCGCGTTTCAAGTCCTTCGCGAGTACCAATAAAGGAAATCTTGGAATCCGGATATTGCATTCTCCATTGAAGTGCAACAGCCAGAGCGGGCTCCACATGGCCCGCTGTGCCACCGCCTGCGAAAAGTACTCGTGTCATGCTCTCTGCTTCTTCACTATCTCTTTACGCACAGCAGGATCACGAAGAGCTGCCCCTGCAACAAAGCCAAGAGCACAAAGTGTTGCCACTAGCGCTGAACCACCATAGGAGACTAAGGGAAGCGTTACTCCAACAACAGGGAGAACACTTGTTGCAGAACCAATATTGAGGAAAGACTGCACAGTAATCCAGCAACCGATTCCAGCACATGCATAGCGAACCATTGGTTCTTGTGCGCGAAGCGCAATACGGAAGATGGAGTAGATCAAAGTCGCCATCAAGATAAGAACACTTAATGTTCCAACAAGTCCAAGCTCTTCGCCAATTACCGAGAAGATAAAGTCAGTATGGGCTTCAGCGAGATTGCCCCACTTCTGGCGACTTCCCCCAAGGCCCACACCAAAGAGACCACCGCTTGCAAGACCGAGCAAGCTATGGGCTGGCTGCCATCCTGCATATTTGTAATCTTCAGGTGCGAAGGGATCAAGAAAAACTAAGAATCGTTGTGCCCGGTAGCCAGATGTCGCAATCAAGCCAGCGAGTGCGAGAGCACCTGCTGCAGTAATCCATCCGAAGAGACGTAGCTGAATACCCGAGATGAAGAGAAGTCCAGCAAGAATTGCAGCAACTACAGATGTTGTTCCTAAATCGTGGCCATACATAATCATCGCCATAATCAGAAGAAAGCCTGGCCCAATGAGTGCAAAGACATTGACGTTATTTCGACCCGCCTTCTCCTTACGTGCAAGGAGGTAGCTGGCCCACAAAATCATCAGAAACTTAGCAAATTCACTCGGCTGAACATCGATATATTTCAGATTGATCCAGTTTGTATTTCCGTTCACTGTCTTTCCTAAACCTGGAATGAAGAGCAGGCCGAGTAAGCCAATGGAAAGAAGGAAACCTAGACGAGCAAGGAGCTCCCACTTAGGCAGAGCAAGTTTGGATAAATAGCCCGCCAGCGGAATGGAGACGGCGACAAAGAGAAGCTGGCGAAGAACGATTGATAGCGCACTGCCTTGTGTATCAATAGCGCGGATAGATGATGCTGAGAAGACCATGATCAGGCCAAGGAAGGTTAATGCACCAGCGCTCACGAGCAACATATAGAGGTGATTAACTGGTTTGGCGAGGAAACGCTCTTGTGTCTTACTTGCCATCACGAACGACCTTTTCTACAGCTGTTCTAAAGCGGTCACCGCGATCGCCATAGGAAATGAATTGATCCATCGAAGCGCATGCTGGAGCAAGTAGAACTGTGTCTCCTGATATTGCACGCTCTTTTGCAGCACGGATAACTGTCTCCATCAAAGAATTGTCATCGCCACCTTTGGAATATTGCGAAGGAGTATCAATACGAAGGATTTCAATCGCAGGCGCATGCTCACTTAGCTCCTTGGCAATGAGCTCACGATCTTCACCGATAAGAATTGCAACGCGCACTCGAGACTTAATTCGCTCAACAAGCTCGCCCATTTGAGCACCCTTGGCAAGACCTCCTGCAATCCAGATGACAGAGAGTGCGGACATGATCGCAGCAGATGCTGCATGTGGATTAGTCGCTTTCGAATCGTTGATCCAGGTAATGCCTTCCTGCACTAGAACCGTCTCAATACGATGTCGACCTGGAGCAAACTCAGTAATAGCTGTGCGGATAGCTTCATGGCTCACTCCCACTGTGCGAGCAAGTCCAGCTGCTGCAAGTGCATTAGAAACATTATGTGGAACAGTTGGAGTCACCTCAACGAGTTCACAAAACATGGCAGCTTCTTGTGGGTCTGCAACAAATGCGCGATCGACGAGAAGCTCCTCCACTACCCCTATTTCACCTGGGGAAGGCGTATCGAGAGAGAAGAAGACTTTGCGACCTTGCCAATGCGCTGTGCGCGTAACGATTTCACCATCCTGGCTATTAAGGATTGCTGTCATCGATTTATCAAGAATAGATAATTTATCTGTGGCATATGCATCAAAGCTTCCATGCCAATCAAGATGGTCTTGAGCAATATTGAGCACTGCTGATGAAATAAACTCAGCATCTTCTAACCAGTGCAATTGGAATGAGGAGAGCTCAAGAACAAGGTAGTCATACTGCTCAGCCGATTCAACGACTTCAATTACTGTCGTGCCAACATTGCCGCATGCAATGGCGGTTAATCCTCCACTGCGCAGCATTGCCGCAGTGAGTTCAACAGTTGTTGTCTTTCCATTGGTACCAGTAAGCGCCAGCCACTTCTGCCCTGGTGCTTTCAGGCTCCATGCAAGATCGACCTCATTGATAAGTGCAATACGAGCGGCGCGAGCTGCAAGAACTACAGGGTGATCTTCACGCCATCCAGGTGAGACAAGTAAGAGATCGAAATGGGAAAAATTCACTCGCTCTGGAGTAATGACGGTAAAACCTTCTAGCTCACTTACCTTCTCATCAACGATTGTGACAAGTGAGCCGCGCTTTTCAAGTGCACGCGCACAAGCACTTCCTGTTACACCCGCACCGGCAACGAGAATTCGCTTGCCATCGAGATGTGTATAGAGTGCATGAGCCATGATCTTTTAACTTGCAACCCATTGTGTATAAAACAAACCAAGGCCTAGGGCAACGCTGAGCCCAGCAATAATCCAGAAGCGAAGCACGATAGTGACTTCACCCCAACCTAAAAGTTCGAAGTGATGTTGAAGAGGAGCCATCTTAAAGAGTCGCTTTCCACCAGTGATTCTGAAGTAGATCACCTGGAGGGCCACAGAGAGCGTGATGATGACGAAGAGTCCACCTAGCGGAATGAGCAGTAGTTGCACGCGAAGAGATGCTGCAAGCCCTGCTAGCGCACCTCCGAGAGCGAGAGAGCCGGTATCTCCCATAAAGATTTTGGCAGGAGATGCATTCCACCATAGGAAACCAGTACATGCGCCAGCAAATGCAGCGGCAAGAACTGCAAGATCAAGTGGGTCGCGCACGTTATAGCAATTACTTGATGCAGATATCGCACAGCTCTGACCGAACTCCCACACACCAATAAGAACAAAGGCAAGGAATGTCATGACTGATGCACCTGTTGCAAGTCCATCAAGTCCATCAGTGAGATTGACGCCATTACTTGTGGCGGTCACCATGAGTGCAATCCAGATCACTACAAGAACTACTCCTAGAGTGATTCCGGTATCGCGCAGGGTGGAGAGATTCTGTGAAATTGGTGTTAGGCCGTCTCCATCTGGAAAACGAGTTCCGAGATAACCAAAGATTGAGGCAAAGAGAACTTGTCCGAAAATTTTCTGCTTACCGCTAATGCCTCGAGAGTTCTGCCTTGAGACCTTCATGTAATCATCGAGAAAACCAACAAAGCCAAGACAGATAACAAGACCAAGGATGAGTACTGCTGAAACCGTGATGGAGCTTTGGGTAAGAAGGTGTGCCACAAGATATGCAACGAGAGATGCAAAGATGATGATGATTCCACCCATAGTCGGTGTTCCACGTTTTGTGTGGTGGGTTGATGGACCATCATCTCGAATCATCTGCCCATAGCCACGACGTGCGAGAACTTTAATAAGCGCTGGGGTTCCAAAGAGTGAGAGAAACAGTGCCAAGGCACCAGCAATCAAAATCAGCTTCATGCCTTCTCCTCACTCTCTCTGACTCTAGTCATCCACTGTTCCGATATTGCATCTGCCAACTCTTCTAACTTCTCTGATCTCGATGCTTTCACCAGAGCGACATCACCAGGGTTGATATGTGTTGCAACAACAAGTGCTGCAGCTTTATCTGCGCAGAGATGAACTGTGGTGGCACTGCCTGCTGCAATTTTCGCCCCATACTGGGGAGCTCCAACGCAGACGAGGTGATCAATACCAAGTTCTGAGGCAAGGGTGCCAATACCTGCATGATCGGCATCTGATGACTCGCCGAGTTCATGCATTTTTCCTAGGAATGCCCATGACTCTCCCCCGCGCTCTTGCGCAAAGAGAACCAAAGTCTGCATCGCCGCCTCCATTGCTTCAGGGCTTGCGTTATATGCATCATTGATAAGTACAAGGGATGGAAGTTCATTAATCTCCATGCGCCACTTCGCCTGAGATTCTGCAGTCGATAGCCCGCTAGCAATTTGATCAAGGGAGAATCCAAGAACTGTTGCAACCGATGCAACTGCTAATGCATTAGCTACTTGATGAAGTCCCACAATGCGAAGTCCTACTGCGCTGCGACCTTCTGGAGTCACAAGATCAAAATGAGCTCTTCCTTCGCGCACTTCAATATCTGTGGCACGAATATCGCACTCTGGACCTTCACCAAATGTGAGGTTCTTACCCTTATGTAGCGCTGCCATCTGTGGCGTGAATGAGTCATATGTACCCAAAATTCCAATTGCCTCTGGGCTCAGTGAACTAATAAGTTCAGACTTAGTCTGCGCAATTGCTTCAATCGAACCAAATTCACCAAGGTGAGCAGTTCCGACTTTGAGTACGAGACCAATGTTGGGCTGCGCGATGCTGCACAGATGCGCGATATCGCCCTTATGGCGCGCTCCCATCTCAACGATGCAGTACTTCGTGCTCTCCGTGCATTGAAGGAGTGAGAGCGGTGCACCGATCTCATTGTTGAAGTTTCCATGCGGTGCCACAGTTGGTGCCGCTGCTGAAAGGATTGCGAGCAGCAACTCCTTCGTTGTGGTCTTGCCTTGTGAGCCTGTAATTCCGATAACTGTCAGATTAAGAAGATTACTGCGCACATGTTGGGCAAGCTTTCCGAGTGCGAGAACCACATCTGCAACAACAATATGAGGTCCTTCAACACTCTTTGTTGCCAATGTAAGAACTGCGCCATGTAAGCGCGCATCGGGAACGAAATCATGGCCATCTACTCGATCACCTTTGATTGCCAAGAAGAGTGAACCTGGTGTTGCATCCTGTGAGTTAATGACAGCCGCCTGCGTCACGGTGACATCTTCACCATGGAGAGTTCCTTGAATCACTGATGCGATTTCAGATGCTTTCATTGCAATCATGGTTTTTCCTCAATTGCTTGAGCTAAGACGAGTCGATCATCAAAGGCACTTACTACCCCAGCAATATCTTGCCCACTCTCGTGGCCCTTGCCCAGTACTAATACCGTGTCATTATCTGCAGCTAAGGTAACTGCTGCACGAATAGCATCTGCGCGATCTTCAATAATCTGAGATGGCGCTTTGAAATCAAGAGATGAAGTCATCTGCTTCAAGATCTCACTTGGTTCTTCAGAACGTGGATTATCACTAGTGAAGATAGCTATATCTGCGCCATCTAGAAGTGCTCGGCCCATCAGAGGGCGTTTACTTGCATCACGGTCTCCCCCACAGCCGAGAACTGCGATGATCTTTCCAGGAGTAAATTCTCGAGCAGCTGCGAGCACATTGCTCACCGCATCAGGTGAATGCGCATAATCAACGAAAGCTCTATAACGCTGGCCCAATGAGACTGCTTCGAGTCGGCCAGGTGCTCCTGATAACGATGGAGTAATTGTTGCAAGTTCAATCGGGTCAATTCCACATTCAACTGCAATAGCCAGAGCCAATAAGAGATTATCTAGATTAAATCCACCGGAGAGTTGTGTATGAGAATCAATCAGAATTCCACCAGTACCCCTTGCGCTAAATTCAATCCCACGAGCAACGTTATGAGTCTGCGTAAAGTGCCATTCTGCAGCCTTGTTGGTACGAGAAATTCTCGTCACTGGAATCTTCACTTGATCTGCAAGGCGCTGACCGTAAGGGGAATCAATGTTGATAAATGCTTTCTCTGCATACTCTGACGTGAAGAGCTCTGCCTTGGCAGCAAAGTAGGAGTCCATATCCTTATGAAAATCTAGATGGTCCTGAGTTAAGTTAGTAAAAGCTGCAATTGCGAAGTGTGATCCCTTCATCCGCTTCAGTGTGAGCGCATGGCTAGAAACTTCCATCACAAGATGGCGCATATGGCGCTCACGCATGACAGCAGCAAGTGCTTGGAGATCAGATGCCTCAGGTGTTGTTCGCGAACTCTTTAAGCCTTCAGCGCCAATACGAGTCTCTACTGTGCCAATAAGACCAGTGTCGCGGCCGACTGCTTCAAAGATTTGATAGAGAAGAGTTGAAACAGTTGTCTTGCCATTGGTGCCGGTAATTCCAATACTTACGAGATCACGCGTTGGGTATCGATAGAGCGAAGCTGCAAGAAGTGCTCCTGCTGTGCGCACATCACCAACGACAAGTGCAGGTACTCCTGTGCAATATGCAAGACCTGCTTCATCGGTAAGCACCGCTACTGCCCCACGCTTCATAGCTGAATCAATAAATGTAGCTCCATGCACTCGAGCGCCCGGCACAGCGATAAAGAGATCACCTGGTTCAACTTCAGAATCGATATGGGTAATTCCTGTAAATGAAAGTGATGCGCCCTTCAAAGATGCACCCACTAACTGCGCCGCATCTTCGAGGGTCGCAGTAAAGGATGCGAGTGGGCGAATCATTGCTTCTTGGCGCTTACCTGTGTTGCGCGTACGCGAGTAAGTTCTGATTGAGTCAATGCAACAGGAAGAACTCGAGTGCCTGTAGGGGCAACATGTTCTGATTGAAGAACAAAGGTCATAACCTTCTTAAAGACCGGACCACCAAGTGAGCCACCATAGTGACCATTCTTTGGATCTTGCAGAGTCACACTGATGACATATCGTGGAGCATCTGCTGGTGCGAAACCGATAAAGGATGCTGTGTATCCGCTATAGCGACCTGTGTTCTGGTCATAACGCATCGCAGTTCCTGTCTTACCTGCAACGCGATAACCAGGGATTGCAGCACTTGGCGCAGTTCCTTGGGCCGATACGACGCTCTCCATCATAAGACGTAATTTAATCGCTGTATCTTCGCTGACAACTCGCACGCTGCTGCGATTAGCCGTTGGGGTGAAATGTCCAGATGCATCACTCGTTCCAGCAATCACAGTTGGTGATACGCGTACCCCATTATTGGCAATCGTTGCAAAGACGCTCGTTGCCTGCATCGCAGTAAGTGAATAACCCTGTCCGAAGGCAACGGTTGGAGCTGTAGTTCCAGACCAATCTGAAACAACGCGAAGCAGCCCAGCAGATTCACCTGGGAGGCCAGAACCAGTCTTTGATCCGATTCCGAACTTGGTGAGGTAGTTATACAAAGTGTCGTGGCTCAATGTCTCGCCCACTTTGATAGTTCCTGTATTACTCGAAACTGCAAGGATTCCAGATGTCGTTAAATGTTGTGTTGCATGGCGCTCGTGATCGTGGAATGTAGATCCTGCCCGCTTTAACATGTAAGGAACTGAAAATACTGTTGTAGGTGTAATCGTCTTCTCTTCAAGAGCTGCAGCCATGGTCATGACTTTGCCCGTAGAACCTGGTTCATAGACATCTTGGACAGATGGATTACGCATCAAAGAGAGTGCAACATTTTTAGTGTTATTTGGATTAAAGGTTGGCGCAGTTGCGTGGGCAACAATTGCACCTGTCTTAGGATCCATGACAATGACAGTTCCGCTTGTTGCAGCTGAAGATTTCACAGCATCAGCAATCGCCTTTGCTGCAACCCACTGCACATCGCGATTAATTGTCAATCGAACATTAGTTCCAGCACTCGCTGCGATGATTTCACGCTGTGAGCCAGGAATCTCAGCTCCATATCCTCGAGCAAAGGAGTACTTACCAGCTGTGCCAGTAATCGTTGAATTCATACTTGATTCAAGTCCTGTTGCCCCAATTCCATCGGCGCGCACGAAGCCAACAAGAGATGAAATCAGCTGTCCTGATGGATATTCGCGGATATAGGAACGTTCTGGGAAGAAACCGATAATGCGCTTATCGAAGTGCTTATCATCGAGACCTTTGTTGTATTCATAGATTGCTTCGGTCAACTTATCCCAGAGAGCAGGGCGACCATTTTTGAGCACGATGGAGTATTTACGAGTACCAGTGATGTTCTCTTGAACATCAGCAACGGGTAAGCCAAGAATTGGGGCGACAAAATTAGCCACTCTTGCCGGATCTGTAATCTGAGTTTGATCGACGACCACAGTAATTGCTGAAACACTGCGCGCAAAAGCGACTCCATTAACATCGGTGATCTCACCGCGTGGAGCTGGAATAACGCGCGTTGACTGCATTTCATTGGCTGCCTTGCGCTGATAGTTACTTGCCTGCACTACCTGAACGCGAAAGAGCTGGCAGGCAAGGAGGGTAAAGAGGATAAATATCCCGATCACCAAAATATTGATTCGTGATTTAGCCAGAAGCAGATTACCCATTTGTCACTCCACTTTCTGGTGTGGAGAGGTCAAGAAAAACTGGAGTCTCAGATGGGCGCATACCAAGGGCTGCAGCTGCTGCTGCCAACCGTTCTGGGGCTGCATATGAATCGATACTGCGATTGATTGCATCGCGCTGATCTGCAACAGCTTTTGCTTCTATCTTGAGATTAGAGAGTGTGAAGGCATCTTGTGCAAGAAGTGTGTTGATGCCAAGAAGTGTAAGAAAACCGAGTGCACTCACAACTGTTAAGAATGTTGCAAAGTATTTATGAGTAGCACGTGCCCCTGATGACATCTCTGGAAAGAGCCCCGAAATGATTTCTGCAGTACGTTCTGCAACCTGCTTCTTCGCCTTAGGTGCGCCCTTTTTTGTAGAAGGACGCGCAGCTGAAATTTTGCGGGCGCTTGCAATCGACATTACGCAGCCACCCTCTCGATTGCACGAAGGCGAACAGATGCCGACCGTGGATTGGATTCGAGCTCTTGCGCAGTTGGGGTCTCACTAGAGCGGAAGACAAGTGAGAACTTCGCTGCATATTCAGGAAGCTCAACGGGAAGATTGCGTGGAGATTTTGACGTAGATGCTTCTGCAAATATTTCTTTGACGATGCGATCTTCCAGTGATTGGAAGGACATCACCACTAGGCGACCGCCCACCATCAATAGATCCAGTGCATCAGGAAGAGCGCGAGTGATCGCACCGAGTTCATCATTTGCTTCTATGCGAAGTGCTTGGAAAGTTCTCTTTGCAGGATTTCCACCTGTGCGACGAGTAGCAGCAGGAATGCTCTCCTTCACAAGAGTTGCAAGTTCAGTCGTTGAGTTCAGGGGCGCCTTTGCGCGAGCTTTGACGATATTTTCAACGATGCGGGTCGCAAACTTCTCTTCACCGTAGGTGCGAAGAATCTGAACTAACTTGCCTGGCTCATAGGTATTAACAATCTCTGAGGCAGTAATTCCACGGCTGCGATCCATGCGCATATCAAGAGGTGCATCCTGAGAATAAGAGAATCCTCTCTCGCTCTCATCGAGTTGGATGGATGAGACCCCAAGGTCAAAGAGGGCGCCATTAATGTGGCTATAACCAAAGCCTTCAACAACGTTAGTAATTTGATCAAAGATGCAATGAGAAGTTTTAAAGCGATCTGCAAATGGTGCAAGGCGCTTACTTGCGCGCTCAAGTGCAATCTCATCACGATCGATGCCGATAACGGTGAGGTTTTCAAAACGTTCTAGAAGAGCTTCTGTGTGGCCACCAAGACCGAGAGTTCCATCTACAACAACAGGATTTGCAGAAGCGAGAATTGCGGGAGCGAGCAGATCGACACAGCGATCGCGCATTACAGATATGTGTTGCATCTTCTCCCCCGTTCTATAACTACCGTGTGCATTACCTCTACTGCAAAAACTTTCGAGCGCTCATCTCTGGTCACCGCCGGCCGACGGATCTTTTTTCAGTAGCGACGCCGGGGAAGGGGCGCCGCTGCCGGCCTAACATGCTTGGAAAGGTCGGCGGTGGCCACAAATGAGCGCTCTATGTAGTTGTGTTCTGCGGTCTTGCTTTACTGCTTATTCAGTTTTAAATGTTTTTTGCTGATGTTCTAAAAAAGTCCCGGAAAAACTTCTTCAGAGACATCAGCAAAACTTTTTTCGCGATCGGCGAGGTATGCGCTCCATGCAGCGCTATCCCAGATTTCAACGCGAGTATTTGCACCGATTACGACGCACTCTCTTTCAAGGCCTGCATATGTGCGTAGACCTTGTGGGATGGTGACTCGCCCTTGGCGGTCAGGAATTTCATCGTGGGCGCCTGCAAACATCACGCGCTGGTAATCGCGAGCGCTCTTTGCTGTCACAGGTGCTTGGCGCAACGTCTCTGTAATCGTTGCGAATTCTGAAGATGGGAAGACATAGAGGCATCGCTCTTGTCCCTTAGTAATAACTAATCCAGCTGAGAGATCCTCGCGGAATTTTGCGGGAAGGATCAGGCGACCTTTCTCATCAAGGCGTGGTTCATGTGTGCCGAGAAACATCGTTGTCACCACCTTCCCCAAGTTGGTCTGAGCGTGAATTCCCCGCTCAATTCCCCACTTTACACCACTTTCCCCCTTTTTACACCACTATTACCCATTATTTTCCCTATCCCGCCCCACCTCTCCCCACCCTTTCCACCCCTATTTTTGGGCGCAAAAAAGCCCCGACCGTAGGGCCAGGGCTGATAGGAAGAGGCTTACTTACTCGAAGTTACGACGATCCCAGCGTTCTTCTAGGCGAGCGCCGAGTGATTTACGGGCTCCCTTTGGGCGCGCTGTGCGCATGGAAGGCGCCCCTATGGAGCGTATGAGGGCAAGAACGCCTGCGAGAGCAACGAGGAAGCCCACTACTCCGATAGGTGTGGTCTTTGAGATAAGCCCTGCGAAAATCACTGCGATTCCACCTAACGTCAGGCTTACCCCCAGGAGAATTCGAGGGCGAGATTGGGTCATAGTGCTGCCCGCCAGGCGTGATTGAAGGCGTGGATCATCTGTGGCGAGAGCTTCTTCCATCTCAGCCAGTAAGCGACGTTCGCGATCAGAGAGTGCCATACCGTCAGAATAGAACAGTTCCTACATACGCGCTACTTACTCGCTCTCCTGCTCTTTTTCAGGCTTAATCAAGCGTCCTGGGCGCACACTAGCCCTGCCAAAACGGGCGGTTGCCTTATCGATAGCGCTATCTGCCTCGCGCCATCCTCGTTCGCGGGCCCCCAGTTCAAGTTGAACCGGAACATCCTCCTGCAAATTACTCAAAGAGACACCAACTAATCGAATGCGCGCACCGTCATTACGCAGAGAAAGATATAACTTCTTCACCACTTCATATGTCTGGTGCGTACTATCGATGGCAAGTGGAAGAGTCTTTGATCTCGTAATTGATGAGAAATCTGCAAACTTAATTTTGATAGTAATCGTCTTTGCAAAGAGGTTGGCATCGCGCAGGCGCGCTGTGGCCTTCTCGCTCATCCGCAAGAATTCGCGCAAGATCTCCTCTGGTGAATCAATATCTCGTGAGAATGTCTCTTCATTGCCAATACTTTTCTCGGGTTCATTGACCACCACATCGCGGTAATCACGCCCCCATGCAAGTTCATAGAGTGATTCACCTGTTGCATCCCCGAGTGCTCGAATCAGTGTGGAGCGCGGAGTATTGGCGATATCGGCAACGGTATGAAGGCCTAATCGATCAAGGGATTCAGCTGTCTTTGGTCCCACTCCCCAGATAGCGCGCACAGGAAGTGGGTGAAGAAATTCAAGGATGCGATCAGATTTGATTTCGAGCATCCCATTAGGTTTGCAATGTTGGGATGCAAGCTTTGCAATGAATTTAGAAGGTGCAATACCGACTGAGCAGGTAATGCCTT
>Ga0208916_10000334_pt1 | contig 22748 bp, 18 predicted proteins | sample DEB19_08_DNA_5_FD_184523 | JGI IMG/M metagenome (GOLD analysis project Ga0208916, IMG submission 184523) | Aqueous microbial communities from the Delaware River and Bay under freshwater to marine salinity gradient to study organic matter... | ecosystem: Environmental > Aquatic > Marine >... | reverse complement strand
GGCCGCCACTCGCGGCATTGGCCCCGCTCTAGATGTCGCCTTCCGCGGCGGTGCCATCACCGGCATGCTGGTGGTCGGGCTAGGCCTGCTGGGCGTCACCGGTTTTTACTGGTTTCTGGTCGGCAATGGCAACTACACACCGGCAGCTAATCTAGCCAACTTGCTGAACCCGCTAATCGGTTTTGCCTTTGGATCATCACTGATCTCGATCTTTGCACGACTCGGTGGCGGCATTTTCACCAAAGGCGCTGACGTGGGTGCTGACTTGGTCGGCAAGGTCGAGGCCGGTATTCCGGAAGACGACCCGCGCAACCCAGCCGTGATTGCAGACAACGTCGGCGACAACGTCGGCGACTGCGCGGGCATGGCGGCTGATCTGTTTGAAACTTACGCCGTGACGCTGATTGCGACCATGGTGCTAGGCGCCCTGCTGATCACCAGCGCCGGCACCAGCGCAGTGGTTTATCCGCTGGCACTGGGTGCGGTCTCGATCATCGCGTCCATCATTGGCTGCTTCTTTGTCAAAGCCACGCCCGGCATGACCAACGTCATGCCAGCGCTGTACAAAGGTTTGGCCGTTGCCGGCGGACTGTCGCTGATCGCCTTTTACTTCGTCACCACCTGGCTGATGCCTGACAACGCCATCAAAGCCGTTGGCAGCCAAATGGCTCTGTTCGGTGCCTGCACAGTCGGCCTAGTGTTGACCGGTGCGCTGGTCTGGATCACCGAGTACTACACCGGCACGCAGTATCCGCCGGTCAAGCACATTGCTCAGTCGTCGACCACGGGCCACGGCACCAACATCATTGCCGGTCTAGGCGTGTCCATGCGCTCGACCGCCTGGCCGGTGGTGTGTGTCTGCATCGCTATTTGGGTGTCCTACCAACTGGCCGGTCTGTACGGCATTGCGATTGCCGCAACTTCCATGCTCAGCATGGCCGGTATTGTGGTGGCGCTTGATGCGTATGGCCCGATCACCGACAACGCCGGCGGTATCGCCGAAATGGCCGACATGCCGGCCAGCGTGCGCGCTGTGACCGACCCGCTGGACGCTGTGGGCAACACCACCAAAGCCGTGACGAAAGGCTACGCCATCGGCTCAGCCGGCTTGGCCGCGCTGGTGCTGTTTGCGGACTACACGCACAAACTCGAAGCCTACGGCAAAGCCATCACCTTTGACTTGAGCAACCCGATGGTCATCATCGGCCTCTTCATCGGCGGCCTGATTCCCTACCTGTTCGGGGCCATGGCGATGGAGGCAGTGGGCCGCGCAGCCGGTTCAGTGGTGGTCGAAGTGCGCCGCCAGTTCCGCGATATCAAAGGCATCATGGAGGGCACCGGTAAGCCGGAGTACGACACCTGCGTCGACATGCTGACCAAAGCCGCGATCAAGGAAATGATGATTCCTTCGCTGCTGCCAGTCGTGGTGCCGATTCTGGTCGGTCTGCTGCTGGGCCCCGCCGCTTTGGGCGGCTTGCTGATGGGCACCATCGTCACCGGTCTTTTTCTGGCGATCTCGATGTGCACGGGCGGCGGCGCCTGGGACAACGCCAAGAAATACATTGAAGACGGCCACCACGGCGGCAAGGGTTCTGAAACCCATAAGGCTGCCGTCACCGGCGACACCGTGGGTGACCCCTACAAAGACACCGCCGGCCCCGCCATCAATCCGCTGATCAAGATCATCAACATCGTGGCCCTGCTGATCGTGCCGCTGATGATGAAGTTCCACGGCGGTTAATGAACGCCTGCTGAGCTAGTTCAGCCTGTAAAAAGCCCGCTTCATGCGGGCTTTTTTTTGGGGGGAAACGACCCGTGCCCCATCCTGAAAGATGTTAACCGCTCAAACGATCCAGTTGGGGAATCGCTTTTTCATGCCTTTGACAAATGACAGCGTGCCGGCGAGATGCCGCCGCAAAGCAGCTTCGGCCGCTGCGGCATCGCGCCGCTCAAGCGCGACGAGAATATCCCGGTGGTCTCGCACAATTGCCTGTGCCTTGCCTTTGGCTGGCAGGTTCAGGTGGCGTAAGCGGTCAACATGACCGCTTTGCTTTCGCACCAAACTCCACAAGAAACTGACCTGTGCCGCGTCGTACATCTCTTTGTGAAAAGCCGCATCGGCCGATGCCAGACGATGAACGTCAAGTGGCTTCAAAGCAGATTCCTGCACGCCAAGGTGGAACTTCAAACGCTGCGTCAAAGCGCTGTGTTCAGGCGCCGACATTTCACACAATGTTTTGAGAATTTCGACTTCAATGGCACGACGCAAAAAATGAGCTTCCAGCGCTGCAGACAGGTCAATGCGACTGACAACGGTTGCATGCTGCGGAAAAATCTCAACCAATTGCGCCTCACCCAAGCGAATCAGAGCATCGCGAATCGGCGTCTGGCTGATGCCGAAGTGCACAGCCAGCTCAGCACGTTGCAGCACCGTCCCAGGTTCAAGCCGAACCGAAATGATGGCCTCACGCAGGGCTTCAAACACCTGCGGTGCAGACTGTCGAGTCCGGTCTAATTTCAGCGACGGTAAATTGACCAACCCAGTCATCGATTCCTTGCGCATACCCTTTGAAGGCGGTCTATACTTTTCAAATCATAGCATTGACACACTAATATATTAATGCTTTATAAAGGAGACAAACCATGTTCAACACCAACCCATTCAGCCCACGCAAGCGACTGATTCTGCAAGCCATTGCCTTGGCATTCATCTGTGCCGGTGCACTCAACACCCAAGCTCAAACGGCTTGGCCGAGCAAACCAGTGACCATCGTCGTGCCGTTTGCAGCTGGTGGCGGGACGGACATTGGCGCGCGCATTTTGGCGCAGCGTCTGTCCCTCATGTGGGGGCAGCCGGTGCTGATTGACAACAAAGGGGGGGCCGGCGGTAACGTCGGCTTAGACATCGTCTCACGCGCCAAACCTGATGGCTACACGCTACTGACAGGCAACGTCGGCACGCAGTCGATCAACCCAACCCTCTACAAAAAACTCAGCTACAACCCCGACACCGCGTTTGTGCCACTAGGCCAGTTTGCAGAGCTGCCCTTTGTGCTCGCCGTGACGGCGTCACTGCCAGTCAAAAACGTCAAAGAGCTGGTCGACATGGCCAAGGCTCAACCCGACAAATTAACCTACGCCAGTTCGGGTAACGGCGGCTCTCCGCACCTGTCGGCTGAGACCTTCAAAATCGCCACCAACACTCAAATTTTGCACATTCCCTACAAAGGCGGCGGCGCAGCCATGACCGATTTGATGTCGGGCAACGTCAACATGATTTTTGCATCAGTACTTGAAACATCGGGCTTCATCAAGGCAGGCAAACTCAAAGCGCTGGCCATCACCAGCAAGAACCGTGTATCGGCGATGCCTGACGTCCCAACTTTGCAGGAAAGCGGTGTCACCGGTGCTGAATCGGGTTCGTGGCTGGGCTTGCTGGCACCGGCAGGCACGCCCAAGGAGATCGTCGACAAGATCTCACAAAGCCTGCAACAGGCCGTGGCGATGCCAGAGATTCAGCAGCAATTGATTGGCCAGGGCGGCATTGCAAAAGGCGGCACCCCCGCCGATTTTGCACAACTCATTGCAACAGACCGGAAACGTTACGCACGCATCATCATCGACAACAAGTTAACGGCCGATTAAGGCCAATCAACTTTCCAAAGTATCTCAAATGACAAAAAAAACATACGCAGAACTGCGCAGCGCGCGTTGGATGGCGCCCGACGATGTGCGCTCTTTTGGCCACCGTTCACGCGTGATGCAACTGGGCTACGGCCCGGAAGACTGGGTTGGCAAACCCATGATCGCGATCATCAACACTTGGAGTGACATTGGCACTTGCCACGGTCACTTTAAGCAACGCGTTGAAGACGTCAAGCGTGGCATCTTGCAAGCTGGTGGCTTCCCCATCGAGTTGCCAGCGATTTCGCTTTCAGAGTCGATCGTCAAGCCGACCACCATGTTTTACCGCAACCTGCTGGCGATCGAGACCGAGGAGCTGCTGCGCAGCCACCCGATCGACGGTGCGGTGCTGATGGGCGGCTGTGACAAGACCACACCGGGCCTGATCATGGGCGCGCTCAGCGCCGGCTATCCCTTCATTTATATGCCCGCTGGCCCGATGCAAAGTGGCAACTGGAAAGGGCAAGTGCTGGGCTCCGGTTCAGACACCTGGAAATACTGGGACGAAAGACGTGCAGGCAAGATCACCGCCAAGCAGTGGATTGAAGTCGAAGGCGGCATCGCCCGCAGCCATGGACACTGCATGACCATGGGCACGGCCAGCACCATGACTGGTATTGCCGAGGCGTGCGGCTTCACACTGCCGGGCGCCTCGTCGATTCCGGCGACCGACTCCAACCACGTGCGCATGGCGGCTGATTGCGGCAGGCGAATTGTCGACATGGTCTGGGAAGACCTGACACCGGCCAAACTGCTCAGCCGCGCGTCATTTGAAAACGCCATCACCGTGGCCATGGCCATGGGCTGCTCGACCAACGCCATCATCCACTTGGTGGCGATGTCACGCCGCGCCGGTGAGCACTGTGCCGTGGGCTTGGAAGACTTTGACGCGGCCAGCCGCAAGGTGCCCGTGATCGCCAACATCCGGCCGAGTGGCGACACCTACTTGATGGCTGACTTCTATTTTGCGGGCGGCATGCGCGCCATGATGCATGTGCTCAGAGACCATTTGCAACTTGACGCCATGACGGTCACCGGGCAAACCATGGGTGCGAACCTAGAGGGCGCGGAGGTCTACAACGACGACGTCATCCGGCCGCTGTCGAACCCGATTTATGCCGAAGGCGCGCTGGCCGTTCTCAAGGGCAACCTCGCACCCGATGGCTGCGTCATCAAGCCCAGCGCCTGCGCGCCGCATCTCTTCAAGCACACAGGTCCAGCGCTGGTGTTTGACGACTACCCGAGCATGAAAAAAGCCATTGACGACCCGGACCTCGACGTCACGGCAGACCACATCATGATCTTGCGCAACGCCGGCCCCCAAGGCGGCCCGGGCATGCCGGAATGGGGCATGCTGCCGATCCCCACCAAGCTGGTCAAACAAGGCGTGAAAGACATGCTGCGCATCTCGGACGCCCGCATGAGCGGAACCAGCTACGGCGCCTGCATCTTGCATGTGTCGCCAGAGGCCTACATCGGCGGCACACTGGCTCTCGTCAAAACGGGCGACCTCATCAGCGTCGATGTACCGGCCCGAACCATTCACCTCGACGTCAGCGACGCTGAGTTGGCCGCGCGCAAAGCGGCCTGGGTACAACCGCCCAAACGCTTCGCACGCGGTTACGGCTGGATGTTCAGCCAGCACATCATGCAGGCCGACCAAGGCTGTGACTTTGACTACCTTGAAACATCGTTTGGTGCGCCCGTTGGCGAGCCAGAGATCTACTGATTCCCTTTTAAAACCAATAGACCACCAGGACAGAACATGGCTCTCAGCAACAGCACCCGCGACAAACTCAAAACCGTCAGCACCGCCACTTTGTGCAGTGCGCTGTTCAAGCGCGGACTGCGCAACCAGTTCATTCAAAACGTGCACCCGCTCAACACCAACCTGCCGAACATGGTGGGTGAGGCTTTCACGCTGCGCTACATTCCGGCCCGCGAAGACCTGAACCCGATGACGGTGTTTCAAAATCCCAACCACCCGCAACGCGTGGCGATTGAGCAATGCCCGGCCGGCGCCGTGATGGTCTTTGACAGCCGCAAAGACGCACGCGCCGCTTCAGCCGGTTCGATTTTGATCACGCGTTTGATGGTGCGCGGTGTCGCAGGCGCTGTGACAGACGGCGGCTTTCGCGATTCGCCAGAGATCGCGGCCCTGCCCTTTCCGACCTACCACCAGCGGCCGTCGGCCCCGACCAATCTGACACTGCACCAAGCGCTGGACATCAACGTGCCGATTGGCTGCGGTGACGTGGCCGTGTTTCCGGGCGACGTGATCGTCGGTGACAAAGAAGGTGCCTTTGTGATCCCCGCGCATCTGGCCGACGAAGTGGCCGACGACGCTGTCGAGATGACCGCGTTTGAAGACTTCGTGACAGAAGAAGTTCTCAAGGGACGAGCGACGATTGGCCTGTACCCACCGACTGAGCAAAAGTCGAAAGATGACTTCGCGGTTTGGCGCCAAGCCAAAGGCCGCTGAATCAAATCAAATCAGATCAAAGCGGTTGCGGCAAAGCCAGACCAGCCGCCAGCGCTGCGGGCCGCAACGACTCCATCAGCCCAGCAGCCAAAGGGACGCCATCAACGGCGGCTTGCCGTTGGCGCGTCATGGCATGCTCACCGGGCAAGCGCACTCTGGGACCGCCGGGCAAGGGCTTGTTAGCGTGGCAGGCATCCACCAGCCATTGCGTTTGGCGCGTGAAAGCCTCTTGCCCAGCAAAGGCACCGGGATCAGTCACTTGCAGAAAAATGTTGACGGTGGTTCCCTGCGGCTTATCCACACGGCCTTGCCCTGACAAGCCCTGCGTCAAAGCGTCGACCAGCACCGCCATGCCGTAACCCTTGTGGCCGTGGTCAAAGCCACCGACAGGCAACAGCGAACCGCCCCCACTGATCACCGCGTTCGGGTCATCGCTGGGTTGGCCGTTCGCATCCATCGCCCATTGAGCGGGAAAGCGTTCGCCTCGCGCCACCAATTGACGAGCGCTATTGAGCGTCGTGATGGAAGAACTGATGTCAAGCAAAACCGGATCACCATGCGTCGGGATGCCAGCAGCAATCGGGTTGGGTGAGAACAACGGCTCGGTGCCACCAAACGGCGCAACGCCCCTGGCGGCCGGAGACGAACAGATCAGCTGCACCAACAAGCCGCGCTCCGTCAGGCGTGGCAGGTACACCGCGAGGGCTCCGGTGTGATGGCTATTTGAAATCACCACCGTCACCACGCCGTGCTGTTCAACACGCTCCAAAGCCGTGTCTATCGCTCGAGAGATCAGCCACGATCCCGGCAAGCGCTGGCCGTCCCAAGTGACGCATGCACCCCGGTCATTGACCAAGCGCATCTCACCATGAATGCTCATCACACCGCTTTTTACCGCCTCCAGATACCAAGTTACCAACGCCAGACCGTGGGTGCTGTGGCCCATGCTGTCCGCCGTGATCAGAGAGTCCGCAATCGCCTCAGCCTTGTCCGTATCCATGCCAGTAGAACGGAACAGCGCGCCAATGAAACTTGTGAGTCCAGGTAATGCATAACGCGGCAAAATATCCATATTGCTTTTCATGTGGTTGAGCATTGCTGTGTTGATAGACAATTTGACTTTGGCACTGACAGGATCGTAACCCGACTGCAGACATTCATCGGCACAGCGGATGAGCTTCTCGGGCTGTACTTTCCCACAGATAAAGCAAGGATCAACACCCAGTAAAGCAGGGTTTTGCCAGCTATTCCTCCAGTTCGCCCTAGCGATGAGGTAAATTCAGCCCTAAGTTTCCCTATGACCGTCAAAACCATCCCCATCGCGGACATCCGCTACGCCAGCCGCGTGCCCCACGTGCCGGCACAGATCCAAACGCCCAGCGGCCTGTTGGCGGACACCTTGGGCAGACCGCTGCGCGACCTGCGTATCAGCGTGACTGACCGCTGCAACTTTCGTTGTAGCTATTGCATGCCGCGTGAAGTCTTCGACAAGGACTACGCCTTCCTGCCGCAAACCTCGCTCCTCAGCTTCGAAGAAATCACGCGTTTGGCGCGCATATTTGTGGCGCACGGCGTCGAAAAAATTCGCCTAACCGGCGGTGAGCCGCTGCTGCGCAAGCACATCGAAGTGCTGATCGAGATGCTGGCCAAGATCCAAACGCCCAGCGGTCAACCGCTGGACATCACACTCACCACCAATGCCTCGCTGCTGGCCAAAAAAGCCCAAAGCCTGAAAGACGCCGGACTGCAGCGCGTCACCGTCAGCCTAGACGGACTGGACGACGCAGTTTTCAGGCGCATGAACGATGTCGACTTTCCGGTCGCCGATGTGCTCAAGGGCATTGAAGCAGCGCAGCGTGTTGGCTTAGCGCCCATCAAAGTCAACATGGTCGTCAAGCGCGGCACCAACGATGCCGAAATTTTACCGATGGCACGCCACTTTCGCCATTCAGGCGTGGTGCTGCGCTTCATTGAGTACATGGACGTTGGTGCCACCAACGGCTGGCGCATGGACGAGGTGCTGCCGTCTGCCCATGTGATTGAACGACTGCAAACAGAATTCGCCATGCTGGCCGTGAACCCCAACTACGCCGGCGAGACCGCCGAGCGCTGGCGCTACGCGGATGGCGGCGGAGAAGTCGGCGTCATCAGCAGCGTGACGCACGCTTTTTGCGGCGACTGCAACCGTGCCCGACTGTCCACCGAGGGCAAACTCTTTTTATGCCTGTTCGCCAGCCAAGGCCAAGACCTGCGCGCCTTACTGCGCGGCGATTTTTCGGACGAACAAATTGGCGGCGCAGTGGGCCATATTTGGCAGTCACGCACCGACCGCTATTCTGAAATGCGCGCAGCGCTGCCAGCGGACGCCTCGCCACCGGACACCGGACGGCGGGTTGAGATGAGTTACATCGGCGGATAACAAGTTAAAAAAACATGATTGATATTTCAGAAATTACCGGGGTTATCCTAGCCGGCGGGCGTGGTTCGCGCATGGGCGGCGTCGACAAAGGATTGCAAAACTTCAACGACGTGCCGCTGGCTCTGCACACGCAATTGCGGCTGAGTCCGCAGGTCGGTGAGCTGCTCATCAATGCCAACCGCAATCTGGCCGCGTACGAATCGTTTGGTGTGCCGGTCTGGCCTGATGCAACGAGCCTAGGCGACTTCGCCGGACCGTTAGCGGGCTTCTTGACCGGCCTAGAACGCAGCGAAACCGCTTTTATGCTGACGGTGCCCTGCGACACGCCGCTGTTCCCGCACGACCTCGTAGTGCGTCTTGCGGCGGCGCTGGAAGCCGAGGACGCCGAGATTGCCATGGCGGCGGCCCGCGAAGAAGATGGCCAGCTTCGGCCGCAGCCCGTGTTTTGTCTGATGCACGCTGACTTGCTTGAAAGCGTGGTTCGCTTCACCCACAGTGGCGGCCGCAAAATCGACGCTTGGACGGCGCTGCACAAAACCGTGTTGGTGCCGTTTGACCTGCCCGGCGACGACCCCAAAGCATTTTTCAACGCCAACACGCTGGCCGAGTTGCACCAGCTCGAAAGCCGCTGAGCAGCTTCCACCTCTTCCCCTCTTTATTCCAAGCCCATGAAAACCATTGCGCAGATTGCAGCCGAGTTGCAGGGCTACGACCCTCAGGCGCTGCCCGCCAACGCCGTGCTGGATTTTTTGCAGCGGCTGGTGACACCCGTGTCCGAGAGCACCGACCAACCGCTGTTTGATGCGCTGGGTAAAGTGCTGTCTGCCGATGTCATTTCCCCAATGGACGTGCCGCCGCACGACAACTCGGCGATGGACGGCTATGCCTTTGATGGCAGCCAGTTGCAAGCAGATGTCCCACTGAAACTCAAAGTCGTTGGCACGGCGCTGGCGGGCAAAGCCTGGGTCGGCACGGCAGGTCCGGGTGACTGCGTGAAGATCATGACCGGGGCCATCATGCCGGCAGGCTTTGACACCGTGGTACCGCAAGAAATAGTCACACACTCGGATGGTGAGACCTCATTCATCGTCATCCCGCCAAGCATGCTCAAGCCCGGTGACAACCGGCGTCTGCGAGGCGAAGACTTGGCGCAGGGCCACCCGGCACTTCTCAAAGGCCAAGTCATCACACCGGCCCGGCTCGGCCTGGCCGCATCGCTGGGCTTGCCCAGCCTGCCTTGCTGGCGGCCGCTTCGCGTGGCTTATTTTTCGACTGGCGACGAGATTCTGTCTCTGGGTGAGGCACCACGTGAAGGCGCGGTCTACGACAGCAACCGCTACACCACCTTCGGCCTGCTGAAGCGGCTTGGCTGCGAGGTGATCGACATGGGGGTGGTCAAAGACGACCCCGCCCTGCTGGAAGCCGCCTTCCGCTCTGCGGCGGCACAGGCCGACGCCATCATCACCAGTGGTGGCGTCAGTGTGGGTGAAGCTGACTACACCAAAGCCATGATGAAAAAGCTCGGCGATGTGGCCTTCTGGCGCATCGCCATGCGACCCGGTCGGCCCATGGCCGTTGGCCGCATAGCTGCTGAAGAAAGTCAAAAAACGGGAGCGGTACTGTTCGGTCTGCCAGGCAACCCGGTGGCCGTGATGGTGACTTTTTTGGCCTTTGTGCGGCCAGCCTTGCTGCAGATGATGGGTTGTACTGACACGGCGCCGCCACTGCTCAAAGCCCACAGCCAAGAGCCGATCCGTAAAAAGGCCGGTCGCACCGAATACCAGCGTGGCTGGGTATCAAACGCTGCAGATGGCTCGCTTCAAGTGCGCACCACGGGCAACCAAGGCTCAGGCGTTTTGAGCTCGATGGCCGAAGCCAACGGCCTCATCATGCTGCATCACGGCCAAAGCAACGTCGCTGTTGGCGATCTGCTGGACGTGATGATGTTTGACGGCGCTATCTAAAGCTACTTGCAAAGTTCAGTGGCCGACTGCAGTCGCTGTTTCATAGGCCTCTTGTGTATTGGCACCTGGAATGGCTCTGCGGGCAAACAGTGTGTACATGGTCGGCACCACAAAAATCGTCAGCAGTGTCCCCAAAGACATGCCGCCCACAATGACCCAGCCGATTTGCATGCGGCTTTCAGCGCCCGCGCCAGTGGCCATGGCCAGCGGCAACGCGCCCAACACCATCGCACCAGTGGTCATCAAAATGGGCCGCAGGCGCTGCGCCGAGGCCTTGACCACTGCGTCAACCATGTCCATCCCCTGCGTCCGCAACTGATTGGTGAATTCCACAATCAAAATACCGTGCTTGGTGATGAGGCCGACCAGCGTGATCAGACCAATCTGCGAATACACATTAAGTGATCCGCCGCTCCATTTGAGGGCCAGCAGCGCACCGATCATCGACAGTGGCACCGACAACATGATGACGAGCGGATCAACAAAACTTTCGAACTGTGCCGCCAGCACCAAGAAAATAAACACCAGCGCCAGCACAAAGACAATCACCAGCGCGCCTTGTGAATTACGGAACTCACGTGATGTGCCATTGAGTTCAGTGCTGTAACCCGTCTTGAGAATTTTGGCCGAAGTCTCGTTCATGAATCGCAAGGCTTCACCTAGTGAGTAATCGCTGGACAAGTTCGCCGTGATGGTGACTGAGCGTCGCTGGCCAAAGTGGTTGAGCTCGCGGGGCGAGACGCTTTCACGCACCTTCACCAAGGCCGCCAACGGAATGATCGCGTCGTTGCGACCCCGTACATAAATACGGTCAATGTCGTCAGGCGTGTTGCGGCCACTGGCCTGCGTCTGCACTATCACATCGTACTGCTCGGCATCCCGTTTGTAGCGCGTCACGTTACGACCACCGAGCAGGGTTTCAATGGCCTTGGCGACCACTTCGACGCTCACACCAAGGTCGGCGGCCTTTTCACGGTCAACATTGATGCGCAGCTCTGGTTTGTTGAGCCGCAAGTCGACGTCAGGCGACACAATGCCGGGATTCTTGGCCATTTCGTCGAGCATCTGGCGGACCACTGCATTCAAATTCTGGTAGCTTTCAGACGTCTGAATCACGAAGTTAAGCGGCCGCTCGCGAAAGCCCTGACCCAACGAAGGCGGTGTGATCGGAAAGGCGGTGACACCCGACAGACTGGCAAATTTGGGTCCGAGTTCGCGGGCCATGTCCATGGTCGTGCGCTTGCGATCATCCCAATCAACCGTCCGGTAAATCACGCTGGCCTGCGCCACAGTCGGGTTGCCCAAGCTGACATAAATTCGGTCAAACTCTTTGAAGGGCTGACCCATTTTTTCAAGTGCGCGGGCGTAACGATCGGTGAAGTCCAGCGTGGCACCGTCGGGCGCATTGACGTTGGCCAGAATCACGCCGCGGTCCTCCATCGGTGAAAGCTCCTGCTTCATGGTCGGGAAAACAATCACAATCGCACCGGCACTGACCAGCATGACCAGCAGGACAAGCCAGCGCGCCTGTAGCACCCACCCCTTGACGCGGCCCAACAACCCGGCGTTGGCAGCAGGTCGGTGGCGCATGGTCACGAGCCAGCGCAAGAAAGCACCATAGATGTCGGACAGACCGGTTAGCAGCTGTTCCATGCCGCGATCAAAACGGTTCGGGTTCGGGTTGTGACGCAGCAACTGCGTGCACATCATGGGCGTCAGGGTCAGCGCGACAAAACCCGACACCACCACAGCGCCAGCCAGTGCCAGCGCAAACTCAACAAACAGTCGACCCGTGCGACCCGGCGTGAACGCAAGGGGCGCGTACACAGCCACCAATGTGGCGGTCATGGTGATGATGGCAAACCCGATCTCTCTGGCGCCCTTGATGCCGGCTGAAAAAGGATCCATCCCTTCTTCAATGTGCCGGTACACGTTTTCCAGCATGACGATCGCGTCATCCACCACCAGACCAATTGCCAGCACCAGCGCCAGCAAGGTCAGCGTGTTAATAGTGAATCCCGCTAGGGCCATCAGCGCGAAAGTACCGACCAGACTCACCGGAATAGTGACGATGGGAATGATGGACGCACGCATGGTACGCAAGAACACAAAAATGACCAGCGCCACCAACAACACCGCTTCCACAATCGTCCGGTAGACGTTTTTGACGGATCGGTCAATAAACACCGAGTTGTCGTTGGTCACATCGATCACCATCCCCGCCGGCAGGTCAGCTTGGAGCTTAGGCAACGCTGCCCGCACGCCCTTTGAAAGGTCGAGCGGATTGGCGGTGGCCTGCCGAATCACGCCAACAGCCACGGCTGCCCGTCCATTGACGCGGACAGCGGTACGTTCATCGGCAGCGGCTTCTTCGACGCGAGCCACATCGCGCACCCTGACTGAAAACCCATTGACAGTTTTAACCACAATATCGCCAAACTGGGCGGGGCGGATCAGATCGGTCTGCGAGGTCACGCTGAACTCGCGCTGCTGGGACTCGATACGGCCAGCCGGCAATTCCATGTTGCTGCGCCGGATGGCGTCTTCCACGTCCTGACTGGTCAGGCGAAAAGCCGCCATCTTGTCAGTGTCGAGCCAAACACGCATGGCATATTTCCGCTCCCCATAAATACGCACATCGGCCACGCCAGTGACCGTCTGAAAGCGCGGCTTGACAACCCGATTGACCAAGTCGTTGATTTGCAGCTGGGTCAGTGAGTCGCTCGAAAAGGCGATCTGAATGATGGGAAAAGCATCGGCCTCGACTTTCGCGATCACCGGCTCTTCAATCGCTTGCGGTAAGCGATTACGCACACGAGAGGTTCTGTCGCGCACCTCGGCAGCGGCTGAATCGGCATCTTTTTCAAGCCGGAAACGGACACTGATCTGGCCCTGGTCGGCGCGGCTAATGGAAGTGATCACGTCAACACCGTCAATGCCCGCGATGGAGTCTTCCAGCGGCTTGGTCACCTGCGACTCGATGACCTCTGCTGATGCGCCCGGATAGCGAACGCTGACGGTGACCATCGGCTCGTCAATTTTGGGGTATTCACGCACGGTGAGTCGGTTGAAACTGACCGCGCCAATCAGCACGATCAGCAGCGACAGCACGGTGGCGAACACCGGTCGACGAATGGAAACTTCAGCGATTTGCATAGTCAGGACTTCCGGCTATCGGGGTAGGAGAATTCAAGCTGGCGTTGGAACAGACTTGCGCATCGGCTTAGCCGATGGGCCGGCAGCATCAGCCATGCCGGCGCGGCAAGGGTCTTGACCTGTGAGCGGTGGCAGGGCTTTGACCGGAAGTTTCGAAGATGGCGAGGCATCCGCAGCCTTGATCGCTGGTGCCGCAGCCATGTCCAACACGCGAACGGATGTACCGTCGCGCTGAATGCGCTGTTGGCCGGCAATCACGACGGTCTCACCCACGTCCAAGCCATCAACAATCTCGACCTTTCCAGAAATTCGCTGTCCAACTTTGACTTCGACCCGCTTTGACACGGAGCCTTGGCCATCCGCCCCAAGTATCAACTTGATAACGAACTGCTTGCCCGCTTGCGGCACGATGGCTTCTTCAGGAATCACGAGGGCATCGTCTCGCTGACCAAAAATATTATTAACGCGCGCAAACATTCCTGGGCGCAATTGGAGGCGACGGTTGTCAATACAGGCACGCACGCCAACGGAACGACCATTGGCATCGATCAGTGGGTCAATGGCTTGAACAATGGCCGTGAATTTTCGACCCGGTAAAGCGTCAAGTTCCAATGCAGCAGTCTGCCCGCGACGAACTTTGGACTGAAAGCGCTCAGGCAAGCGGTAGTCCACAAAAATAGCTTCAATGTCTTCAATATTGACGATGTCAGCACCGTCCTTGAGGTAATCGCCGACGTTAACCAAGCGAATCCCGGCCAAGCCGTCAAACGGCGCAAGGATTTTCAGGCGCGCGGCGGTCGCATGGGCCAAGGCCAGCTTGGCCTCAGCCACTTGCAAATTGGCTGCGCTTTCGTCCACCGTCCGTCGGCTGATGAAGTTCTGCTCCACCAGATCTTGGTTGCGCTTGTGGTTGGCCACGGCGATGCTGAGTTCAGCCTGCGCCTGCTGTACTTGGGCCATCGGCAACCTATCATCAAGCTGCACCAGCAATTGGCCTGATTTGACGCGGTCGCCGTCGCGGAAATTGAGCTGCGTGATGCGGCCGCTGATCTCGGGCCGCAAAATAACGCCCTGACGCGAACGCAGCGAACCGACAGCTTGAGTCTCGTCCACCAACTTCGTGGCTTCAACACGGGCGACTTCCACTGTAGGCTTGCCGCCGCCAGTGGAACCCGCAGTGCCCGCCGCACCAGCCCTACCCTGAGGACCAGGTGCTGCGGCTGACGCCAGCGGCGCTTCGCCTAAGCGCTGGGCGGGCTGGTTCTGATACCACCACGCTGCCGTGCCGAAAGCGGCTATACCGACAGCGGCCACCACTGGATAAATTACTTTAATTGCCATGAGCAAAGCGTCCGCTTTTGTAAGGATGAGTTAAGTTATCAATGTAGCAGGCTGTGACGGTCACCCAGAGCAGCCAACCCTGAAAAAGACCTTTTCAGCCCCAATTTACCAAGTGTTAACAATTCGCTCAAAGCCGGGCGGCCGACCGATTGGCCGCCAAGGCCATGTCGACTCCTTTGTTGGCCAAGGTGTCAGCTCGCTCGTTGCCGGGATCTCCAGCATGGCCCTTGACCCAGCGCCAATCAATCTGATGACCACCGGAAGCCACCAGCGCGTCCAGACGCTGCCAGAGGTCGACGTTTTTCACTGGCGCTTTAGCAGCGGTACGCCAGCCACGGGCTTTCCACCCATGAATCCACTCGGTGATGCCCTTGCGAACATATTCGCTGTCAAGGTATAGCGTGACTTGGCAAGGTCGTTTGAGCGCCGACAAAGCCTCAATCACCGCCATGATTTCCATGCGGTTGTTGGTGGTGCCGAGTTCACCGCCGAACAGCTCCTTGACGGTGCCACCAGAGGTCAACATGGCGCCCCAACCACCGGGGCCGGGGTTACCTTTGCAGGCGCCATCGGTATAGATCACCACCGGCGCTGCCGGGGTTTGGATGTCTGTCATGAGGAAGATGTATCCGTTAAAGGGGAAGAAGGTTGCGCAGAGCCAGCAACCGATGAGCGCACGGAACCGTCCGCACTGACGGGACGACGATTGGCAACCACCGCAGGCGCAGGCGCCCGTGTAGCGCGGTCTTTCCACGCTGGCTCCAACAGACGCATACCGCGTACGCGCTTGGTTGCCACCAGAAAATACACCGAACCGAAAATCGGCCACCAACGTGCACCCACCGCATCCATCCAATTGAAACGTCCGAGCCAACGTGCATTGTCGATGGCCGGCCGATAGCAACCAAATTGGGAAGATTCGACCTCAAAACTGAGCAGGCGCAACCAGTCACGCAATCGCCAATGACCAATGAACTCACCGTGCTCAGGCAAAAACAAGTCACCAAAACCCAGCCGCTGGCACAGGCGCGCACGCTGCTGCCGGAAACCCCACAAGCTGGCCGGATTTAAACCACTGATCACCACGCGCCCTTCTGGGACCAGCACCCGCTCGACCTCTCGCAGCGTAGCGTGAGGGTCGTGGCTCAGTTCCAGCGTGTGCGGCAGAACGACCAGGTCCAAGCTGTTAGCGGGGAAAGGCAAAGCGGCAGAATGCGTTAAAAGTGCAACGCACCGGGAAATCTGGGGTGACTTATGGCTCAGATTTGAACTCCCATCAGGAGCGTTTACAGTCGTGCTTTGAATTGAATCAAGTGCCAGCCACTGATGGGGCATGCGGTTGCTGCGCAAGGTGTCTATTTCTTGCAGACCTAATTGCAGGGCATGGTAGCCAAAAATATCTGCCACCGCGGCGTCGAAACGCTCGCGCTCCCACGCCAACAAGTATTCACCGGGCGGCGTTTTTAACCAGTCCGTCAAACCTATAATTTCCGAGCTCATCCAAACCACTGCATGTGTTGTCTCAATTTTTTTCTGATTGCCCAGCGGACGTTGATATGACCAGCACAGCGCTTACAGTCAGTGGCTGATTTTAGTCACGCATTCAATTTCAGCGAGACCTCCTGATGATCTTGCCCCACGACAAATCACAGCGCTCATCAAAGACACTGAAAACGACACCTCACATGACATTCAATGAACCTAGCGGCTTTCGCTTGAGCTTAGCAGCCGTCGCTTTGATCAGCACATTGGCCGTGCTGTCGGGCTGCGCCAGCTCGCAATACCAGCCGCCCATGGCCACGTTGACCGGCCCAAGCACGGCCGAAAGCACGCCGGCTACGCCGACCGAACCAGCGAAGAGCACTGAAAACCGTGCCAGCAACAAAACGGCACTTCCGGCAGTGGCCCCGAGCACTGCCCTCAAATCGATGGCACCAATGTCTGGGTCAAACCAAGCCGTGACATCACTGGAGGCACCCGTCGAGCTGTGGGACCGAATCCGCCGAGGCTATCGCATGCCCAACCTGCAGAACGATCTGGTCACAGACCGAGAGCAGTGGTACAGCAGCAGACCAGACTACATCCAGCGCATGACAGAGCGCTCGAGCAAATACCTTTTTCACATTGTTGAAGAGCTAGAGCGACGGAACATGCCAACCGAGCTGGCGCTGCTGCCCTTCATTGAGAGCGCCTTTAATCCGCAAGCAGTCTCCAGCGCCAAGGCCGCAGGCATGTGGCAGTTCATGCCCAAAACAGGCACCTATTTCGACCTCAAGCAAAACATCTTTCGGGACGATCGGCGTGATGTCTTGGCATCGACCCGCGCGGCTCTGGATTACCTGCAAAAACTCCACACCATGTTTGGCGATTGGCATCTGGCACTGGCCGCCTACAACTGGGGTGAAGGCAGTGTCGGACGGGCCATTGCCCGCAACAAGCAAGCCGGGCTTGGCATGGGCTACACCGACTTGAACATGCCTGCCGAAACGCGCCTGTATGTGCCCAAACTACAAGCCGTGAAAAACATCGTGGGTAACCCAGAGGCTTTCAGAACCGAGCTTCCGCTGATTGAAAACCACCCGTACTTTCAGGAAGTCACCATCACGCGCGACATCGATGTGGCACTTGCCGCGAAGCTCGCCGACGTGAAACTGGAAGACTTTAAAGCCCTGAATCCTGCAGCCCAACGGCCTGTCATTTTGGCAGCAGGGACACCGCAGATCTTGCTGCCTTGGGACAGCGCCAAGGTGTTTCAGCGAAATTTTGAGGCCTACACGCTGGGCCAGTACGCCAGTTGGACAACATGGACCGTTCCCAGCACCATGGCCCCCAGCGAAGCCGCTCGTCGCACGGGCATGAGCGAAAGTGACATGCGCTCGATCAACAGCATTCCGCCGCGCATGCTGATCAAGACCGGCTCAACACTGCTGGTGCCGCGTTCAGCCAAAGTGCAAAACGACGTGACCAGCCATGTGGCAGACAACGGTCACATGAGTCTGGCGCCTGAGGTTGTCACGCGGCGCGTCAACGTCAAGGCCCGCAAGGGTGAAACTGTGGCGACCTTGGCACGGCGTTATCGCGTCAGCACACTCGAAGTGGCGGATTGGAATCAGGTCACGGCCCACACCAACTTCAAGCTCGGGCAATCAGTGGTGCTGTTTCTGCCGGTCAAGGCAAAGTCGAGCAGCAAACGCGCCGTCAAGGCGAAAGTCATCAAAAAAGCACCGCACCCGTAACGTGTGTAGCGCCCAGTGCTCTACAAAAAGTGACAGATCAGCTGCGTCAATCCCCGATTTTTCGCTTACGCTTTCGCTTTACATTCAATGTCAATATGTCATGCTGAAAACGTTTTTCACGGCCCTCGCTGTCGCTGCAGTCCTTTTGCTGGGCGCCTGCAAAGATCAGACAAGCACCCCAACGGCCACTCAAGCCAGCGCCACGCCAGTGTCTATCAAGGCCATACAAGCGGAGGCCAAAGGTTTCAGCGTTGGCGTCCCCATGAGCGCGCGCACGGTGTATGTTTTTTTCGATGCGCAATGCCCTCATTGCACGGCTTTATGGGAAGCGGCCAAGCCCCTGAAAAATCAGATCCGTTTCTTATGGATTCCAGTCGGTATTCTCAACTCGTCAAGCACCGCACAAGGCGCCACGATACTGGCGACGCCAGATCCTGAGGCCGCCATGGATGCGCATGAGGCGTCGATGAGTGCCAAAGCTGGTGGCATCACCGCCGCACGCGACATTGATGTACCCAAAGCTGCAGTGGCCCAAAACACGCAGTTGTTCACCCGCTTTGGCTTTGCGTCGATACCCACCATCGTCACCACGAACGCCCAAAACGGATCACTGATCACCAACGAAGGCGCCATGGCAACGGCAGCCTTGGCCAGTTTTTTGGGTTTGCAGATACCTGCGACCACCAGCGCACCGTCCTCACCCATCAAGCCTTGAAACGCTCCTTAGCTCGGCGTGCAAACGCTTGGGTGAAAGTCTTGCCCAAGTCGATCTTGTCTGGCTTGATGTCTGGAATGAAATTAGCGAGTGTCCGCAAGGCCGTCCGAGGGCCATTCTCCGGCATCAGTCCATCCAGTGAGATGGACTCCCGCACCTGATTAAAAGACGCCAGATACAAAGCCCTGTCACCGAGCAGATACGACTCAGGTACGGTCTTGATGATGTCGCCGGGGCCTGCTGTTTGAAGCCACTTCAAGCCGTGAACAATGGCATTTGCCAAGGCTTGGCAAGTGTTCGGATTTTTCTGAATGAAGTCGCTTGAACTGTAAAGACAGGTCGAAGGCATCGGGCCACCAAAAACATCGACCGTCCCCTTCAATGTGCGGGTCTCAGCGATGATCTTGACATCGCCTTTCTGCTCCAGCATCGTCATCACCGGGTCGGTGTGGCTGATGGCGTCAATGTGCCCGGAACGCAATGCCACCAGCGCACTCGTCGCCGAACCGACTTCTACAAAACTCACATCACTTGGTTTCAAGTCAAAGCGCGCCAGCACCCAAGCGGCTGTGAAGTAACTCGATGAACCGAGCGACGCGACCCCTATCTTCCGGCCCCTCAGGTCGGCAACGTTTTTGTAGTGCGGCATGTTGCGTGTTGACACACCGAATGCGATCTGCGGCGTCCGCGCCTGAATGACAAAAGACTGAACCGATTGATTTTTGAACTGCAGTTCGATGGTTCTGGCAAAGGTGCCCGAACACACATCAGCAGCCCCGCTGACAACGGCCTGCGAAGCACGGAGACCCGTACCGAGGTCATTGATCTCCAAGTCCAGGCCTTCCGCTTTGAAGTAGCCAAGCTGCTCCGAAATCGTCAACGGTAAATAGCCGAGTGATGCCTTGCCACCGACGGCCATGACAATCCGCGTACGCTCCAGCTTGGGCCTAGGCTGTGCCTGCAACGCAGGCATGGCCAACGAAGTCGCCAGAAAAATCCCCGCCTCCCCCAATTGGCGGCGGGAAATCCCGTCAGTTCGCACCATGCCCTAGCCCCCTTGAATTTTTGATCTTGGCGTTAGCGTACCCAGACAATAAAAAACCCGCATCGGGAAGATCCCGTGCGGGTTTGTACTCAAAGCAATTGGAAATGGCCTCGGCGTTAACCCTGATCAGCGAAACCCAGCGAACAAAATCGCAACATTGGCCAGCAAAGCCAACATCCAAATAACGCTCCGCAGATTCGCCTTATTGGCCACGTACGCAGCCACATACAAAAGGCGCAGCACCACAAAAGCAAGCGCCAACACATCGACGCGACCCTGTGACGCCTGCAACTGATGCGCAATGATGACCGCCGCAAAAAAGAAAGGCAGTGCCTCAAAGGTATTGGCTTGGGCGTTATTGGCACGCGCACGCCATTCGGTCTGGCGCATCAGCCAGTTGCGTGGGTTTTCGTTGTCGTAACCGCCCTCACCGGGCGGCGTGCGCATCATGCCGGACTTGGCGATACCGGCGCAAACCACCGGCAACAAGGCCATCACCAGGACACACCAATAAGCAATAGTGAAGTTTTGAATCATGATTTTTTAGCGCCTTTGAGTCATGTTTAACGTCTGTCTACGAGTGCATGGGCAATGGTGCCCAGATCGACATATTCCAGTTCGCTGCCCACCGGCACACCACGCGCCAACCGCGTGACCTGAACGCCGCGACTTTTTAAAGCCTGCGCGATCACATGGGCAGTGGCTTCGCCTTCAGCGGTGAAGTTGGTCGCCAGAATCACTTCCTTGACCTCACGCTCAGTTGCCGCCAAATGTTCGCCCTCAGCGTCCCTAGGGACGACACGGTCGAACAGTTTTTTAAGCCCGATCTCGTTCGGGCCAACGCCGTCGAGCGGACTTAACTTGCCCATCAACACAAAGTACAGACCGCGATAAGCCAACGTTCGTTCAAGCGCCGCCTGATCCGCCGGTGTTTCGACCACACACAGCTGACTCCTGTCACGTTGTGGGTTTTGGCAAGTGATGCAGACTTCTTGCTCGGTCAGCGTGTTGCACAGAGCGCAATGCTTGACACTGTGCACCGCATACTCAAGGGCCTTGGCAATTTGCAGGGCGCCAGGCTTGTCGTTTTGCAGCAAGTGAAAAGCCATGCGAGCGGCCGACTTCAGGCCAACGCCGGGCAAGCGGCGCAAGGCCTGCGTCAAACCCTCTAGCGCATTCGAATCAGCCATCAACGAGGTGCCGGCACAAGACGCAGCAGATGGATCATCAGAAAGGCAGCTTCATGCCACCGGGCAGTGCCGGCATGCCAGCGGTGATCTTGCCCATTTTTTCCTGGCTCAAGTCTTCCGCCTTGCGCACAGCAGCGTTGAACGCCGCCGCCACCAAGTCTTCCAGCATGTCTTTGTCGTCTGCCACCAGCAAGCTGGCATCGATCTCAACACGCTTGACATCGTGCTTGCAAGTCATCGTGACCTTGACCAAGCCGGCGCCAGCTTCAGCGGTGACTTCAATGAAGGCCAGCTCATCCTGCGCTTTTTTCAGGTTGTCCTGCATGGCTTGCGCCTGCTTCATGAGGCCGGCGAGTTGTCCTTTGTTGAACATGTTTGGAGTCCTTGGTAAATGGGTCTTAAGAGGGGTCTTGAATACGTAACTTGATCATATCGGCTTGGCCGATCCAGATGCCGATGCCGGGGCCAGTGGCCGGATGCTGCCGGGCACCACGCGCGCGCCCCATTGACGCACCATATCTTGCACAAAAGGATCATTTTCAATCACCTCTTCGGCTTGCCGCTGCCGCTCCGTCTGAGCCGCGGTGTTGCGACGCGCAGGCGTGTCGGTCACCGTGCCGACTTCGACCATTAATCGAGAGAGTGCCGGCGATGCAGCGGCCTCTGGGAGGGCCAGAAGGCTTTGAATGGCTTGAAGCAGCTTGTCGCAAGCCGCTGCATTGTTAAGCGACTGACGCTCGACGCGCAGAGTCCAGATGCCATCCACCTGCGACTGCAGTTCAGACTGCAAAGCCAGTTCGCGGACCAATGCAGCGATCAGCTCAGCGGCGATCAGCCGCTGCACCAGCTCGGCCCAGTGGTCCCCAAGCGGCGAAGCAAGCAAGGCAGGCGTGGAGATCTCAACAGGATCGGCCACGGCGCTAAGCATTGGCGACATGACCGGCAATGTTGGGACAACAACCGCAGCTGGTAGCGGAGCCGGAGCTGGGACCAGAACCGGTGCGACCACCGCCCGAAGCGGTTCAGTCTGCGGCTTTTTTGGGGGCTCGACGGCGCCCCTCAATTCAGGGGTACCCACAGCGCGTTTGAAAGGCAGCAATCGCAGCAACACCATGGTCAGTGCGGCGTATTCGTCGGGGGCCAGACCCAACTCCCCCCGGCCGTGCAGACACAAGCTGTAAAGCAGTTGCGTTTCATCCGCCGGCAGCAACTGCGCCAGACGCGCGGTTTCAGACACATCAGGGTCGCTGGCATCGTCACTCACGCCGATGCCCGGCACAGCCTGAAGCACCGCCATGCGTTGCAAGACGCTGGTCATTTCTTCCAGCGTGGAGGCTGCGCTCAAGCCATTCAGCCGCAAGACCTCCGACATCTCGACAATGCTTTTGCCATCGCCATGGGCCAAGGCGTCGAGCAGCTGATACACATAGCTGCGGTCAACGCTGCCGAGCATTTGCCGCACACCCGCCTCTACCAGCGTGCCAGAGCCAAAGGCAATCGCCTGGTCCGTCAGCGA
>Ga0208916_10000332_pt1 | contig 22928 bp, 30 predicted proteins | sample DEB19_08_DNA_5_FD_184523 | JGI IMG/M metagenome (GOLD analysis project Ga0208916, IMG submission 184523) | Aqueous microbial communities from the Delaware River and Bay under freshwater to marine salinity gradient to study organic matter... | ecosystem: Environmental > Aquatic > Marine >... | reverse complement strand
CGTATCCCCGGCTGGGGTGGTGTGAGTCACTTCTGACGCCCCTAATACAACCCCGGTGGAAGCGGCCTGAACAAACATTTCCCCGACTCCGCCAATTACGTTATGTCTCCCGCAGATAATCACCCAATCCTCCGGGTCTGGAATAACCCCGCCCAGGTCGCCCTCGGCATGAGCGTAAAATGTTTTAGTCCCGTTGAAGCTATGCTGGCGCTGAACAATTGTATAGTCCGCTCCGGAAATCTGGAAAATGTCGTTATTGTAGCTGACCGGTGAGCCTGATGCGATGGTTGCGAATTTTACCAAAATCAAAAAGACGCAATCCTGCCTTGTCCCTGAAAGCACATAGCTGAAAACATCGTCATTTGTTGGTGCGGTTGAAAAGTCAAATGTCAACCCCTTCGTCGCGGCCTCTGTGCCGTTATAACTGACCCCATTGCAAATGAGATTGAACGGCAGGGATGCGTCGTGATCCTCAATAGTGGTGTAATCAATAGCACCAACCTCCGCCCATGTTCCCCATGATGTCGCGCCATGGGTGCCGTTTTGCATCTTCGCGGCAGTCATGGCGCCGGAGCCGTCGGAGAAGTTGACGACGATGTCGAAGGGAACCGGTTCATTGGCTCCGGCTTTTTTCCGCGCAATGGATGAATGGTGTCTCATACTCTTAGTTTCCGTCCGTCCACGCGTTTGTTGAAGCATACCATCCCGTCCCGTCCAGATAGGTAAATACAGCAACGTCCCCCGCTGTGCTGGTGTTGGTGACTTTATCCCCGTCAGCCAGTGCGGTTCCGTCCAGATAGATCAGGTCTGCGGCGTTCGGGTCCACTGATACCGCAACGGCCCCAATCGTAATGACCGTAAAGGATGCCCCTGCGGCTACGGCTGGAATGGTAATGGTTGCCGCGCCTGTGACGTAGATGGTTCCGCCGTAGAGTTCCCGGCTATCCGTGGTGCCGATGGTGTAGTTTGCGGCGGTGGACTTTGTGACGATTTGGGCAAGGGCGACTGTGCCGGATGCGTTCGGAAGCGTGAGGGTATTGTCTGCGGTCGGGTCAGTGACAGCAATAGTAGTTTCAAATGCGTCTGCGGTAGCTCCTTCAAATTCCAGTGAACCGGCAGTAACTGCGCCAGTTGTTGCAATGCTGGCAACCCCACTGATTGCATCCCCATCGCTTACGGTAATCCCGGTGGCTTGCGTTCCCTTGCCGGTTCCATCGGATCGGATCAGGACGTTATCAGTTCCGAATGCGGAGGCGGCGGTTACGTCGCCGGTTCCGGTTACTGATTGCCATGTTGCGGCGGTTGAGCTTGTAGCGGTCAAAACCTGACCTGAGCTTGGTGCAGTTGCTGCCGATACGCTGACGGTAGTGGTTGCGGACTTAAGCCCGTTGGAAATGCCAGCGGTAAGGCCGGTTGCGGTTCCGGTGATGTTGGTTCCGGTCAGGGATGATGGAGTTCCGCCCGCTCCGTTGAATAGGACTGGAGCGCCAGCCGACCCGACGTTGACGGCAAGAGCGGTTGCGATTCCGGTTCCGGGGGTGATTGCGGCCCATGAAGTCAGGTCGGCATCTAATCCCTGAAACGAGCTTACAAACGTGCTCCAGAAAATCTGCTGCGTTGCATCCGTGCCTGCATCCCAAATCGGGATAGCGTCTCCGGCTGCGGGAACGGTCATCGTGGGGTAATCCACGGCGGAATCCTTTGGTGTCCAGGCGGCACAAGCCGCGCCAGCCAGGGCGAGAGTGATTACGGTGATTTTTGATTTCATGTGATTTTGATTATGGCGCCAGAGTCAAGACGACGCTGCGAACTGTGCCATCGGTGCCTTTGAGTTTTAGGGTCACGCTGGTGTTGCTGGTGGCCTCGAAAACCATGTCGCCGTTGCTGGCCGGGGTGATGGTTGCGGGAGGTTGTGCGATGATGCTGCGCACCCGCAAATCCCGATAGGCGTTGGTGGTGCCGCTGTTGATTTCGGCGACTCCTGCGGCGTTGCGTTGCAAGGCCACATCGTCAGCAGCACCCATCACAAAGCGACCCGTGGCTGACCTTGCGAAAATGGCGGGGATGAGTGCGTAACTTGCAAACGAAGCAACCGATCCATAAACCTGCCCGTCAACCTGCACCCTGAAACGGCTTATTCCGCCCGACCGTAAATCCATCAGTGAACTCGCGGCATTGCTGGCGGTGTTTGTTACGTCCAGTTTAAATGCGGTTGGAATACCAGTCGTGTTCCACGTTGTTGCAATCTCAGCCAGGCTAGTGGCTTGCGTTCCGGTGAGGGATTGCCCCGCCAGTGAAAGCGCGGCGAATGCCGGGGAGTCGGACGTTGCCAGCCCAAGGGTTGCCCGTGTTGGTGTGGCGGCATAAGCCCCGGTTCCAAAGGCCCCGCCCGCTGCGCTGGTAAGGCTACTGGCGGTCACGGCGGCATTCAGCGTGTTGCCGGTCAAGGTTGCGGCTGCTGCGGTTACAGTGATTGCGGCGGAACCATCAAAGTTGGTTCCATTGATTGCGCGGGGGGTCGCTAGAGCCGTAGCCGTTCCCGCATTGCCCGTGATGGTTGAAATTGTGACATCGGAAGACAGGGCGCTTCCGTTGATCGTGCGGGTTACAGGCACGTAGGTTGTCGCGGCGGTCGCGCTGGCGAGGTAGCCGGAAAGGTCTTGGTCCCCGGTATTGGTTCCGCTGCTAGTTCCGCTAAACGTCCCTGATTGAGTGGCGAGGGTTCCGAGTCCCGCAGATGTCCGAAGTCCCGCCGCATCCACTGTGGTAATCAAACCCCGCCCGAAAGTAGTTGATGCCAGAGCGGCCAGTGAAGTCAGGTCGGAATCAAGTGGTTGATACCCGGCGGCAATGGTTGCGGTCAGAGCATATGGCGTCAGGTCCACCGCTCCGGCTGGCGTGCCGTCTGATACCCATAAGTCGCTAGAATCACTCACGCCAACGCCATCAGAATCCCCAAGGACGGTATCAGTTCCGGTCCCGGCTTCCAGATCGGTTACACGGACATCCAGTGCGGCAGTAGCGGCCAAGGTGGTATAAAGCGCATCGGCAGCGGACCGGGTAAGCGCAATTGCGGTATTAGGTGGGGAGGGAGCGGTCAGGCTTGCCCCGTGCTCCATCAGCTTTAACGGAGCCGTATAAAGCACGTCCAGAACGTCGTTTGGCGCGATAGTATAAATCACCAACCAAAAGACGCCGGATGCCGCCCCATTAAGGGATTGGTTCATCTGCCCCGCCGTCATTTCAATGTCGAAAGGCCCTGCCTCGGTTGGTGCGTCTATGTCTGTAGCCGCAAGGGGCGCGCCGGTATCCAGCTTGCTTGCCCGGATTTCTGCCGTGAGAGTCGTTACGCCGGTCAGGGTTGGACGGGTTGCGTCCAGTTTAACCCGGAACGTCAGGGCATTAGCGCGATAGGCTGAGATTGCAGGCGCTTCCGTGACGGGGCGGGTTGCTGTGGTGTTAATGATCCGCGCCTGAGCTAGTGCGGAGGCGGCGGATACGGCCAGAAATAGGATGGTGATAATGTTTCTCATGGTGGCAATAGCCGGATAAATGAACGGGCCTCCGGGCGGTTACGGACTTTCTCCCATACCCCATCTCCTTCACGGCCCCCGGATGGGCCTGTATTCCCTTCCACGGTGAATACCTTGGTTCCAGAATCGTTGACCACGATCCCGATATGAGACATATCAAACACGATCAAATCACCTGTGCGTAGTTGGTTTTGTTGGCTGTCGGTAAGGATTAGAAGCCCGTTCTTCCGTGCCCAATCCTCAAAGCCGAATGCAGCGGCGGTCTTTGGTCGCCACTTCTCAAACTGAGCCGGTGACTTTCCGAGCGCCTTTAATACTTCCGCATCCTTCCCCCATTCACGGATACACCAACAGACGAATGCCGCGCACCATGGCCAGCTAGTTCCGCCTAGATTCGTTGCGGCTTGATACTCGCGGATGCGCTTCCCTGTATTGCGTGATGATTCCACCGTTCCGACTTCATTTCGGGCGGTTGAGATTAGGCGCAATCTAAGGGGTAGCGTGCTCATGCCTTACGGGTCCAAGCCAAGAGAAGGTGAATAATCGTGTCCACCAACCATCCAGCCTTGTCATTCAGGAAGGAGACAGCGGCAGTCCGAACGAATCGGAGCTTTTCCGGCCCCTTCTCGAAACGATTATCTGCCGTCTTGATGGCTTCGATGATGTAGCCGACGACTTGCTTATTGTTATCCGCAAGCCAGGTGGCGAGGTATTTAAGGAGGTAAGTTTTCATGGGAGATTCAGGTAAACGAGACGGGCAATAATGCAGGCAACGGCAGCGATTCCGCAGACAAAGGAAAGAAGGCAACCAACCGGGGCGCGGCGTTCTTCCTCAGAATCCAAGGGCGCGTAAGGTCTTGAGGGCTTCCTGTTCATCTGCGGCTTGCCTTTCTAGTTCTGAATAAGTGCGGGGGATCAGGGGGGTAAATTGAAGCGGTTCCGGGTGGATTGGGGTTGCCCAGGAATCAAGTTGTGCGGAGGTCAGGGTTTGTTTTGCCGTCCGGTAGTCGTGGGAACAACTAGTCAGAATCACCAAACAGGGTAACGCTGCCTTTGGTAACCATGCGCAAACCAACTTGCAGAATGCCCGCAGCCATGAGCACAACGTCAGCATGAGCCGCAAGCCACGGGGCGAGGTCTGGTGCGAAGGAACCAAGAGCACCGGCCACGGCAACCAAGACCCCGGCAAAGACTGACTTGGATTTGAAGATGGATTTGGATTTGGTGATTTCATTCATGATGTCGTTGTTTTGAGTTTGGCTACGGTGTCAGTCCATTCCTTGCGGAGCTTGATCATTCGGAAATGGCATTGCGGAATCGGGCAGTTTTTGTATTCGGCAATGTCGCGTTTGTATTCTTCAATCTCAGATTCCATATGCCCAACCTTGCGGTTGAGTGCGACGACTTGGGAAAAGAGATAAGCAACGGAGCCGGTCAAGGTTGTTCCGATTGCGGCGACCCATCCAACGGCGGTCTTGAGTAGTTCCGTATCGTCAATGGTCATGGCGCGGCAGGGGTTGGGATTGCGGCGGCAGGAATCGCTTCCTCAACCGGGTTGAGAATCTTCACCTTCTCCACATCGGCGGCGGATTGAATGCCAACCTTCTTCGTTTCCTCTTTGGCGAGAATGCGCGTGGTGCTTTCGGAAGTGCGGAAGGCAGACGTTGCGGCTTCCGTTGCGGCTTTGATGCCGTAGTAATTCACGATCTTTCCCGGAATTACCGTCTCATCCTTGCCTGTGTCGGCATAGCTGAGATTCCCAAGCGGCCCGGAATACGTAGCGGTTTCATTGGCTGACTTAGTGAAGATCGACCCGCCAAGACTCACATAGGAATCGCCTGATTTCATCATAGGCCGGACCGTGCAAGCCGGGAGCGCGAGGCAGAGTAAAAGGATTCGCGTCATGGTTTTGGGGGAGTGTCAAGGTTTGCGAGTTCTTCCGGGAGGATGCGGATTGGATCGGTGTAAAGTTCAGACGGGTCTTGGATGGCATAGACCGGGGGGAGTTCCACAAATACGGCAGGCTCGATTACGGGCGGGACGTAGGGGGTTGGGATGGGGCTGGTGATTTCGCCGGGGATCATTCCCCGCGCTTCGCCCTCAGCCCACATCCTACGCACAGCGAGAATCCCCCTTTGGCAATAATGCCTGCCGTCATCCCATCGCCGGTCATTCAGGGAATACCCCTTGGCCGCTGAGGACATTGAACCGATAGGCTTCCCATCTCCGTCCAGATAAGTGATGCGGGAAAACGGCTGGCAGGTAGGAACAAAATCCAGAATATCCTCCATCTGTTCGATGGTCGCGGGGCTTGGCACGGCGACTCCAAAATCAACCAGAATGAACTTGGTGATTTCTGACGGATGTTCACTCATTGCCTGAAATGGAAATTCAGGCGGGCAAGCATCCGGCAGTTGAATAATCGCCGTGGTGACTGGTTTTGTTTTAGCTGCCATATCCAAGAGCGGTTGCGGTTGAGTGACCAAACAGGCAGAACGCAACCTTGCAGTTCGCCAGCGTGCCGACTTCAGCCAGTTCTATTTGAGCGGTGGCGAGCGGTGGCCACCCTTTATCAGTCATGACAACCAATGAGTCCCCTGCAATCAGTCGGTGCTCTGCGCCGGTAACTCCAGTAATGCTGCCGATGTCCAGAATCGACACGTTCACGGCCCCGGTTGGCGTCAGGCCAGCGTCAGCAATGACCTTGATTGCGTAGCCGTGGATTGAGTTGATTAGAAGCGGTTGCTTGTCGTCCCCATCCAAGGCGACCGCATTCAATTCCACGGAAGGAAAGGAATCAAACATCATCGTGGCGAGGTTCTCCCCGTCGATGCAGAACGAGTAGAACGAATCCAATCCGAGATAGGTCAGATCCTGCCCGATGAGGGTATTGACGGAACCTTGAACGCCGGAGTCCTCACTATTCAGGGCAGACTCGACGGAAAAGGATGCTTTGATTTTGTCGATATACATAATCAGGAAACGGCAAGGATTAAGTCGCAGTAGAAATTCCCGGAACCGACGGCGGTAATCCCGGTAGCCAGCCAGCGAATCTCCAGGATCGGGTCGCCGTCTGGCGGGTTTGTAATATCAAAAGCGGAGTCCAGTAGGAATGCCCCGTTTGCGCTGATGTATGACGGGAGCGGGACGGAAGCCGTGACGTTGTAGGTGTGGACGTTGGATTTGACGTAGAGAAGCCGCCCTGTATCGGAATAGGTGATTTCCTCCCCGGCTGGATTGGTCAGCGCAACGTCAGCATGGTTCGTAAGCACGTTCCCGGTATTCCAAACCATTTTGAATGTCTTGTATGAGCCATCCGTAAGAAGGTCAGTGAACAGGATGCGCCGGACAAAGGTGCTGTCATTCGTTGGCGCAATCCGGCTAAGGTGGTTCGGGGAAAAGCTCATCCGCCCGCCCCCGATGGGAGTTACCCCGCCGTAATTCACGGAAAGTTTCAGGTCTGTTTCAATCGTGGTTTCTGTGTCCATGGGGAAATTAAGTGGAGCTGCCAATAATGGCGACTGTGACAACTGCGTTTACGTCCTTGTCGGTCAGTGGGTAAGGTCCATCGGAAGTGAACGAGACTAGGATTGATCCAGAACCGCCAGGGGTCCACCCTTCCGGAATGGCCAGTGTAAGGAGTGACGGGCTTGTTACTTCATAGATCAGGCTTGCGCTGGTTCCGGGGAGGAATCCGTTGCCAAGTTCAATCCTGACTGTGCCCTCAAGGGTCCGCGCAACGGCGGGTTGCGTTACGTCCTCCCCGCCCGTGAGCGTAGCAGCCCCCCAGCTTAGGTGCGTGCTGGCTTCCGTGGTGGCGATCAGGTTTCCCGCGTCTCCCGTCCTGGCGTAGATGAAGGAAATGGTTGTGGCCGTTGTCCCTGTAGCCAAAACGGAAGGATGAGCGAGGGTTCCGGTGTAGTATTCAGTTCCGGGAGTCCCGCTGGCATCAATCGCGGCGTCCAGATTCAGGATGGTAAGCGCGGCGGTTGCGGCAATCTTGATATCGTAGGCTGCGGCCATCGTGTTTTTGAACCGATAAACTATGCTTTCGATGGTCACAGTGTCCCCGTCCGTGACGTTGGTTCCGTCACTGGTCAGCACGCCAGTCGCGGCCGTTCCGAGGTAGGCTTGAATCGGCTTAATCTCAATCACTAGAGCCTTTGCTGTGACGATGGAAAGCGCCTGCCCGTTCCAGTCCTTTTCAGCGGTTCCGCCCGTGCCGTTGTCCTCGAATCCGGGGAAGGTTCCGAATGTGAATGAATCATCCACGGCGGAACCTCCTGAATCGAAGTTAGTATAGGCTGGGTAGAAAGCGCGGATGAAAAAGGATTCATCGCCTTCCGCGCTACTTTCCGCAGACATTCCCCCGGACAGGCCAAAAGGAACACTACTGGAAACGTCAGTTGTTGGCGTGATGGCGATCTTCGCGCTGCTGGAAAAGGTTGTGATCATGATTAGCCGGAGGTTGAAGCCTGTTCAAATTTGTATTCTGCCGTGACAAACCAGATTCCGGGAAGCGGCTGCTCCGACTGCCATGAATAGCAAATCCAGCCGTCCGGGTAGCAATATGTCTTGGCGGAGGTGATTACTTGGTATCCCCTTCCAGGGTTTGCCGGAAGTCCCCCAGGAGCCTGATTTGCGGCAGCGAGGGCGGGGGGCTGCGGCTTGGTTGTGTGAATGGACCGGATGGAAGCGCCAGCCTGTAGCTCTAAGAGCCGCGCATTAACTGTTCCGGCCACACCGGGAATGCCGGAAATCCCATCCGGGTAAAGACGTTCTCTTACGCTGCGGGTTTCCGTGACTTGTTCATTCCTTCCTGGAAGGACATTCAGAAGCCCCCGCCAAGTCATCGTATATTCACAGCACCCGCCCGGAAGGTCTGCCGTGTCTGAAACACCCATGAAGATCATTGTTCCGCCCTGCACCGGGCATTGAGCGGACGTTGAACCGGGAAGGTTGGCGCGGGATACTGCGTCAGCGGTAGTCTGCGAGATATAACGCGCCGTGACGGTATCGAAGCCGGACGCGTCCGAGATCGTGACGATTCCGGGCGACATCAGGGTTGCCTGCGCCGGTTTCTTGAGAATGATAACGTGAGCGCCCATTAGTTGCTGCTGCTTGGTTTTGCCCGGTCTGTCGCATTAGGTCCGGTGTCACGGACGGCTTTAACCACTTCCGCGAATCCCTTCACCATGACTTGATAAAGGTTGTCCGGGTTGTCGTTGCTGCCGGATTTCTTTTCCTTAGCCCCGGCTCCCTTGATGGTTTTCCGCTCCCGGCTTGCGGCGGGTTGCATGGCGGCGAGGTCGTCTAATCCTCCGTAGGTTGCGCTTCCGAGTCCGCCGAAGTCACTTCCGCCCCCGCCTCCGTATCCTGCCCCGCGAATCCGCTTTTTCTTGGATGGGTCAGCGTCATTGGATAGCTTCATCCTGCGCCCTGCCATGTCCTCCGCTTCCTTCCCGTGGATGCCTTGCGCGTTAAGCTCTTTGATGTTTGCCGCGAGTCGTTGCGCTTCTTCTGCCTTGGCCCGTTTCCGTGGCGACATATTGGCGAGCGCTTCATCGTTCGATAGTTCATCGCGGATTGTCTGCCTCTCCTTTTCCTGCTCCTTGAGATTCAATCGCGCCTGAGCCGCCATCCGCTTAAAGTCCACCTGCTCGTTATGCTGATTCATGCGGCCCTCCGCCTCGATTAGTTCCCGCTGCTTGTTGATGACTTCCAGTTGAGCCTTTAGACCGGCTTGGATGTTCTCCTTTTGTGCCGCGATTGCCCCGCCCGCCCCTGTGGCATTACCCATGTTGGCGATGGCGGTTTCAGACCTGCCCCTTGCCGCATTAAGGCTTTCTGATGCTGCGGGTAGTTGACCCTCAAGGAAGGCGCGGCGGTCGAAGTCGGCCTGCTTGAATGTTGTGGCTTTCTCGTTGATTAGTTTAATCTCATCAACCAGAGCATTTTTCCTCTCCTCTGCTGCCGCCTGTTCTGCTGCCGCAAGATTCCATTCATCCTTGGTCCGCTGAAGATTGCGCTGATGGGCTTCCTCTACTATGCGGGCTTCCTCTTCCGCTGCTTTTTTGGCGCGTTCAGCCGGGTCTTCAATGGCTTCAATTCTTGCCAACTTGCCTTGGTTTACCAGTTCAATTTCCCTCTCCTTGCTTGTTAAACGCCTGGATTCAGCGCCCCCGCTTAGGCCGGAAACCCGTAGATTTTCATTATCCCGCGCCCCGACCGCTTCCCCGGAAGCGCGATATGGAGCCGCGTTCATATCCATCGCCTTTCGGTTTTGGATGTTCCGCTTGGCGATAGACTCATCAAAACCGAAAGTATTATCCCAGCCAGACTGGAATAACTTGTTGGCGGCATATCCAGCCAGAGCGATTGCCCCCAACTTGGCTGCGGCCATTAACTTTGGCGACTCCCCGAGTAGTTCCAGAATCTGCGGGACGTTGTTGGCTACGGCGGCTGGCCCTCCCTGGACTGCATCTTGAATAGCATTGTATCCAACACCCAGCCCATAAGCCCTGCTTCTGCCTGATTTTCCAACCTGGCTTACATCCATCTTCCCGCCTTGATACATCGTCCCTGAAAGATGCCCGTAGCCCGAGCGTCCGCCGCTCATCTGAATCCTGCGTGATTCCAAGGCGATCCTGTTTTGCTCCTTGATGGCAATATCAGCCCGTTTCTTTTCCTGCTCACCTAGATACCTGGTCAGGTTCGCTGCGTTCTGCTTCCGGTATTCATTATCCCGGTAAACCTGCGTCTTTGTGATGTCGGGGGCGGGAATGGCAGAGCGCATAGCCTCCCCTACTTTCCGCGCATCTGTCCCTATCTGCCCAAGCCCTGACCGGAAGGCGGCAAGCCCCGATAATTTGAGTTGGGCCTCGATAGAAGACTTCTTATTGGACATCGGTTTTAAAGAGGGTCAGTCAAGGCGGCAGACGCCGGTAATTGGTGAGCTGGTGGCGGTTTTGATCATGTCCTGCATCCATGTAGCGGACAGGGTGCGACGGGCGGCTATCACGGCAGGCCATTGGACATCATGCCCAAGCTGGATTAGCGCGATATGATAATTCGCATAGGCACGGGCAAGGGGCATCTCTTCCCGGATTTCCTGAGACGTTCCGCCGCTGATTGGACGGATTGCGGCAACCATTCTTAGTTCCCAGGCGGGATCGGCATTTCGTTTCCCAATGCGGTTTCTGATTCGGGACTATCTACAGCGGGGCGGGTGGCGTGGTGCAAGTCCCAAAGCGCGTCCGTGATTCGGACCGCATCCATGGAATCCGAGCAATCCAGCGTCTTATCCGCCCATTCGTCGATTGCAGCCAACCATTCGGACGGACGGGAGCGGAGCGGCTGGAATAGTTGATTCCCGGCCTTTTGCGGTCCTGACCATGTAGAAGCGGGCTGGCTGGCGAGATAAAGCAGAATCAGCGCGTCCCGTTCGTGCCGGTCGCCTGCGGTCTCGATAGCCCCATCCAGCCGTTGCAGCATGAAGAATAGGCTCTTGATGCTGATCGTCAGCTTGAGCGGCAAGCCCTTGAAATACATCGGGCTATCAGCGGCATGGAGCGCGACGGATGCGCGGGTATCGGCGGAGGTTTGCAGCGATTCCTCTGTGCTGAAATCAAGCGATGGGAGTGCGGTTGGTTCGGTCATGTGGATAGAGTTCTGAATAAAGTTGGCGGAAGTAGGCGGCACAGTTTGCGCCGTAGTCATTAAATGGTTTCCCGTCAGGGTCCAAGAGGGCTGTAAACTCTTTTGGATTGGTGGCGAATCTCTTCACCCATTCGTTGAAAACGGCGGCGTGCTCGATGGCGATTCGTTCTTGGTGGGCTTCAATAGTCATTGGCGTAGGTGTTTATGAACGTGTTCTTTGAAGGAGTTCGGCCCTTCCATGATGGACTGCGAGACAAGCGCGACCTTCCCGCCTGACCGGCTATTCAGGTGCATTGTCGGATCTTTCTTTTCCGCCACGATTCCAAGCGCCCTTGCCTGCTGGATGGCGGCGAGAGCGTAGAGGAATGGGTGCTCCCCGGCAGCGTAACCGGTGATAATGGTTGTAGCGGATGCGGACGGATTGCGTTCTACGGCGGCGGCTGCGGCGGCGAGGGTTGCGGCGGGGACGACTTGGCTAAAGGCGCTGCGAGAGGTGACAGAACACCCGTGGCAGGGAATGGCTGTAATCCCGTGTCCGCAGGTAATGGCGGCGGCGGCATGGTCCAGCGTGAAGGCTTCCGCTAATCCGTTCAGGTGGTGGGAAATATCGGCATTCTGCGACCGCATAGAAGGAGCCATGGCGCGGGCGAATTTGGTTCCGGTCACAATGACGATATGCGGCATCCCGTGAATTCCCTTTTTCCAGTCGGATAAGACTTGCCGGGTTTTCAGTGCCAGCATTGCGGCAATCAGGGGATGCGCTGGAGCGGCTTTGATTAGCTGCCCATCCCTCCATGCCGGAACAAGCTGCTTGCCGTCGTGTGTGTTGTCCTGTGAAGCCGGAGCCACCATCCACGTTACAACCTTATGCGCAGCCATGGTTGGCGCGTCCGGGTGCAGGTGGACGTTTGCTTTTACGTAGAATCCGAGCGCGGCAAGTGCGGCGGGAAGCAAGGGGTCGTTATCAATCGGAATCCATGTCTCGGCGAGCATCCAAAGGCGGATGCGTCAAGAAACGAAAACGGGCGGCCCACGTATGAGCCGCCCGCACTATGAACACCAACACCAATGAAACAAATTAAGGACTGGCGGCAACCAGTGTCCCGGTGGAACTGGTGGCGAATCCAATCATGCGAACAGGGAAGTTAATTTCGTCCAGGTCGCCACGTGGCTGGCTGTGGGTGACGTTTCCGAGCATCCACCAACCTTCCGTAGTATCAAAGCCGTGATTGGTGCCGGAACGGAATTGAACGATGGTGGCGAGTGAAATAGCGGTGCCGGGGTGGGCGTTGCTGATTCCGCTGGAACGAGCCATGACCTTTGCGCCAAACGTCAGGGTGTATTTTGGAGTCCGCGCAATATGAACCTTTGGAACCCCGGCAAAGTTCTGGTGTTCGACTTCATCCCGGTCGGCAGAGGCGGAACAGGAATCAATCAGCATCCCGGTAAGGTCAGCGGATAGCCCGATTTGAGCATCAACCGTGTTGACCGATTGGACGTAGTATGGAGAGATAGCGGCCATGTTCCCATGCCGCATCTGTCAAGGGAACGCGGTCATGGATTTCTTCATGTCGTAGAGTCCCGCCAGCGTCAGGAATGCGTCGTCTGGATGCGCGACTTGGAACGCAGCGAGATTGGCCTCTGAGCCAAAGTAATCGCCCGCAACGTGCTCCGTTCCGCTCGTATCCCGCCATACGGCAGCCCATCGGCAGGCGGTATTCGGGAAGACTTGCGCGTCGATTGGATTAGTTCCGTTGGCGAGTAGCGTAGGGAGTTGATTGCCCTGGGAATCCTCAAGGAAGTGCTGCCCGGTCGTTACGTCGAAAATCTCAACGATGGAGCTTCCGGTCTCGTCGCCCTGTGAATCAACGCTTACCAGGAATGCCGCAAGGTCGGCGGGCTTAGTGGACGCAACCGGCCACGATTGGCAGTATTCCCGAATATCCAAGCCAAGGAGGTTGGACGGGTCGAAGAATGCGGTTCGGTCGATGGTTCCGCGTCTGCGCCAGAAGATCGTTGCGCCAAAGTAGCTAACGGCGGGGACGAAGGCGTTTGGCGAGGAAATCAGGACGGTTGATGGATCGGTCCAAGTGAGAGGGCTTAGTCCGTTGTCGTATTGAGCCGTAAAGGATGAATTATGAACCTCAATCTCGAAATTGATACTGGCCAGTTGCGCCCCTGACCGGCGACGACGCGGACGGCGGTAAACGTAGATGCGGTTCGCTCCATCCCATCCAAACGCGCCTGGAATGATATTGTTGATACTCGCGGCGGTGACGGTTCGGCCTGGATGGCAGTTTGCCAACCCTTCAAACGCGAGGCAATCCGCATCGAAGCTGAACGTCAGGTAAGGGTCTTGGAGTGCGTGGTAAACCTTTTCGCCAGTGATGCCAAACCGTTCAATCTCACCCTTCCAGTCCGCTGCATCCTCGACGCTGTGGACCAGCAGGTAATCCTCATCGCCCCGCAGCCCGACATCAGACATACGAACGCCATCACTGGATGCGTGGACTAGGAATGGAGCGATTGCAGGCATATCAGATTACTTTTCCGGCGTGGCAACAGAAGGCGGTGAATTTAACCTCACAGACGGGGTCGCCTTCCAGTTCGGTATCGGCTTCGATTGATACTTCGGAGATTTCCCAAACGTGGACATCATCGGAGCTAAGGCGTTCTTCAGGGGTAGAGAATCCGGCCGTTTCGTCCGTTTCATCAAGCCGAAGCTTCATGGTCAGAACCGCCTCCAGATCATCGGCATAGCTGCGGATTGATGCGGCGACTTCTGCCGGGGTATCGCCAAGGGTGCCGTTGCGGTCCAGAACAAGGCGGGCCGATACGGGGATTTCCCACATTCCGGCCCCTTGAAGGTGGCGTTCCTTGCAAGCCCCATCCTGGCAGAGCGCCAGAACCGGGAGCGGCATGGTTAAGGGGGCATCCCCGCGATAGACTGGAATATCACCAGAGGTAGGGAATACGGCTGGAATACCGTAATCGACGCTGCCGTTTACAAGCAGTTCCTCCATTTGGGATAGTAGGTAATCGACGGGGGAGGTCATGCTATTTGGCGTTGAGTCCAGCGCGGTTCATCTGTTTTAGAAGGTCTTCAGATAACCATCCGGCAATAGTGGCTTGCGTCCCTTTTGCGCCAAGTTCAAATGCTTGCGGCGAGATTACCGCAATAACCTTGGCAAAGTTCATCACCTCCAGCGTAAGGGATTCCGGCGTGTCGGTCCATCGCGGTTCTGTGCCGGGTTCGTTCTTGTAGCGCGGCGGCCTTTCTCCCGCAGAGCGGCGGAGCTTGCGGAGTGCTGGCATGTAGCCTGCGCGGTGCAGGCCCGCGGCGAACATGCGGCGGGCTACATAGACACGGGCGAGTTTCCGTAGTTCCGCAAAGGATAGCCCTCTGGCTCCCTTGTAGTTGATGTGCCGGATATGAACCAATGCGTTCGTCTCCGCCATTTCATGCGCCAGTTTTGACCGTTTGGCGCGGGTTGTCGGTATGCGCCCGCGATACGGGGCCATTAACTGAGATTTAATATTGGCCCTTTCTGCCCGTTTGGTGATTACGAGGGCCTTAATCACCCAATCACCCATAAGCCGCTCCATCGTCTTCCGCGCATCTTTCCCTTTCCCCATCTCCCGCGAGAGATAGCGGGAAACGGTTTCGGAGAATTTTTCTTCTACGGCCAGAAGGTTTTCCATTTTCTTTTTACGGCGGAAGGTGGGTTTTCGGGTGGGTTTTAAGACCGGCTCCCTTTAATCTCAATCCAGTTGGCGAGGTGACTCATATTCTTTACGGAATCGACTTGGTAGGAAATGGCGCTTCCCCTGGTTGCGGTGGTTCCGGCGTAGAACCGGGATGAAATAGCCGGGGCGGTTTCGTTCGGGAGGTCGGACAGCTTAACGTGGATTGTTACTTCCTCTTTGGCCCGGTGCAGCAATCCCCCCATCGGCAACTGTGAATCATCACTGGTTCCAGTGCTCCCCATGCAGCTAATCTCAACCTCAACCGATCCAGACGGAAACCAAGCCGTAAACGTGCTGGCGGCTATCGCCATCGCTCCCGCAAACTGGCTGGCAATCGCTCTTTTTAATAGGTCCATGGAATAAGAAAGCCCCGGCCCGGTAAGTCCGAGCCGGGGCGGCAGTTAGTGCGGGGGAGGGGAGTTACACCCCTTCCAAAAGGTTACTCCCCTCCCGCAGAGGGTTAGCCGAGGAGGTTGACCACGAACTCGGGTTTCCAGACTTTTGCCTGGTAGTAGGTGGTAATATCCAGCATGTTCATGCCGTAGCCTTTATAGATGGCCATTTCAAACACCAGGCCGCTGATTGGATCAGCAAGGGTAGTGCGATCAAGGGCGGCGTCTCCGCTATCAGGCATTGCGGGTGGGCGGATGATAAGCTCCGTGGAGTTCCGGTGAAGAACTACGTTCGGCGTGAATGCTGCCGTGACGGTAATTGCGCGGGTTGCGGCTGATTGGGCCTTGCGCAGACCGGGGTAATTAAGCGTGATACTGTCGCCGCTGGCGGGGTTGGCCCCGGCAAAGCTGACGGAAGCCACTACATAGACGTTGGTATCGTTGGCGAAGGTAACCGAATCACCCGCAGCAACGACCCCGGTTCCGGCAGTAGCCAGCGGAATAACAGTCTGGCCAACCGTGAAAGCTGCGCTCGTGGAAGTGGCAGAAGCCATAGTTCCGGCAGTGACCCCGGTAGTGATACCGGCAGATTCCTTCAACATGATTCCGCTGATATCCAACAGAGTGCCACGGCGGAGAAGGGAATCATTCCCGGACTCATTCACCTTTTGCAGATTGGACAGGTTGCGCAGATTGGTCCCTGCGGTGGTATTCATGATGGCGCTGACGGAGCCTTCAATGTTTCCGCATCCGTTATCCACCAGGATTTGGCGGGCGGCATTAATGATGTTGTAATTGCTGGCGAATGGGGTAGTTCCTGCGGTTCCGGTGGCGCGGGAAGCCCCTTTGTAGGCAACGCCCGCAACGTGGGCCTCAATGGCGTTTCGGATGGTCCTGAATGCCTGGGAAACGACGTTATTTTTAAAGTCGTCATCCGAAGAACAGTTCTGCAACTGCCGCAACTCTTCACCACGAAGAGGAATTTTGACATTGGCAGTCTGACCAACCGCTACGCTGTCGGTGGTGGTGCTGTAATCATCCGCAGCCGGAATGGTCATGGCCGGGGTAAAGCTGGTGTTCAGCGTAGGCTGACCGGTCCGAATAGATTTGACCGTTCCGTTAATAGAAACGCGTTCGCTTCCGTTGGAGTTGATCATAACGGAGTTACAGAACGCGACGGGTTCCGCAGCAACAATGTCGCGGGACTTGTAGAGGATCTCAGTAAGACCCGTAAGGGTGATTGCGTTGGACATAATTTAGGATTGTGAGAGTGTTATTCGGTGACTTTTCCGCCTGAGCGCATGTAGCTATTTCGGTCCTTGAATGTGAGTTTCTCAAATTCCGAAGCGGACATCGTTCTTTCCTCGACAGCAGAGGGGTCCACAGCGGGCGCTTCCTCGGCCTTGAAGCCGGAAGCGGCCACGATTTCGACGGACTGCTTAATTACGGCGGCTTCGATAGCGGCTGCGGGGCCGTCCTTGATATTAGGAACAAGGGCTTCGATGGCGTTCAGGACGCCTTGCGCGGCGTCACGTTCGGCGGTGAGTGCCGTTACTTGCTCACTCAGCGCAACCGCATTAACGGAAGCAGCATCGAATCCAGCTTGAAGGGAATCAAACTTGGATTGCAGATCAGCCAGAGCGGTATCCGCTACCGGAGTTTCAACGGGCGCGGCCTCAACCGGGGCAGTAAGGCCAAGATGGGCAGCAAGACGCGCCACAAGGCCAGCAGAAGGGGCGGGAATAGGGGTTTCAGGGGCGTTTGCCATGCCTGAATGGCCGCTGTCAAGTAGCAATGACGGCCAGAAGATCATCCAAGCTATGAAACAAACTAGCGTCATCCACAAGCCCACGGGGCGATGAACGGGCATCCCACCAAGCCCCGGTGGACGCCTGCTCAAGATTGAGCTTTCTGCGGGAGCCTTTGACTTGCGCCTGAAACATGGAATCAGCCTCATCAACGTGCCGCTGCATTTCATCCATTTGCGCCTGGGTCAGGGTTCCGTCTGCTCCGGCTGCTTTTAGTGGGGCATCACGGGCAACAAATACCTGGAAGGATAGCCCGGACATTTCCGCGCCTTTTGACCAATCCATAAAGACGGAATAGGTTCCGATGCTGCCCACGATGGCGGATGGGGCGGCGAAAATCTCCTGGCAGGCGGTCGCTATATAATAGGCGGCGCTCGCGCACATGATGGATGCGTATGCGGTGGTATGGACGCCTTGGGTTTGGAGCGCCTTGATTCGGGTTGCGGTTTCTTCCAGACCAACCACGGAGCCGCCCGGACTATTGAAATCCAGAATCAGTGCCGTGAATCCACCCTCTGCCACCATATCCAAGGCGGTATCCAGCAGGGTCAGCGAAGTGGCATAGCCGCAAACCCAATACCAAAACGGGCAATCTTTCAGAATCATGCCCCTGACTTGCAGGACGGCGGTATTGTTCCCGACCCGCTGAATCATCAGGCGGGCGGAATTATGCCGGTCAGCAAGGCTCCAGTCCTCCGCCATATCGCATCCATCCTCATCCGCCCGATACATTGGCTTTTTAGGCGGGCGGGCCGCAGCCAGAACCGCGAGCGATTCCGTCAGCCGGTCCGGCAGGATTGCCCATGGGGTCCGTGCGTGAATTGAGGAAAGAATCATATTTTACGGAATGTTTTCAGGCTGAGGGTGGGTTTCAGGGTGGGTTTTTTGATTGGGTTGGAATAGGCGGTGGAATCGTGTCCTCCTTGCCAAAGAATGAACATTCCCTGAGTCCAAATTCCTTTTCTAGCTCCTGACCTTCTTTCAGTTCAATGGCACGCTGGCGGAACTGTTTGCGCCAGTCCCGGCTATCTTCTCCATACCAATCCTCAAAGGTGCCGCCCGCCTCCCGTAGTTCCTTCAATCCAGCGGAGGAATCCCGTCCGGCATCAATCGTCAGCGCACTTGGGGCAATCCAATTACATTTAAACCAATCAGGGTCTTTACAGTAAGGGATGGCCCCGGACTTCTGCGCTAGAGCGATGGCATAAACCCAATAAGGCTGGCAAAACTGCTCAATCAGATTGGACCGCATTTCATTTAGCGTCTTTTCGGCCATCCTCATGATGAACCGGACGGCTGGCCCTGTGATGCCCGAGATGGACCACATAGATTCAACCGGCATGGAAAAACCCGCCGCGCAGTCGTGAACCAACCCCTCCTTGAATAGCATCTGGTTCTGGTGCGGGCGCGTGTCGTTGACCGTCTTTAAATCCTGCCCTTGGTTGAGCGTCAGCATTGAGCCGCCGCCTTCCGTGAGTTGTTCAAACTTGATTGGCTTAGGATCGGCGACCACTCCACGGTTTAACGCCTGGTAATCCGTCTTGGTGCCGTATTTCCCGGCAGCGGGAGCCGCATCAATGTTGTTTAGAATCTGATTCGTGACGTAAAAGCCAACGATGTTCCCGGCTTTGATCCCGCGCTTGGTGTCGTTATCAATCTCCCGAATATCCAGCATGTTATTGATTGCGTGGACGAATGCGCTCAATCCACGAGGGGATTGCGGCGACTCAAACCGGCCACAATGCAGAATCTTAGATGCCGGGATAACCTCCCCTTCCCGATTGTAGTTACCGGGCTTTAGTAGGCAGTAAGCCTTTTTCTTTCCGTAGCGGTCCACTTGGACCCCATCAAACCATCCCTCTTGAGTGGTCTGCTTGTTGCCATTCCCGATTTGCGGGGATTCGTAGAGGATCGTTCTGGCGTTGCCGGTAGTTGTGGTGGTCAGTCCCACGAAAACATCCCCATCAATCCCGCCGAATTCCAGAATGGTCTTTTGCCGGGTGGCGAAGTTCTCCATCCCGGCTTGATCGTGAATCAACCGGCTTCCCTGTGTCCGGTTGAAGAATTCCAGAGCTTGCTTATTCCATTCCAGATCCTTTGTGGCTGGCTGCGGGATGAGTGGCCCCGCCATGCGCGGGAGTGTCTTGGCAAAGTGGCGAGGAAGCCCGACGTTACCAACAAGCCAGCGGGCCTTGCGTGCAATCTCTGTGCGGACGTATGGGGCAAGGTTGGTTTTGCTGTCTAAGTTAGGAAAATAGACATATCCCCGCCCGGTCGATTGGTCCGCAGCCGTGTAGCCAGAGCCGGAACTACCACCCCCGCCGTAACCGTATGCAACGGGTGCCTCGATTCCGCCTGATGCCTGTTTTGGTCGTTTGCGCTTGGACATACGTTATTCGATTTGGCGGGAACTGAAATCAAAGCCGACTCCCAATGGGGATTTGGCATCCAGAGCAATCGCGGCGGTATCCCCGCTGGAATCCTCTTCCTCCAGCTTCATCTGGCGGGCCATTTCCAGCGTTTGAAGGATGGTATCGGCGCGGCTTCCGTCCTGGCCGGTGTTCATGCCGAGAACTGAGATATTGCTGAATTGGGAGGTCAGGAAAGCCTCAGATAGCTGCCCGATGGCGGTATCTAAGTCCTCAATGGTGTAGCGGCGGCAAAACGATGCCACAATTGCCGGATTTGGGCTTTCCCTCATCCGCTATGGGGTGAGTCAACCCTTTACTTCCACCAGTCTCCAGGGTCGTCTCGGTCGATGCCGAAAGGGGTTTTGGGGCCTTTGTCCTGCGGATTATCGCCCTCGCCATCGTCGGGTTCGTCGTCATCCTCTCCATTCATCATTTCCCGCATCTCATCCCTCATCTTCCGGGTTGATTCCCACATGTAAACCACAGCTAAAAGCGTGACGGCATCAACAATTGCACTCAGGATGTCTTTCATGGTAAGATTGCGGGCGGGTCAACTCTCTTCCGGGGCTTCCTCTGGCGTATCATCCGGGGCATGGAGCACCCATAGCAGGAGAAGCATTTTCGTAGTATCCCCGTAGTCGTTTGGCTCGTGGTCTTTGGCTTTCGTCCAGATCCAAACGCCTGTATTTCGCCCCTTTACCACTTCCTCCACCTGATGCGCGTTGGAAAGCTCCTCCTTGAAGTCCTCCCCAACATCAGACGGCAGGTGAATCCGTGGATAGCGTTTCTTGGGCTTCTTGGGGTCGAATTCGATGATTCGGCGGCGGTAAAGGTCGTCTTCCCACGCCTGACTGTCGAAGTTCACGATTGAGATTGCCGCGTTTGGCAGGCTCTTGTCCTCCGTGACCCAAATAGACGCCCTGGACTGCACCCGTTGCACCCCACGGGCGGGCGCGAAGTAGGGAATCAGTCCGCGAATCTCGAAACAGTATTCAATCACCTTTGAGCGGCGAAACCCGCAGTCGAAAAGGCCGCAGAAGATGCGGAATTCCCTGCCCGACTCCGAGGTAACGGAGAAATTCTGCAACAAAAATGTTATATCGTCCTCATTCGCCAAGACCCCGTAATCAATTACCCTCACCTCCCCGTTTTCCATGAAGGCCCCGATGGCATATTTCAGGTATCCGTCTTGCTTATCCACCGTTACCCCGATGAATAGCGGTTCAAACGTAAGCGGGGCTTGTGCGCCCTGCCAGCGTCGCCCGGAATCGTAGCATTGCAGCCGGGGGTAATCGGAAATCAGGCGCTCTACTGCGTGCATTTCGACTTTGCCTGCCGATTTGCGTTCAGGGCGGGGGAGTCCTAGATGGTCATTGTAGAACGCATCCCGCTTGTCGTCGTCCCCCTCGGACTCCAGCCATTTCAGCATTAGATTCCCCCACGAAACAGAGGAGAAAAGGAATACGTAAAGGTCGCTGATGTGGATGGACTGGCGATAAGGAAACGGCACCGGGTATGGTCCTTGCCGTTGCGCTGTCGGTGTTGGAATCCACTTCCCAACCGGGACGATTTTTCTCTTATCCCTGTCGGTGATCTTGCCTTTGCAGGAAATACACTCGTAATAAGTGCCCGCCATTACCTTCCCGTAGTCGTAAGTGACCGGGAGTGCCCCTTGCTCTGATGTGATGGCCTCTGCCTCCAGCTTCATTTGCGACCAGACTAATTCCTGGTGGTGCTGGCAATGAGGGCATGGAACGTGCAGTTTCTCTTGAGTGCCGCTATAGTATTCATCAGCGCATCGCGTTCCTTGGCCGCTGGTAATCTTCTGCCTCTTGGTGGTCTTGTCGGTTTCGTAGATTGGGAAATCCTGCGCTTTACTGAAAACAACGAGTTTACTGTCGGGGTCAGCCTTGAAGCGGGCGCGAGTTAAATCAATAGTAGTCCCCTCATTTAGTAGAGGGTGGCATTCCGCCTCGTCTACGAATCCGTAAGACGCAGGCCACGTAATGAAGCCGGAAGCCGACTGCGCACCAACCAAGCGCAGCGTGGCCCCGTTCACCCGCTTAACCATTACCGTCTGATCCTTTGCGGACAGATCATCCGCAACGTCAGCGCCGATTTGCTTCAAGATTGGGGTAATTCGCTGCTTCCCAAGCTCCCGAACGGTGTTCTCGTCCCTAGCACAATACATCATGTTTCCGGGCGCGTGCTTGGCCAGCCATGCCATACTGATGAAAACCGCATACGTCAGCCCCACCTGACTGGACTTCATTACAATCAGTTCCCGCCAATACTCCGATTGAATGAAATCAAAAACCTTTTCGTTATACGGGGTATTTTTGATTTCAAAAGGCTGACCAGCAAAGGATTTGTTTTCCGCTCCCTCGATCGTGATTGTCTCCCGCGCCCATTCCGCGATGGGGCGGGATTCCCTGGGTTGGTAATGAACGCTTAAGGTTTGAGTGAGAAAGTCTCTTGCAGACATTCCTTGGCGGGTGCGTCAATCCTCGCAAATTCACCGTGGATTATCGGTGTGGGCTCTGATAATGCCCAGCCTGCGGGGAGTTCTGGTAGCTGCGGAATTCCCAGGGCCATCCGCGCCATGATCCCCGTGGATTCGGTCATTCCGGATTGCATTAGCTTACTGAGTAGTAGTTTCGGTTTCGTGTTCATGGCGTTTCAACAGGTGCAGCAAAATCCGATTCCGTCAATTTTACGCAGATTCGATCAACTAATCCATCGGCAAATACATTCCATTTCTCCCGGCTGTCGGTGAGGTCGGCGGCATCAGGGAAGGCGGCGCGGATGCCTTGGCGGAACTGTTTGGCGACGTTGGCGTGGAGTTCAAGCATAGCCGACCGGACTTCTTCCTTAGACAGCGTCTCCCCGGCTTCTGCTTGGATTTTACCCCTATCGCGCATTAAAGCCCGGTGCGAATCAACCGCATCGTTCAGCGTCTTTTGCAGGCCGATTAGAACAGCGCTGTTGTTTTCCAATACCGCCTGATCAAAGAGGGACTGAACCGCGTTTACGTTCCGCTCCGCCAGTTCCAGCGTCTCAGAATATCCTCGCGGCTTGTGCGCTGATTTACTGAAATCTACCGGCCCGGAATCGTTCTCGCGGGGGGTAATTGCCGCAACCCGTGACGCAGCCGCAAGAAGGGAAGTCGGAACGCCTTTCTCGAAATGCCCAAGATCCAGCATCTCCTGATACCAGGCGACCATATGGGACGGGTCGCCATACGGAGGTGGCTGGCCGGACTCTACCCCGACCCGGTTCCATCGGCTGATGGTTGGGACGCTGACTCCGTAGATTTGGGCGGTTTTGGCGTTGTTCATGGGGTTAATAATTGCGCGGCTTTCTTCTCGGCCTGCTTTT
>Ga0208916_10000331_pt1 | contig 22938 bp, 29 predicted proteins | sample DEB19_08_DNA_5_FD_184523 | JGI IMG/M metagenome (GOLD analysis project Ga0208916, IMG submission 184523) | Aqueous microbial communities from the Delaware River and Bay under freshwater to marine salinity gradient to study organic matter... | ecosystem: Environmental > Aquatic > Marine >... | reverse complement strand
GGAATTGCAAGCCCTGCGCTATGGCCTAGAAATGGCAGACTTGATGCAAGGCGCTGCGACTAGGCGCGAGCTAAGAGGCTCGCTACTCGATGCGTCAAAAGCGCATTGGGGTGCGGCTAAACAAAAGGAGGAAGCATGAATAGGCTTCCAAACGACATAGCCCGCTGCGACGGTTGGTTGGCAAAGTCAGTTTGGCATAGTGAAGGCGTAAAAGCATTGCGCTTTGATTGCCGCGCTTGCCTTCGCCTTACCGCGCCACGACCTGAAAATGTCTGGCTTATGCTGCCTGAAATTGTGGATGGGCAGTGCAAAAATCGGCTCATATCAGACCATAACGGCTCATAACTTATGAGCCAAAAAGTAACCCCCTGGTGCGCATCGTGGAGAGGCGTGCGGGGTGTTGTTATATCAAAAACAGGCGACTTTCTGATTTAGCACCATCGTTAAAGCAATTTGCGCACATGCGCAAAATGGTCTAACTCTGCGCCAATTGGTCGCGCAAGCGGAAGCCGAGCAATGGCCACACTTTGTTGATAGCGTTCTGGCGGGCAATCTTACGGCCAATCTCGGCATCAAAGTTTTCAGGGCAGGCGCAGGCACTTTCCCCAGTAACGGTGAAGCCGTTGCGCAGCACCAGCACGCAGAAGGTCAGGAGTCCTAGCGTCATGTGCGTGGCGTGGCTTGGCGTACCGCCAACGGGATGCACATCGCCCCCAGCGCGGTAGGCTCCTTGCACTCCTTCTGCCGCCGTGAAGTAGTGCTCGCTGGCAATCTCAGCCTTAATGTCATCAGGCGTGACACGCGCAGCAGTCTTGCCTTTGGCTTGGATTTCTTGTTCAATCGATTCGTCTGTCATGGTCTGCTTTCAAGAACTCCGTCATCCTGACGGTGAGGTGGCATTACTGGCCAGGCTTCGATTAGGGCTTGCGCCTATCGGCGAATCTTCAAGCCCTCCCACGAGCGCCATACGCGACGATCTCGGGGAGAGGCAGTGGGAAGGTAGGGAATTACTTTGTGGCGCCCCTAACCTTCTCCAAAGAGCGGCCGGCAGCGTAGCATTCCCTGCCTACCTGCTGGATCCAGAAGCTGCAGGTTTGGGCGTACTGGGCTGCTCTGTCGGCGTCGCGGGCGAATTCAAGAAGAAACTCCGAAGCCTCTGCTGAAAGTTCGGCTCCGGTGGTTCCACCTTCAGGCTGGCTGGCGGTTGTGGAGTCGGTGGGCACGGTGCCACCACAACTCGGCCGACGTCCTGGGTCGCGCAGCCCGCCAAGCTCACGAGCAAGACGGCGGTTGACAACCAACGCAGCATCGAGCTTTCTTTCACTTTCCACATGTTTCACCTCCAGTTGGTTTGAGAGTTCAGTTTGACGGCGCTCTGCAGCGATGGCTCGCTCCATGGCGGCTTGGAGCTGCTTGGCGGCATCGACCTGCTGCTGCTTGACGGCCGCAGTCCACTTGTTGTCCTTGTACTTGCCAGTCAGGTACCAGCTGCCAAGGGCTCCAAGAAGACCGGCGGCAACCATGGCCAGGAGTGTGGTTTTGAGGTCAAGCATCTGGCTTCCTCAGTGACAGTCCTTGGGTCGTCACGATGCGCAGCACGGCGTTGACAACTGGCAGGCCAACCGCAACAAGCGCGTAGAAGTGTGGCGGCAAGAATGGCTGGAGCAGACCTGTCCCGGCCTCCAACGCAACCAATGCCGCAACCAGTGCATTGACCCAAAGGGTCTTCGATAAGTACCAAGCTTTCATGGATAATCCTTCCAAGGCAACTGCCAATGTGGTCCGTCTTTGAATGTCGTCCAGTCGCCACCCCATTCAATCGGGATCTGCAACTCGGCGGCAGCCTGCTTGACGGCAACAGCAAGCTTGTGGTAAAGAGGCCAGTCCCAGCGAACCGAGCCGGCCACGTAAGCACCGAGGTCGACGGCGTGTCCAGTCAAGTGGCGTGACCGCATGGTCTGGCTGGCGCCTGCTTTGACGAGCTGCTCTTGCCGAGTCTTGGAGCGAACTCCTTCGAGCACGGCAAAGTCAATCTCAGTTATCTCAATGGTACGCTCAACAACCTTGACGAGGTCCTGATGGACCCCGACAAGACGGTCTCGCGACTTTTGGCTGAGGGTGTAGGTCATTCTTTGTCCGCCTTCTTGTCGATCTTGTCTTCAATCCTGTCCAACTTAGCGAACAGAGCGTTGACAGAGCTTGTGAATTCGTCTTTCTTGACGTAGGCACCAGCCACCAGCACCTCTATCTCAGACACCTTGGTGGCCAACTCTTTGTCGGCGGCTTGCAGGTCTTTGACGGCCTGCCAGACTGCGTTGAGGAGAAACCCGATCAGGGCGCCGAATCCACCGAGCAACCAGTTGATGAATGTTTGGTCCATGAGTTAGACCCCTACGCCTTGAGTGATGTACACGGTATTTGCAATGCCTGAGGAGGTTGGTTCTGCCATAAGTGGTTCTCGGATAGTGTGGGTCATGGCTATTTGTAAGCTAGTTGGCTTGCCCAGTGATAAAAATAAAATACATATTCCTAGTAGTCAATTGGCAGTTGTTGTATATGTTCCGTCCTTGTTTCTATTTCCTCCATTTACATTGCCTACACCTGCAGCAACGTAAATACCAGTACTACTGCCGCCTAAATAGCAATCATTTCCGAGAATCAAAGAATTGATAATGTTAGAATATACATACAGTCCATGATCGCTCACGTTTGCAGTTATCGCGCTTGCTTTTCTTACTCTATTATTTGTAATTGTTACGTCAGTGACAGTGCCAGCAGAACTGAAGTTGAACTTGCTTCCTGCCGTATCAGTGACACCATTTGCAAGAATACGGTTTCCTGTAATCAATCCATTGGTTGAGCCTGATCGGAGCATAATGCCAGCCGAATTATTTGCTTCAACGGTGTTTCCAATCAATGAAAACTGATTAGTTGATGCCGTTACAGCAATGCCCCATTGAGCATTCAGGCCAACATAATTATTTTCAGCAACTACATTTTTACTGTTGCCAAAATAAATGCCGTTAGCCCCAGCGCCTAGGTTGCTAGTAACGGTGTTATTTACTACGGATATTTGCGTTCCATAATCTGAGTACACCCCAGTAGCGGTATTTCCTGTAATTGTTGAGTTAGACAACAAAACATTTTTAACCGTTCCATTTGCGGCTGTTGCTATCGCCGCTACTCCCGAGCCACCATTACCAGATGAATAACAGTTGTGGATTCTTACATCTTCAGATATAGCACCAGCAGTTAAAGCCTGAGTTACAAAACCACTTCCAACATTACCAACAAATGAGCAATTAGAGAATGAAATGCGTTTAGTATAAGTTCCTGCATTTGGTTCAACATCGACGCCGGCTTTTGGAAGATTTCCATCAGAATTATTAAATGATGAATTTTGCACGTCTACCACATCTGCATAGGTTACGGACATGCCGTTTCTACCTGCGTTATTTACGTGAACATTATCTACAAAGATATTTCCGCAAGGGGAATCCGTTGAAATACCGCCTATATAAATACCGTCTCCGCCAAACGTATCAATTATTAGGTCACGAATCACAACGTTAGTTGCCCCGTTCATGTAAATGCAATGCACGTTAGGCGAAGAGGGTGGTTTGACACTCTGAATTGTTGCGCCATTGCCATAAATGGAGACGTTTTGTGTATTTGTTAAATTAAATGCAAGAATGCCAGATGCGACGCTGATTGTTACACCAGCATCAAATATTAGGTTTGTATTTGCTAAGACGTCTAGTCGACCACTTGTTTTATATGTTCCAGCGGGAAAGAAAATATTCCCACCATGATTAAGCACAAGCTGAATAGCAGCAGTGTCATTAGCAACCCCATCCCCAACTGCCCCAAAGTCTTTGACGCTGACGGTTTCGCGCATCTTGTCTTGGCCTGATCGTGTGCCCGCGCCCGTGCCTGCTTGCTGAAAGCCGATCCAGTCCGAACCGTCATCGCCAGCCAAATCAGAGACAAACCCCGATTGGCCTTTAAAGCCTGTGAACAAAACCCCGCTGGCGCTTGGATCAACACCTGATCCAAGCGGAAAGTTGTAGACCATTGTCCCCTTTCTGTCCTGCACCAAGATGCTGAAGTTCACGCCATCGACGTAGATCTGTGCCGGTGTACCTGCGTTGGAGACGCAGCCGTTGATCGTGCGCAGTGGCTGTGCTGCTGGGATAGTGAGGTCTTTGTCAAAGTACGCCACAACCGGGTTGGTCTGTGGATTGAGGTTTGGTTCTCCAATCCAGACATAACCATTGTCGAGGGGCTGACCGTCACGGTCTTGAAAGACAGGGAATGGTACTTGAATCGAAAGTGCGGACATTACTGGTTCTCCTTTTGGTTGCTGATACTGGGTGTTAAAAAGAGCGTGGAGCCATTCAAGCAACCACGCAACCCAACTTCTGATCGATGTGAACATTTGACCATCCTATTCTCCTAAAGCCTGTTTGACGCGTGAGCGTGTTTTTGCATCTTTGATTCCTTTCGTCAGAAGACGGAAGCTTGTCATGACTGGTGCCGGGACCCCAGCCGTACCACTGATGGCGATGTCCATCATGCCAGCTAATACGCTGGCCGTGTTGCTTGTGTTGACGCTGCCAGGAGGAGCAACCAGAACGTCCTTAGCCACGTCATTGATGATACGAAGTTGCTCGGCCCCCTTCTTGCCAAAGACAAAGTCCAATTTTCCGGACTTGTCCAACTGGCCAACTACGCGGTCGAGCTGGGCAGGAGACAGGATTGGGTTGCCCAGTTCGTCGCGGCCAACACCCTTGGTGGCCTCGTCACGCATGAACTTGAGCGTGCCGCCTTGCAGCTCCTTCCAAGCCTGTTGGCCATTGGGACCTTCAGTCTGAAGCAGTCGTCGAACTTGGCGAACCGTGTCGAGTGACGTTGACGGGTCGATGACTGATCGGCGCAGCACGTCTTCCATGGCAATGGCTCGGTCATTTGAACCGCGCTTCTGTCCAAGAAGGTTTTTCACCAAGCCGATGTTTTCGTAATCACTGCCAAACCGAGCCCGGGCTGCCCGAGCCTGTTTGTACATGTTGCCACCCAGACCTTCGGTTGAGGCGTCAATGAGACTGCGCATCTGAGAAGCCTGCATGATGTTGGTCGGCTCAGCATTGGTGGCACCACCAATCGATCGACGGAACAACTCAGCGGTCTTCAGACTCACAGGTTGGGCAATCAAGGTGCCGTCAGGCGCTTCTGTGGCCACACCAAGCTGAAGTGCCTTGGCACGAGTTGCCTTGAGCACGTTGGCCACTTCGGCCTCAGGGGCGTTGTCAACCAGATGCTGGACCACCGTGTCGAGCTTGACAGGCGCTTCCATCTCACCGGCCTTCTCAGCCTCCTTGTACAAGGTGCGGATGCGAGTCTTGTCTCTGGCCGCTCGATCGCGCAGCGCCTTGTCCACGGTCAGACCGATAGAGCGTAAGTCAGGAGCCTCGGCGCCAGTCATGTCGATAAAAGATTCGAGGTTCTGCTGAAGCTGCTTGTTCTGAGTGGCAAAGCGTTCACGGATAGGAGCACCAACTTCAGGCAGCTTGGCCGTCTCACGCTCAAACCGCTGCTGCTCAAACTGACGCGTCTTCTGGCCTTCGGTCAACTTGATGGGCACAGGTAATTCGTCAGCCTTGGCTTGTCGAAGCGTGGCCATGTCCACACCAGCAGCGCCGCCGCTTGCCGGTGTCCCAGGGGTCGGGCGCTTGGGTGCGGCTCCGGGTATGGCTTGTTTCACGGTCTCCGCCACCTTAGTGGCTGCGGCCTGAACAGGTGCGGCTACTCGCTGGGCAGCGGCAGCCATCGCCGGACGGGCAGCGCGGGCACCGGCTGAGATTGCGCCAAGCTCCGCCGTCATCGGTGTGATCGGGATAACTTGCTGCAATGCTTCACCGGTCGCTGCAGCCATCTCCTGACCTGCCTGGGTGCGCGGAGCATACGTCAAAGCCTGAGCGCCTTGCATGGCAGACTGTTCGACGGCGTTGGCAGCTTGCGGAGTTCCAAACTGCCCAGACAGGATCTGTTCTGCCAACCCTTTGAGGGTGCCGCCGATCATACCGACCGTGCCACCCGTAACTCCGGTTCCCAGGGTCAAAGCAGCTTCACCGGTTCCGATGATCTTCTCGCCAAGCGACGGCTCGACGCGCTCTTGGGTCGTCCCGGGCACAATTGTGTCAGGGATTTGGTTTGTGGTATCTTGACGAGCCTTGACAAGCACGGCCGCCAAGCGCCGAGCGGCATCAAGGTCACCCGCCTTGTCGGCGTTGACCAAGGCCAGCTCAAGTTCTTGGAGTGTTGCCATTATCGCATCCTCTTTTTAATTTTGTGAAGGTACTCGCGGGTCTCCTTGGGCAATTTACTTGGGTCTGCTCCAGCATTGATCCACCTGTTCGCATTTCCAGGTCCCCAGTTGTACGCTACCAACGCATGGTCCATACTTCCATACTCGCGCAACATTGCCGATAGATAATCTTGGCCAACTCGCCGTAATTCTCCAGGTGTCTTATCTTTGGCTGGAACTACACCGTAACCAGGGTTAGTCAGGGTTCCAGGCATTGTCTGCATTGGACCAAGTGCGCCTTTTGGGCTCACCGCGTAAGGATTACCGCCTGACTCTACTGCTTCGACCGCATCATTTAAATCACTGAAACGGTTGCTGAAGTGACCCCCTTGGCGCTGACGCGCCTGCGGCTGGTGTGCCGCCCGTGTACTTCTTCACAAGAGCATCAATATCTCCACCCGAGGTTCTAACATCTGGTGTGTCAGGAATAGTCTCGGGCAAGCCTGAGCGGGCGGTCATGTTCTTGCGTGCCTTCATGACCAGACGTTGGGCTTCCTTGACGTTCTCGAGCAGACGTTCAGGAGACTGCCTCAAACTGAAGTTCTGCAGCGCAGCTTGAAGCTTCTCACCTTCGGCGTTAGACAAGGCGCCCATACCCTTAATGTTCGGGATCTGGGCCATAAACGACTGTGAACCAAGTGTCTCGACCAAGGCCTCAAAGTCAGCCGTGTCCTGGCTGAGTGTGGGCATGCGTGAGGACACGGGGCCAGCTGCCGAACCAATTACACCGATGGGGGTCTTCAGGATGCGATCAGCCGTGTTGAGCATGTTGTCCATGTTCGCGCGGGCAGACTCAAGGTCGGCGGCTTTGGTGTGCACAGCTTCATCACGTTTCTGAACCAGTTCTTGGAGCTTGAGTTGGTTCTCCTCACGTTTGATCTGGTTGCCCTCACGGGAGATCTGCGCGTTGAGGGCGGCAATACTAGCGTTCTGCTTGGAGATCTTGATGTCCTCTTGGATCTTCGTGATATCCCAACCTTTCTTCTGCAGGTCGAGCACCGCACCAGACTCGGCAAACTTGGCTTCAACCGCGGCCTTCTGGGCCTTGGCCTGAGACTCAGTCAGCTTCGATGGTTGCAACTCAGCCTCACGCCGCTCGCCTTGGAGTTTTGTAAACGTCTCGGCAAACTTGTCAGGCCCCATGGCCGAAGCCAAAAGGAGGCCGGTTGATGTCTCAGCCGTGGCCGGGTTGAGTTTTACCAACTCAGCCACTGTTTCAGCAGCCTGGGCGTCTTGCTCCATTCCGGCGTTGCGCGCTGCAGCAGCCTGTTCAAGCAAAAGCTGCTGAGCAACCTCAGGTTTTCCAGCCTGCATGGCCGCGTACACCTGCGAAGCTTGTTTGGTGCGCGAGTCTTTTTGCTCCGAGCTGAGAACGTCATAGGTCTTCTTAAAGTTCTCACTCAGGCTGGGGTACTTGACCATCATGCTAGCAAGAGCCGACGGAGTCGGGTTTTGAGACAGTGCCCCAAGGTCAGAGTCCATCTGAGCCTGCTTTTCACGAGCTGTCTGCAACACAAGGGCTTTCTGCTCAGCCAGGTTGCGCTGCGACATCGTGTTGGAGATGTCAAGCGCATTTTGAACACCACCCATAACCGACTGGGTCGGATCTGGGACGTTGAGCATGTAGTTGAATGGTTGAGCCATGTTAGAACACCTTCAAAGCTTTGAGCGTGGCGACATTGCCAATGGAGCCGCCGATATTGCCCCACAGCTGGGCTTGTGCTTGGCCTTGTGCCAGAGCTGCACCTGCAGCTGCCTGACCTTGTTGTGTCAACGCGTTGCCGATGTTGGCGCCAGTTTGTTGAGCCGCAGCTGCTTGACCGGCGGCCGACGCCTGACCAAGACCGGAGATGGTACCAAGCTTGCTGAACTGAGACTCGACCAACTGGCTCAGAAGTTGCGGGCGGAACTGAGCAAGGGTTGCTTGCACGTTACCGCCTCGCAGACCGCCGGTGGCAGACGCGTTTTGGAGAATGGCATTCTCACCTTGCTTCATCATTGATTGGAACTGGGGAGATGACTCGATGCCCGCGATCGCTTGCCGTTGGGCGGCAGGTCCGGACAAGCCGAGGAGACCTTGTTGGCCACCCAAGGCTTGCTCGCCTGCCTGTGAGTAGGGGGACAAGAGTTTCTGGACGGCGTCAAACTGACGGCGCTGTTCAGCAATTGACGCCTCGCTTGCGGCAGTTTGCGCGCCTGCTGCGGACTCTGCCGCATCCGATTGTGCGCTGCTGGCCATTGCGCCAGTGACGACAGAGCCGGCCACTACGGCCGTTGCGATCCATGCCATTTTAACTCTCCAAAGTGGGTGGTGTGCTTGACTGAACGAGAACACCAACTTTTGGCTGATTATTCACATCGTACAGTGATAGCCCGTCGTCTGACATCAGCTCCTCTTCGAGGTTGTCGACAGATATTCGGTCTGTTTTGTGAACTGTCATGACAACAACGTCTGTGACAGAAAACACAACGCGTTTTGTTCCAACAGGTGATACCACAACGTCGCCGGGTCGCAGGGTGTAATTTTCACCTTGGCCGGCAACCAGCAGTTCTCCCACACAGCCTATGAACATGTGTTCAGTGCTATGGACCTTACTGACAATAATTCTTCCGGCTGGAATAGCAACGCGGCGACAGTACATGCCGCCGCCAAAAAAGTGGACTGTGGTCATGCCAGGCGCTTGTGGAAGCTGCGTCATTGCGCTTTGGAGCGCTTCCACATCGCCCCGCGTTGCACGGGGCGCCTGGACTTCATTACTCGCTTGCTTAGTCAGCATTCAAACTCTCCTTTTTCAGGGTGGTATGGGCTGCTGGCTGCTCGTTAGGCTCAGCTGCTGTGGAGTCTAGCGCCACAGGTGACCAAATATAACACAAATTTGGCCCTTTGTAAATCACTAGGTTATCTCACGACCGCTGGCTCGAATGGTCAGCGACGTGGCAGCGCTGGCGATGGTGGAAATGAAGCCGCCCGGCTCCAGCACCTGGCCCACCAGTTCCGGGAAAGTGTAGGTTTCGTCCGGTGCGATCGCACGCGAATCGACGATCAGGTTGGTCACGCCAGCACTGCCTCCGCTGGTCACCAGGTTGACGCTGATGGTCACGTTGACCGCGCTGGTGTTGGTGGCCGTGAACTTGTCGATGATGGTCTTGCAGTTAGTTGCGGTGTATTGAGTGGTCTGAGTGTTCTCGGCCTGCTTGGACGGGATGAGTGTTTTAACGGTGACTGACATGGAAATTCTCCTTTAGATAATATCTGTGATGATGCCGTCAACAACTGTGACCGTCTTGAGGTCAACTGTTGTAAACGATCCTGATGCGCCAGTATTTTCAAACGCCATTGAACCGAGACCTGTTACGGCAATTGTGATAGCGCCATCTGCGTTGGTGATTTGTATATTCGAACCTTCGGTTAGTAGGTGGTTTTCCCAACGCTGTTGAGTCGCGTCGTAAATCAAAACCTGACCTGCCAAAGGCGACCCACCTCCATTGATGTAGACATCCTGAAGATTGTTCAATGACTTACTGAGTTCCATACGAATGAAGATGGACCCAGAACCTCCAGACGAGGCGTTGACCACGACTGCCACAGGAACGGCAATGCTAGGGGCGGTCGGCCTCACCTTTGTCCACGTTCCCGGTGCGGCAGGATCAAAATACAACAAATCGCCGTCTGCCCAGACCTCGCCATACGGTGCTCCGGTCGTGTTGAATCCGCGCACCAGGCCGAAGCTGGTCACATAGCCAAAGTCGTTGTCTGCGATGTCCTGCGTGGCCACGCCCATCATGTAGTCTGCCAGCACAGAGCCATCTGCCACAGCCAGGCCGAACGTCAGCTTGCCGGATGCTCCGACCGTGCCTGTGAACATCACAGGCGTGCCGTTGGCGATCAGACCGCCGCTGGTGTTCTTGGCGTAGTACATCAACTCCTGGCCGACCTGTAGCACGCTGCCGCCATACAAGCCGACGTCCATCGTGCCGTCGTCGCGGTTCCACTGCACGCGCCTGGCCTGACTAACGTGCGGTCCGATCTCTGGCAGATCGATGTAGTCCGTCACAACAGAGTTGTTGTTCTGAATGACAGGAGCCGTTGCCAGCATCTCCAGCGCATTGGCAATGCGGCCGAGCGTGTCAAGCGCCTGCACAGCCTTCTGATCAGCCGCGCCGCTGTTGGTGGCAGCGTCCTGCGCTAGCAAGACAATCTGCGCCAGCGCCTCATTTGCTGTTGCCTGAGCCGTACCAGCTTCGATCTTTACCTCATTCACAACATCAGGTGCAATAGCATCGACGATCTGAAAAAGCGCTTCGAACTGCTTGATCTGCTCGAAGTTCTTGAGAAACGAGGCAAGCTGATCGCGCGTCAGATTAAGTTTTTGTGGAGTCGCCATGGTCAATACGCCAAAGGTTCAAGTTGTGCCTCGAGGCGCACAAATGACATGTGAGCTTGGCTGTCGCCGCGAAACCTCTGCACTCGCCAGCTGCGCATGTGGCCTTGTTGGAACCACGCCAAACGCTTCTTGGTGTTGCCAGTAGTGCCCACACGAATAGACCTGTCCTGACTCCAAGACTGCCCATCAACAGAGTAGCTGGTGGTAATGGCAGGATCAGTGCCAATGGCGACGCGGCCGGTCAGCGCAACCAATTCAAGCTCGTTGAAAATAGCGCCACGACCTTCGTTGTAGACAACCAGAGTGCCGAACTCCCAGCGAACAATCTGGTCCCAGTGGCTGCTGACGTCCTGGGCCATGTAGCCAACCACTGAAGATTGAGGGTCACCAACCAGCCACTTGCCATGCGCCCAGACAAAGTTTCGGGCGCGGTACTGGCTAAAGCCGGTAAGACTTGACGTGAGTGTGAACCAAACATGCTCCTCAAGAACACCAGAAGCAGCTGCATCGTAGACCAAAGTTCTGTCAGGAAGGTGGACGTACAGATGTTGATGGCTCTTGTCATTTCGAGCTTCGAGTTTTACAGTGGCGAGCTCAGTCTCACTGTACTGAAGCAAAATCTGGTCAATCTCTTGAGTGCTGATCTTGTTTGCAGCGGCGTTGGCACCAAGGTAGATACCGGGCTCCTCGTTGCGACCACTGCCGAGAAAGGCTATGGTTTCAACAAACACACAGCAGGCAAACGTGCCGACCACGCCTTTTTGTATTTGCGCGCCATCAATTCGTTGGAATGGGAAGAAGTCCCCACCAATGTTGTCAAACACCTCAATGGTGTTGCGATTTAGAGCATAGACCTCATTGCGTAACTTGACAAGCGCAACAACAGGATCTGGGTCTGCTTCAGAGGAGCCATACTTCAACGGATTGACCTGCGTTGGGTTAGTCAACTCGGTGACCACCAGGCTAGTGCCGTCAGTGGTCATAAAGTAGCCATCAACCCAAACTACGTCGAGCACCGTCCCAAGGTCTGGGTCTGTCACCTGAGCGAGAGAGCCATTCCAGTAATACAGTCGGCCACCGGATGCAATTGCCAATCGGTCGAAGCTGTAGTCCATTGATACCAGGCCGTTGATGGGACCACCAACGTCGCCAAGTGTCGTAACAGCACCATTTGCTGCGACTGTCACCAGCTTAGTGCCCATGACACGGTAGCAGGTGCCGTTCCAGTTGATGCCGCCGCGGTCAATGCCCGGTCCAGTTCCATTAGACACCAACCCGTCTGCCGGACGCAAGAAGCCATTGCTGATGCCAGACTGCTTTGGCACCGGCACCATGTTGACAGGGTAGCTTGTGCGCAGTTCAGGTTCGCTGCCCGCGTAGATACCGTTGAGAATTGGGATTTGCATTCAGGCCACCTTAGGCGATGCGGTACCAGCTATTTGTGGCCGCGTAGTAGCGCACGCGGAAGAACCCATTGGCAGCGAGCGTGGTCGGTGCGCCGTATGCAACCGCAGCACCGTTTAGGGCCAGCGCAAAGGCGGCGACCGTCTGCGTAGTCGTGACAAGCACTTCTGTGCCGTCAGGCGTCTGAGTGTTCAGCGGCAGTGTGACGGTGCCAGATGCAAGCGCACCAGCCGGCTGGAGGATCAACCATTGCTGCTCGCTGACAGGGGTCTGGATCGCCACATTGAACCCGGTGCCTGGAGTTGCCAACTGTGTGGCAAGAGTTGGAGAAGCAAACTGCTGTTGGAAGAAGGCAAGCAGTTGGTCAATGGAGATCTTGCGAGCATCGCCGTTGTTTGGCACATAGACCGGCAGAAGATCGCCGCTGGAAAGCTGGCTCAGTCCCGATAGTTGGTTGATTGTTGGCATGGTGCCTCCTCAGTTAAATTCAATTGGCCCGTCTTGGCCAGCAAGCACGGGGTCGACGGGCTTGCGCAAGAACGGATCGTCGTAAGTGCGCCATGGCTTGTTGCCAGCGCCCGACGGCATGGTGCCTGGAAGTTGCTGCTCTGGTGGCATTGCGGCACGAGACATCAATGTGTCGTACGTGGTCTTGGCAACGCCCTTGGCATCTGGTGACACAGTCTTACCAAAGCTTGGCGCCAGACGCACGCCCAGGTTGGCGTAGATGGCTTCGTTGGCTGAGTCAGGCACGTTGGTCTGCTCGTCAAGGTCGCTGTCGTCAGGAGACGAGGGTATGGGGTAACCCAGGCGAATGCCCTTAGCGTTCCACGACGCCATCATGGAGTCGAGTCGGCGCAGGGCGCTTTGAAGCTGCTCAGGAGTCAGGTCGAAGACGTAAGCCGCCAACCCGATTTCCTCGAAGGCCTGTGTGACGAATTGGCGCTTAGTCCAGCCCATGATTACTCCTTGGCGAGAGCTGCGGTGATTGCGACGCTGAGTTCAGCGTCGGTCGTCTTGTTGCTGAACTTGATGGACAGCTCTTTGGCCTTGGCTTCGAGCTCCTTGCGGGTGGGCGGCGCGTTGTCATCAGACTTCACCACTGGCTTGTCGTGGGCATCGATGGCTTCAGGCAGCGTGGTGAACCAACCGTCAGCCAGCTTGGCGTCGAGTTCTTCTTGGTCGTTGGCAGCCACGTAGTCGTAGGTGCCACCAGCGCGGGAGTGCGGGCCAACGCCCTTGTAGACGAGCGTGGGGAACTGGTCGTCAGCAGTTTGAACTTCTTCAGTCATTTTGGTGTCCTCAGGTGGATTGATCAACAGGTTGAAGAAAGGGGTCGAAGCCCCTTCCCTCAATCAGCTTAGGTTTGGCTGAACATCATGATGCCGGCCATTTCAGGCTGCTTGCACACGACACCGAAGAGAGTGTCCAAGCGGTACTTGGTCTTCATCGTGTTGATGTCGTAGAACTTCTGCATGACCAGCTCAATGCCCTGATCGGTGGAGGCGCGCATCACTGCGGTACCGGCATCGGACGGGACGGCGTAGCGGCCGGGCAGAATTTCCAGTGCGTCCTTCTGCCAGAAGGGGTTCTGGTAGGCGGCGACGGTGTTCAGGAACACGATGGCCGAGGCCGCAGACTTGGTGTTCGCCACGCAGTTCTGGTACTGCGCCGAAGCGTCGTTGGCCACCTGGTTGCTGATGATCGGCGGGCTGATGACCATCGTGGTGCCGTTGGTGACGCTGATGACGCGGAAGGTCTTCAGCTGGCCAGTATCACCCTTGGTGATGGCATGCACGCTGTTCACACCAGCGATCGTGAAGGCGTCGCCAGCAGCCACAGAAGCGGTGCTCGAGACGGTCACGGTCTGGTAGCGGTTGTCAACGTTGATCTTGCCGCCCACGGAGGCGATCGTGGCCTTGGGGATGTAGTAGTTGACGGCAGCATCCATGGTGCTGATGGTCAGACCTGCGCCGCCGGCAGCAGCCGCCTTGCGGTTGGCGTAGTCCAGCTTGTACGTGTCGAACGAGGCGATCATGCCGACGTAGGCACGGCGGTAGGCTTCCTTGGGCAGGTCGGTCACGTTCTGGCGACCGGCCAAGTTGCTTGCCATGCCGTTGTAGTCGCGCGTGCACAGAGCGAGATAGCGATCGTACGAAGGCACGCCGATTTCGTTGAACGCTGCTTCAGCTTGGGCCACGTCATCAAAGCCGGAGGCGGTGGCGGTGCGCTTGACAAACAGGGTGCCCTGGGCGGACGCCACGTTCATGAGTGCCACGTTGATGTCGCTGGCCAGCTTCTGCTTGGCTGCATCGCCGAGACGGCCTTCTTGCAGTGCATCACGCAGTTCCTTGGCGTTCAGGGTCCAAGGCACGGTCTTGCTGAAGCCCAGGGTGGCTGGCACAGACAGCTGGACCATGTCCTTGTACAGGGCGGAGATGTCAGTACCGGGCGCACCGTCGATCGAGTTGGCGATGTACGGCTGAGGACGCCAGATGGTGTCTTGTGAACGCTCCATCTCGGTGCTGCTGGTGTTGTAAGTCGCGACGTTGCGGCTCAGGACCAAGGCGTCGTTGAAGCCTTCGAGAATGTCTTCAAACGCGACGCGCTCTTCTTTGGAAAATGCATTTGCCATGATTGGCTCCTATTTCAAAATGGTTATTTGGCCGCTTGCTTCGACTTCTTGTACTGGAGGACTTTGGTGAAGTCCCCAGACTTTGCCGCCTCTGTGCGCAGCCGCTCGAGGGTTGAGTCCACAGTCCCAGACTTGTTGCCAGTTCCCTGGACAGTGCGTTCCGGTGCCGTGGCTGCTTTGCGTTGCGTAACTTTCAATTGAGTCTCCAGTTTAGCCACCGCGAAAGCAAATTTCACGGGGTCGGTGATGGTCGAGATTTCCTTGGCCTTCTTCGGGTTCTTGCCCAGCGCGTAGATAACCAGTGCGGGGTTCTCAGCTCCTTGCAGCATGATGCCTTGCTGGGTGACGTTGAAGACGTCCTGGGCTACTGCCTCGGCGTCATCGAAGTCCTTGACCTTCAGCTCAGCTTTCGCTTTGCCATAGGCATCCAGTTTAGCCTGCCAAACTTTCTGCTGCTCCTTCTGAGCGGCTTCAGCTTGTGCAGCAGCTTGGTCGGCTTCCCGTTTCCGGTCATACCAGGCTGTCAGTGCTTGTTCGAACTTCTCAGTGTCGTAGTCGTGGTCTTCGAGTGTGGGCTTCTTGCCCAGGGCTGCCGGCTTGGTCTCAGCTGCCTTGGTGGCGTTAAGCTTGTCTTCCAGTTCACGGATGCGACGCTTGTCCTCGCGGTTGGTCTTGCGCAGTTCACGTACCCATTCAGGCGCTTGGGTCTCTTCCTCGGTGGGCGGCGTTTCCTCACCAATGGTTACCACAACATCATTGGACTCGGTGGCAGTTTCCTGGGTGCCTTCGCCTTCGTTGTCATCGGACTGGGTTTCGTCGGTGCTGCCGTCTTCGCCATCGCCGTCCACAACTGTGGTTTCGTCTTCCAAGGTTACCACTTCATCGTCTGCCGTTGCTTGGCCGTCTGCCTTTTTGTTCATTTCAATGACCCCATTCAAAACTCACCCATTAAAGCGGCTGGGTGGGAACCGCATAAACAAAGATCTTACAGTGGAATGCCGTTCTGTGATACAGTTTCGGCCCCTTGTGGTTGGACTTGGCCCAAACCACCGAACTTTTCAATGACCTCCATGGCCTGGCGCTGTTCTGACGAGTCCACATCAGCCAAGGTCTTCATGGTTTTGGCCTTCGTTTCGTCAGCCTGAGCCACCGTGAGGATGGTCTTGGCACGTGCCTGAGTAGCGTTGGCACTAGCTTCATCGGCCGCCGCCTGCAGGTACTGGGTATTCGGATCAGGCTTCTGGTTGGCCTGCTCGTCAGCCATGGTCTGCTGTTCTTCCTCTGTGGGTTTGACGACTCCCATACGGAGCAGCTTCTTGCGGAAGTATTCGCGCACCTCAGTGATGCCCTCGCCTTCCATGTTCATCATGGCCATGGCACCCAGGACCTGCTTGGTCTCAGCGTCATCGGTCAAGGAAGCCATGCCAGTCAGAGCGCGGACCGTGGCTGCACGCTTGCTTGAAGACGACGGACCAACATCCACATTGACGTCGAACTCAGCTTCAGACAGGTCGTTCTCAGTCTCAATCTCGCCCTTCTCGTTGACCACAGGCTTGGCCAGCTCTACCGACTGCATCTCGTTCTGTGGACCAATGGACTTCATCTTGCGGCCTTCTTCGACCAGCACATCGCGTGCCATGCTCAGCCAGATTTCACCTGAGCGCTTGACGGCCTTGCTCATGTTGCTCATGTAGATGAAGGTCTGCATGTCCAGGCGCTGCTGGATCATCTCGACGGCCTTGCCGGAGATGTTGCTGACCATCTTGTCGGCCTGCTGTGGGCTGCCGAGGATGTCCTGCATGTCCTGTTCAGTGATCTGCAGCAGAGCAGCCAAGGCCTGAGGGATCTGAGGCGGCTTGGTGTAGCCGATCGGACCTGAGATGGCTTGGTTGCCATTGGCATCGGTGATGGGGTTGACCAGCAGGTACGGGTAATCCTTGAGGTTGTCATCGGCCCACATCATCTGGTGGCCAGCGACCTGCTCAGGCGTCAGGATCGGCTTCTCAACCGAGGACAGAGCGCTGATCTCGCCGAGCTTGGACAACTGCATGTTCTTCAGGCGCTGAGCATCCTTGGCCAAGCGGACATGGCCCATGCAGCGTTCCACGTTGTCGACGAACCAGCGCTTGCCGTACATGGGCACGATGGGGATGCACTTGCCAGCGATGTAGCCGCAGTCCTCGAGGATCTTGGCGCCTGACAGGATGTACTTGCGGACGCGGCGACGCTTGATGTTCTTCTGGCGAACCTCACGGCTGCCAACAGCCAGCAGGCGCTCTTCCAAGGTCTCATCAGCCTCGAAGTCTGCATCCTTGTAGCGTTCCTCATCGCCGTTCAAGGTTTCCCAGACGTAGACAGTCTCGCGTGTTTCCTCGACGCGGTAGTACTCGGCCACGTAGACGACGTCAGGCGTGCACCAGTCGAACTCGTACTGGTGGACTTCCTTCGGCCATGAGGCAGGGTCATCACCCCACTCATCCTTGTACGCCTGGCGCGTCATGGATGTGATGACGAAGCAGCGCTTGGCGTCTGCCTTGTCTTGGCGCTTGGCGTTCAGGTCAAAGAACACAGACGAGTCGGCATCGAAGATCGGCTCAATGCGGATCCGCTGCTTCTCATCTTCCTCGTCCTCTTCGTTCTCGTACACAGTGCGCAGACGCCAGGCTCCAAAGCCACCGGCCACACCTTCCTCGAAGGCATTGTCGTAAGCTTCCTCAGCACCACTGTCTTGCTCGTCAGCGCGGTACAGGCCATCACATGTGTCAGCCAGCTTGTCGTACTCCTTGCCTTCCTTGCTCACGAAGTCGACGGTGATGCGGTTGTTGCGGTACTCGTTGATGATGCGGATGACGGCCAAGTGGATCTTGTTGACCTCGAACTTGGGCTTGTTCTCGAACTGCTCGCCCAATGGACCTTCCCACTGAGCACCTGCGATCGAATAGAAGCGCCGGTCTTGGAGGCACTGCAGTCGCTCATCGCGCAGGGCAGATTGGATGTTGTCAAACTCAGTGAGCGCCTCAGCGTGCAGATTGGCAAGCTGCTGATCTCTGGAAATTCTGGCCATAGCAAGTCCTCATTTTTCGACATTCTCTCACCATTTGTGCATGACTGGCAATGGTGTGAAGTTGTGGGGTTTGGAAGGCTGCGCGCGCCGCACGCCTTCGCAGGCGTAGCGCAGGGCATCAATCACGTGGTTTTTCTTGTCCTCCAGGATCGGGAGCACCTTGCCGGTGATCGGGTCGGTCTTGTAGGAGTACAGCGTCAGTTCGTCGATGGTGTGCAGGCAGCGAGGGTGCACCACGATGTCGTAGGACTTAAGCCACTCGACGCCTTCCTCGACCGACTTCGGGCCTTTGACGGCCGACATGATCTTCGGGAAACCGTGCCGCTTCATGTGGCTGATGGTCTCCGGCCTGGCCGAGTCGGCCACGATTGGCCACTTCTCGGCCTCCGGCACGGTCATGAACAGGTCCGGGGTGTTCACGATCTCGCAGCCCACCATGTAGGCCTCGTGGTCGATGTAGAGCGTGCGGCCAATGATGTGGCAGCGCACCAGCACGGTCGGGTCAGACGCGAAGCCCCAGTCAGCGCCCAGGCGGTGGATGGCGTCCTTGGGTTCCTCGAACTCTTCGACGCGCCAGTTGCGGAAGACCCGGCTGCTGCTGTTCTGCAGGTAGCCACCACGCCAGACATGTGCGTACTTGTCCGGGTCGCGCCCTCGGTCGTACTCCATCTCTGCGCGCAAGACGTCCGGGAACCAGGGGTTGTCGTCGAAGTTGACCTCCAACACCACAGCGTCCGGTGGGGGCTTGTCGCCGCGCAGCAGGGCATCGACCGGATCGGTCGCCAGCGCCGGGTTCCAGGTGAACCACAGTTCGGACTCGGGCTTGCGGATGGTTGGCCGCAGCAGGTCCAGGCTGCGCTGGGACAGCGACTGCGCTTCCTCCACCCAGGCACGGTCGTAGCCTTCGAGCGACTTGATCGAGTCGGCCGTGTGGTTCTGCATGCCTTGAAAGATGATCAGGCCGTCGCCCTTCTTGGACTTGATGACGGCCTCCTGCACCTCGAAGTACGCGCCAGCGTTCATCTGCTCGATCTTGAGTTCGAGCAGGCGCTTGACCGACTGCGCCAGGGACTTCTGGACCTCGCGCACGCAGACGCTGCGGCTGCCCTGGTCCATGATGTGGGCCTCGATCAGCATCTCAGCGAAGGTGTGCGACTTGCCCGAGCCACGGCCGCCGTGTGCGCCCTTGTAGCGCGCAGGCTGCAGCAGCGGGACAGCCCACTCAGGCGTCTGAATTTTCAGTGTCGGCTTTGCCACGGATTACCACTCGCTCGATCTTCGCAAACTCCAATGGTGCGCCGTCCGCGCCAGTCAGTTCGTGCTGCTGCACTTCCTTCCAGCGCATCTGCGTCTTGGACCACCAGATGGCCGCCGTCGTGTCGCCTGCCATCACCTTCTGGAATAGGGTTTTCCCTACCTGCGCATTGGCCTTGGCCTTGCCTGAGATCAGTTCCTGGGCAAAGTGCTTGCGCAGCGTGTCGGTGTCGATGCCGTCGCGCACCAGGACAGCGATCTGCTCTATCGGCAGGCCGTAGCCGGACATGGCCTCGACCTGCTTGCGCTCGTGGTCGGTCGGCTCAAAGGCGGGTCGGCCAGCCCCTTCCCGAGCACCTCCGCTGTTCGGCCGTGGGCCGCCGCGCTTTTTTGTGACCGATTTTTCAGCAACGTCAGGCTGCTGCTGTTTCTTTGGCTTCGTTGCCATTCGTAACCTCCGCGAAAGGTTTTCCAGTTTCTGCGTGAATTGCCTGCTTGCCGGTGAAGTCTTGCCAGCGCTTGACGATGACGTCGCAGTACTTGGGGTCAAGCTCCATCAGGCGGGCATGACCGGCAATGATCCCGCCGTCCTCATCTACCAGCACGGCGCTAGTAACACCCCATTCCTTCATGGATGCGGCTATCTGCGCGATTTGCGCCTCTGAGTGCGTGCGGCTGTTGCGCGCGTATGGTATCAGGCGCTCTATGTCCCAATGCTCTACCGTGTCCGCCGGGTTAGCGCTTTTCTTCATATCTTGCCCTTATTGCTATTTTGCTACATCTTATCATTGCGCACCATTCGGTACACAATCACCCGCTTCGCCCGCGCGGGCTTGCAGAGGCCCTGTTCCTTCATGCGTGTCTCGTATTCTTTCGTGCAGTCGTCGCAAATGGTCACGCCTTTTTCCATCGAGCGCACTAGCAGGGCCTTCCACTCCTCATACTCGCGCTCGCTGTGAAAGCAAGGCGGCTTTTCGCTTTCTTGCTTCATTTCGCGCCCTTTTTCTTACTACCTTGGATAGTAGCCATTGGCGGCCTGTATGGGCGCAGCTCTTGACCTTGCCTGCTTTTGAGCTTTAGGAAGTCCTCCGCCCCTGGGCGCAGGGTTGGCTTTGGTAGCCCCCACGGCTCGCGTGGGTCAGTCGTGGCGTTATTGATGGGGTTATCTTTCTGTTGCTTCATTCTTTTTCCTTCAGCTTAGACGAGACCAAGTGCGAATAGCCCTCAATGTCGTGCCAGTGGTCGTGCGTGTTCGGATTTCCATTTAAGATTCGGGCAATTTTATGCACCAGCATCTCTAGCGCTTCTTTTTTATCATCAGAGAGGCCGCCCCATCCAAGGGATTGGCGCATGGCGTTCTTCATCGCCTGGCTCACTGCTGCGTGACTGCTGAAGTCGCCATGCGTCTGCTGGCGCTGCGCCAGTGTCTCTTCGATGCTCATTGCCATGCCCTTTTTGTTATCTTGATGATCTCCAACGCGCGCTCCATCATTTCGGCGCCACCCATTCTGCCTCGTGGCGGCTTGGTAGCTTATCGCAACTCCCCGCGCTTGCGGGGATGACGGCGACGCATTCCCCCGTTTGGTGGCGGTACTGGACTACTGGCAGCTCAAGCTGCCAAAACACGAATGCCATCAGGCCAATGGCTACCGCAAAGGCCGCGAATAGGTCTTTAATCACTTTTTATCTCCTTCATCATTTTGCTGGCCTTTTCCTCAGCCAGCGCATCATCTGCTGCATGGTCTAGGTGCTCCAGCACCCAAACCGCCAGTTTCTTGCCCTCCCACCGTGCAGCCTGTGCGTAGGCTGCCTTTTGTGGCTTTGGCAAGTCCACCACGAGGGTGGTGGTATTCATGCCCATGCAGTGATCCCTAAATCGGCTCTTGCGGACTGGACGATCTCTTCCAATCGGCTCTTTGGAACGCCAAGCTCAATCAACTGGTGCCCCATTTTTACGCCGAGCCACCCTGCTGCGTAGCACAGCCCAAACGATCTGTCTTCGGCTGGAATATCGCAAGAGAGTAAAGCACATGGGGATGCGCCATAGCACTCGTGACCGTCAATCATCACTGGGTCAAGCTTGTACGAGTCTTTCAAAAAATTTGGTGCAGTCATTTCATTCTCCTTTCCAGGCTCCCCCCTGGCGGGGTGCAGCGTTTTTGCTGCGATGGGTGAACTATAGCTCAAAAAATCAGCTTTTGCCGAATTCTTGTGTAAATAAATGCAAAGCCGCTTTCCCATCTTCTAAAAAAAAGCCTCACGGCGCGGGACTAGGGCAGCAACCCTGACACTCTTTGCATGAAGCTTGACGGCTACGGTAGCCGTGTACTTTGAAGTGGTACACATCTACTGTAGCACACCTTTATCAAAAAAGCCACATCGTTTCTGGCGCGTAGCTGCTGTTCATTGCGGCCAGCTCTGGAGGCGTATAGAAAACGCCACGGTCTTTAAACTCTTGTCGTATCGTTTTTATGTTATGTGTGCTCATTCTGGTTTATCCAATATTTATTACTGTGTTAAAAGAATAAAATCGGCCTTGGCTTTAATAATCATTTACTCCAAAACATTAAACAAAACAAACGACCGCCAACGAATCCCCCTACCCGCCAGCCAATCGCCAACGCCGCCCCAAAAAATCGCCATGCCCAATCATTGGTGCAATCTTCCTACCGCTGCCAATGCCAGAGCGTTACCAAAGCCCAAGCTAGCCACATGGCCAAAATTTTTCGGTGACGGGACAAGCCAACAAACAGTCAGGGACAATGGGACACACCTAAAGGTGTGTGTCCCTTTTGTCCCCAGATTCTGTTGTTTTTGTGCCGAATCGGGGACAAAGTGACAAAAAGTGATTGTCACCAATTGTCCCTTTTGTCACCAAGTGTCCCACTGTATAAATTCACAGTCATTTTGCCCCACAAGATCAGCTCATCGCCGATAGATTCATGGCGCTGGCGTAGGTTCCGTCGGTCACCGTGAAACCATGCGCGGCCTGGGAAAGTATATTGTTTTTAATCAAAAATCCGACCAGCCTATCCTCGTTGCAAGGCTTTATGTATGTCTCTGCCGTGGATTGCTTCTTGCCCATATTGCCAACCAAAAATTCAACCAACGCGCTTTTTGATATATAAGGCAGCCCGTCTATTTTCTCAGCGCCAGAATTAAACCAAGCGCGTTTTATAATCTCCATATTCTCATTTATCTTAGATTGCTGTTTATTCATCTTCACTGGCGCACTTTCAAGCTCAATAACTGCCGTTGTCACTTCATCCCCATCTTCATCAAACCAGCCGTCAATCACGACGCTATTTAGACTGGCGAAGATCGGATCTGCCATTTCTGCATCTTTGGCCTTGCGTTGGATGATCTCCATCGGCGCTGTCTCTGTCGCTGGCTTTACGCTGATCTCGATCTCTAGCGCCCCGCGCCAGGCGCTGCTTCCTCGCGCCCTGTGCTGCGCGTCATCGCTCACCCCAGTATGATGCACCAGCACCACGGCGCAGCCGAACTCGCGCATGAGCATCGAGCAAGCATCGAGCATGGTCTTTGCGTCTTGCGCCGAGTTTTCGTCTCCAGCTAGAAAGCGGTGCAGGGTATCGACCGCTATCACGCATGGCTTGATGCCTAGCCGCGCAATCTCGCTGACGGCCTGCTGATAGCCCGATGGCGTGTTTAGGTCGCACCCAGCGCGGCTTATCCACATCTGCACCGCCTTAACCGCCCTCGCCTGCTTCCAGCCAGCTACGCGCCCTCGTAGGCCAGCGTGCCCTTCGCCAGCCAGATACACCACAGCGCCAGGCGCAACCCTGCGCCCGTGCCAGTCCATCGCCCCGCT
>Ga0208916_10000330_pt1 | contig 22990 bp, 40 predicted proteins | sample DEB19_08_DNA_5_FD_184523 | JGI IMG/M metagenome (GOLD analysis project Ga0208916, IMG submission 184523) | Aqueous microbial communities from the Delaware River and Bay under freshwater to marine salinity gradient to study organic matter... | ecosystem: Environmental > Aquatic > Marine >... | reverse complement strand
GCCCAATAGTAGCCGGGCATCACGTCGAAAACAGAGCGGAATGGCGGCGACTGGATTGATGTTGCTGGCATATTGCCTCCGTGGTTCGCTATTCTATCACACCACGCTCCCCGACTTCCACGGCGAATTGCGGCGGTGGGATTTAGCGTCGCGACTTCAAGATCGCGCCGAGAATCGCCATTCCGATTCCCAGGGCAAGCCCGACCATTCGCTGATTCATTAGCCCGATGTTGTGCACGCGACCACCTGCCGACGTTTCGACGGTTGTATCAAACGCCAGGAAGTAATACAGCGTGACGCAGATGCCAATGAACAAGAACACGCCAGGCATCGACGAGCGACGCGGCGGCTCTATTGCTTGAGCCTGCGGAATCGTCACGGCTTGCACTGGAACGGCAACAGCCGGCGGCGGGGCTATCGTTAGCACGCCTTCAAAGAGCCCGTTGACGCGGCTCGCTTCAATCCATTCCTCTTGCTCATCGGTGCGGACGTAGCTTTGCGGTATGACCTTTCCCGCCTTGGCAAACGCCCGCAGTTGCTCCGATGAATACGGTCCAAAGGATTGCGATCCGTCAGCGATAAACCACTTCATACTTCACCCCACGCTTTCCACCCCGCCCAAGCGGCCAGCAAAAGCAGCCCCACAATCAGCGCCACGCGATACGCTTTGAGCATCGCCAGCGTGTCTATTCCTTGCGGTTCGTCGGTCGTTTCGTCGCTCATCTTGTGCCTCGATTCTACTTGCCTTGATACTGAACACTCGTATACTAACCCCCGTTACCGAAGGGGAAACGGTCCCTGGAAACCGGCTGTCGCTCCGTCACCGTGACGTGGTTTGCATTCACTTAGACTGGTCAATATCCGCTCATTGTGGTTTCTAAACGTCCAATTCTCTCATTTTTGCTGCTGCAATCTGTGAGAAGTTTGTTAAGACCACTATTGCGGGTTATGTGACACAGCAAGATGCGAATACACATGAGGAACGGCTATGGTTACGGTTTTGACAGGGCGGAAGGCGGCGAAACGATACCTCAGAAAGCGGCGTCGGCAATGCGTCGTTGTCCTTGTCGAGCGGCCCGCGGGATGGGTGCCGACCGGGGTTGATGATATTCCGCCGAACGTCGAGATTGTCAAACACAAAAACGCTCTTTCGATGAGGATGTTTGCGTCGCACTATAACAGCCTCGAACTGGCCGAACCAACAGGGCGTTGGGCCTTGTGTAAGTGGATGTGTAAGTGACTTGCCAGCCGATTCAAAATTACCATAGATCACGGATGATGTTTACACGCCACGAATGGCATCACTAGACTGAAAATCCATGTGTCGCCGGTTCAACCCCGGCTCTGACCACTCAACATGAAGCCCCGTGATTTAAGTATCGCGGGGCTTTTTTGTTGGTTTTTTGCGGGCTTTCGTGGTCTTCCGCGATCCATCCGCTGATGGCGATTTGGTTAACGGTCGTTTCTTGTGATTTACTGCCTTTAAGGTTTCTTGTGTAAGCGGGTGTGCATGGTCTTGTGTAAGCGATGGCAGCAACGCAACAGCCGATCGCTGTTCCTCGGGCGTCAGCGTGGCATACACGTTCATCGTTAAGTCGATCGTCGAGTGCCGGGCAAGTTGCTGGGCGATCTTGGGGATGACCCCCGCGCGAGCTAGGGATGTTACGAAAGTCGACCTCAGACTGTGGAAGTCGACCACCACGTTTCCGACGGTCGTCTGCACCCCTGCCGCGAGAAGATCGGCCCGGATCATGCTGGCCGTGCGCTTGTCGCCGATCGGCCATAGCGGCTGGCCGGCGGGCTTTCCGGCAATCCACTGGGCCATGAATTCGGCGGCCGACGAGTGCAGTGGGATGCGGTCGAGATTGCGGCGCTTGCTGCTAGCCGCTTCGCACTGAACGTAGGATTCCTCTCCAAAGACGAACGATGCCGGGGTCAGGCTGGCAAGCTCCCCTCTGCGGTATCCCGTGTAAGCGGCGGTGACGTACAGGGCCTCCCTTGCCGGGCCGTCGATTTCCTCGAACGGCTTGCCCGTCGCCGCGATCCTGCGCACGGCGTCGAATTCCTCGGGTAGTAGCGGTCGACGAACAAAGGTTTCAAAACCTCGCGTCGACTTCTTTTGCATCGCCTTGAGCGGGTTTTCCGGCGCTCGCTGCGGACGCTCGTTTGTAAGCCATTCTGCAAAAGACTGCACCGCACTTAGGTAGTGATTACACGACGATACGCTTCGCCCACCGGCCCGCAGTTTTGCCAGCGCTGAATCAATGCGGCTCGGCGAAAGCGACTGGATCGTATCGATCTCGCCATGCGAACAGAGCCAAAGAATGCGGTTTCGCTGCGTCGTTGCATGTGCTTCGGTGCCGCCGCGGTCGCAAAGCTGCTTGAAGTAATCGGCGGCGTGCTCGGCGATCGGACGGCACACAGACTCGGCTAGATGATCGAAGATGCCCTCTGCCGCCCGCGCAACCTCACGTTCACGCCGAGCAAGCATCGCAACAGAGGCGACCTTATCGCTGTAGGCAGGCTCTCGTTTCCACCGCCCCGCCCCGTCTTTGTATTGGATGTACCACTTCGTTGAGCGACGCTTCTTTCGCTTGCCGGTGGCGGGGTCTTTGGTCGTCCATTGCTGCTTGAAGAGGTGCCCCATAGCGCGGCTACTTCGTCTTGTTCTTGGCGTGGATTTTCTCGGCCAGGGCCTTCGCGGCATCGAAGTCCCTCTTCCAGTTCTCAAAGGTGCCGTTCTTCTCGCGCGCCTTTTTCATCGCTTGGCTGATGCGGTTTTTGATTAGGTCTATTCCGTTGATTTTCAGATCGCCCCGCACTTCTTGCGGTGCCGATTCCACGACCTTTGCCCATCCATTAACGAGCTTGGCGAATTCAGTGCCGATGGCCGCAAGTGCCTCTAGATCGTCTTTTGTGACCGGCGTTTTTGGCATCGCTGCATCGCTCCAGGTGAAATTCCTGAATCTTTTTTAGTCGTTTCAACTCGTTACGCAATAACGACTTAAAAAGCAGTTTGTCTACAGTACCAAAAACGGTACGGAATTGTATTTGACAACGGTACTTAAAACGGTACCATCCTGACATCTTGTGAAACGAGTCGAAACGGACGCGACAACCATGAAAAACCCAAGGACGACCGGGAAAGCAGGCCGTTCCGAACCAAAAACGGCCGCCAATAAGGGGTCGGAAATGCCACGCAGTTTGCTGTTCGATATCAAAGAAGTCGTCCAACTGGTCGGCCTCAGCCGCGTCACTCTTTGGCGCATGTGGAATACCGGGGAATTTCCCAAGCCGGTCGAAATGCCCGTCCGCGTTACCCGTTTTCGTCGTGAAGACGTCGAGGCGTGGGTCGCCGGCGGATGCAGGCGAGTGAGTCGGAATCGCAACCCGAAGAAGTCAGCTTAGGAGTCGTGGGCATGGATGCAGTTGTGAAGATTCCCCTTGGGGGCGGCAAAGAAGCGTTAATCGACGCCGCAGATGCGGAGTCGGTCACGAAGCACAATTGGCGATTACAGCCTGCATCAAGCGGAAGACACTTCTACGTCAGTGCGAGCATTCGTGGAATCGCTACTGCACTGCATCGCTTCATCATGAAGCCAAAGAGTGGCATGGTTGTCGATCACATTAACTTCGACTGCCTCGACAACCGTCGTTGCAACCTTCGCGTCTGTACGCATTCACAAAATCTTCAAAACGCCTACCGCCCTCGCGGAAGCAGTCGGTTCAAGGGTGTTTGCTTTGTGTCCTCTCAAAATCGATGGGTTGCAAATATCTGTGCGAATGGGATTCCTCGACGCCTCGGATCGTTCAAGAGTGAGGTTGAGGCGGCAATCGCATACGACAAGGCTGCCGCCAAGATGCACAAGAAGTTTGCCCGGCTGAACTTTCCTGATGGTCCGCCACCAAACGTGCGTGCGCCGAAGCGTCGTCGCGGGCCTTTGTCGAAGATCGATATCAACGAGGCCGCTGAGCTTTACAACGGCGGGTGGACTCTTGGCCAGCTAGGCGAGAAGTACGGGGTAACGCGCGAGCGGATTCGTCAGAAAATCACTCTGCTCGTCAACCACGATCGGACGCGATCTATCTGCTGCAAGCACTGCGGAACGGAGTTTGTTGTCAAAGGCGGCCGTGGCCGCAACGGAAAGTACTGCTCAACTGAGTGCCGCCGTAAATCGCAAAGCGTCAAAACTACCGATCAATGCAAGTGCGGAAAGATGAAGTCTATCGGCGCAGACCACTGCAAGAAGTGCTCTGGCCGGCAGGCTCGAACGTTTGATTACGAACTCGCCAGTTACCTATACGATCACGGCTCGACAGCAAAGCAGGTGGGCGAATTTCTTGGCCAAAAAGAAATCACGATCAGCGTGGCGGTTAACAAGGCTGGGTCGCCGCGTCACGGACGAGGCTATCGACAGAAGCTGACCTGCGACGACATCCAGCGGCTTGCCGCCGACTACGCCAGTTCTAAGGCGTCAAAGTCCTAACCTTTAACACAACCTTTGCAGCTACCGCTGCGCAAACATCACGGCAGAGTGCGGCACCCGCGAGGACCGCAACGGCGTTTTAAGTGTGCGTCGTTTGTAGCTCTGCCTCCAAAACCCATGACCGTCTTCTGGCTCAGCTACGCAATCGGCTCGTTGATCGTCGCCTTCTACATCGGCAAGTTTCTCTCGCTTGGACGGAGTGACCAATGACGCCAACCATCGGAATCATCATCTGCATCATCGCAATCGTGTGCGGCGTGCTTTTTGAAATCGCGGACTCGCGGGGGTGGATTTAGTCATGCTCCAAGCAATCAAGCCAGCAACTCACACCGTTTACATCTACACCGACGCAGTCGGCAATGGCGACGACGCTTACGCCCGAGCAATCGGCGACGACGGCGCTCTGCTGTCGCAAGGCTACTGCACGAACGACGAATACGCACGGCGAGATATGGGCGGCATCCCCAGTGTGAACCAAGACCTGCGAGACATGTACGCCGAGCACTTTGGCGAACCCGTGGAAGTCGAGTTCGTGCCGTGCCGCAACCGCGACCGTCACGAAGGTCTGCGGGCTGCGCTCCAAGCAAACAAACGACACCGAACAGACATTCGCGACTACGCACATTGCACGATCACGAAAGACGGTCCTGTCGGCCCGATGAGCTTCACGGTTCGCGTTTGTTACGACTGGACGCTTGTTACCCCAAGCAGCCCGGCAGACGACGGCGTGAGGGTTTCGGAATTGCACATCGTTGCGGTCGAATCGTTCAAGGCTTGCGGCGAATCGTTTTTTCCGTGCTTTAGCGAGGCTGCCATGACGGAGACGTTTGTTCGTCGATACGCCGACGACAGCGAGATTGAGGCGGCTTGTTTGAGGGCGGCGAGAGAGCGGATTGAACGGTAACGAAACCCCAACTGGAAAGGATTCCAAGTGCTCATTCTCACGGTCAGAGACCAAAGCGAAATCCACATCGACGGCCCGTGTGTCGTCGTCGTCCTGAAAGACAAGCAGGGCAAGTTGAAGCTGGGGTTTAAGGCACCGAAGGCGGTCAAGGTTTTGCGGGGCGAACTTTTGCAACGGAAGGCGGGATAGATGAGCGCGGCAACGGAAGTCTTATCGCAGACGGAAAAGCTAGTTCTCGCCGCGTGCGAGGCTGACATCAAGGAAGACGTTGAGCGGTTCATGCGCGTCGGCAATGCCCTGATGCGAATCCGCGACGGCCGCCTGTATCGCGAATCGCATGAAACCTTTGAAGAGTATTGCCAAGACAAATGGAATATGTCGCGACAGTACGTGAACAAGCTGATCGCGGCCAAGGTCGTGGTTGACCAAATGGAAACTATCGTTTCCATCGACCCACCTAAGAACGAAACGCAGACGCGACCGCTAGCCGAATTGGAAACGCCAGAAGAACAAGCCGAAGCGTGGGAAGAGGCGGTTGCAACTGCTCCGCGAGACAGCGACGGCGAGCCGGTTGTTACAGGCAAGCACGTCAAGGCGGTCGTCGCTAAGAAGCTCGGCAAGCCCGCGCCGTGGATGAGCGAAGCCGACAAGCACGTCGACCTTGCTTTGCGGTTGTACGAAAAGCACGCCGAGTTGTGCGACGAGTCGACGCGCATGATTGCGTTGCTGGAAGAGTCGCAGAAGCAGCACGTTAAGTACGTCAAAGCCACGGAAGCGAACTAGGGGAATCAATGGACGTTCAATTGCTACTGCCGGTCGACCTGCTTGAGATGCACGAACAGCGCATCGCCGAATCGTTGCTCGCCATTCGCGGTCAACGCCTGTGGGATGAGTTTGATTCGTTCGAGGAATACTGCCGCGAGCGATGGAACATGAAGGTTACCCCGTCACAGGGCGGACCATTTCCACTGACCGGCGGCATTTACTTCGTTCAGCCCGAGGGCCGCGACGTTGTGAAGATCGGGGTTGCTCGCGAATTCGAGAGCCGCATCGCGGCGCTTCAAACGAGTTCACCCGAGCGGCTGAATGTTCTTGGCGTCATCTTCGGTCACGGGTTTTCGGAAGAACGGGCGATGCACTCCCGTTTTGCGGATAAGTGGATCAACGGCGAGTGGTTTCGCCTGGACAGTGAGTTACGCGAGTTCATCGCAACTGGCCTGTATGACCTGCCACGAATGAAGCCCGGCAAGCTGTCGTGGACTCACGTTATCGAGTCGATGATCGCCAAGGTCATGGAACAGATTGCTGACGTGAGTCGCTGCGAACCCGAGCAAGCCGAAGAAGTGCTGCTGGCTTTTGCTGCGGCAAAGAAGTCGTTTTTGAAGTACGTCGAGACGGTTGAGAAGAACTGAAAGAAACGAGAGCGATCCAATGGCTAACGAACCCGTTCAGACATATTCCGATCTCGGTGACACGATTGCTGATGGTGGCTGGGGCTTTTATTCAGCAAGTGTTACGGCTGCGATTCAAAGCGGAACCACCGACAAACTGGCGATGTATCTGCTCGCGGCAGCCGTGCGTCGATTGGGTCGCTTGGAGAGGGCGATGCTAGCCATGTCAGAGAAAATCGAGCGTGCGCGGCTTCGTGAGTTGCGATCGTTGGAGCGAGAGAAGCAAAAGACGGCGCGGGCTCAACAGAGGGCAGCCGAGGCAGCGCCGCCCGTTGTGAACGTCGTCACGGCGTCGCCGCGCAAGATCGCCGAGATGTTCGATCGCGAGCGGGTCGTAAGGAAGTACTAGCCACACTAAACGGAGCGTGCCCTCGGTCGAGTGCAGGATGCACAGCGACGGATCGCAGTGAGGCGACCGGGGGGCGGGCTTTGAAGAGGGAAATGAATGATTTGCTATCTCGGCACCACGTTCTGCATCTCGCCGGCCTGCAAGAACCGCTGCGGTCGGCAACTGACGCTGGAAATCCGCCTGGCCGCGAGCGGGGCGAACCTGCCAATCAGCACGGCGTATTTCTGCGGGCCACCGGATTGTGAGCCGTTCCGAGCCGTTGGGCCGGTCGGCGAATGCAACGAAGAAACCAACACGGGAGAGACGAACTGATGCACCGAATGTATTACCCGCTGACATGCGAAGGCGGGCTTTTAACCATCGAATACACGCTAGCGATTGAATTCGACTGGGAGCCCGGCCAACGCGGCGACCGAATCGACCCGCCGATTCCCGCCGGCCCCGAAGACATCCAAATCATGAGCGTCACGGCAGCCATCGGTCGCGAGTCGATTGAACTCGACATCGGCAGCGAAGAGTTCCGCGTGTTTGATGACATGCTCGACGAAGATCGGCCGTTCCGCGAGAAGATCGAAGCGGCGTGTTGCGAACACATGCGTAACGAGCGAGAAGCCGCACGCGAGTCGGCAACCGATGCGAAGTTCCAAGCCATGCGAGACGGTGAATGACCCGCGACATTTCCACCCTGCGCGACAAGACAACCGGCCGCCGAGGCTGTTACCAGTCGACTCGCTATGACGGATTGCTGCGAGTCAAAGAGTTCGGAACCGGGCGGTTCTTTTACATCAAACCACAAAACGCCGTCTTGGAACTACAACCGAGAACGCTAGCGAATAAACGAAAGGAATCTATGAGCTACGGAAGCGAATCAATCCGCAATCGGCATCGTCCCGGCATCGTGGTGCAAGACACTCGCGTCTATGCCGGCCCCACGAAGATCGGCCCGATGCGCAAGACGACCGACAACGACACGCTCGAAAAGACGCGCAAGCACAAGTACGACCGGGGCGACAAGGTGATTGACGGCGTTCCGCGAGAGGAGTTTCAGATATGAGCATCGCAACCAAAACACCGCTAGAAGCAGGCATCGACGCGATTAATGCGAGCGTCGAAGGCACGACCGAAGAATCGCAGTTGCTCGTCGCCGCGAAATGTCGGGCGCTAATGCGTGGTTATGACGCACGCTGGCGGAACGCTGGCTACGTCACAGTGCACGCCGAGAAGATGCTGTCGTGCCCCTTGGTCAACCCCGAAACGAACGCCAAGTCTCGCACGTTCGACATGGGCGGCAAGCTGGACGTTATCGCGACGTACCAGGGGCGCAGCGTTCTCATCGACCACAAGACGACGAGCGACGACGTAACCGATCCTGACTCGCCCTACTGGCGGCAGTTGGTCGTCGAAGGGCAGGCTTCGCACTACGGCATTCTTGGATGGGCGAACGGACTCAAGTTTGAATCCATTATCTGGGACGTCGTAAGCAAGCCGTCTATCTCGCCGAAGAAGCTGACGAAGGCTGAGATCGCTGCCGTCGTGTCGTCGCGGAAGTATTTCGGCGATGCGGTTGACGATGCGACCGTGCTGGCGTTCAGCGGCTCGCAGGCCGATCGCGAGACGGTCGGCATGTACGAATCACGACTCGCGCACGACTGCACGCACGAACGACCCGAGCGGTATTTCCAGCGGCGACCGATCCCGCGCGTTGACCATGAACTCATGGAGTACGTCGGTCAGCTTTGGGACATCTCACAGGACATCATCACGACGCGGGCAACTGATCGGCACCACAAGAACAGCGGCGCGTGCATGTTGTACGGCTCGCCCTGCAAGTTCCTCGGCGTGTGCAGCGGGTACGACACGATTGATTCGGACAACTGGCAGCGGAAGCCGCACAAGCACGCCGAGCTTGGCGACGTTGCGGTCATTACCGAAAAGGAACTGCTGACGAACTCGCGGGTTCGCACGTTCCAAACATGCAAACGCAAGCACTATTTCGAATATGAACTCGCGGTGTCGCGAGTCAACGAAGAAGAACGCGAGGCGCTATTCTTCGGCACCATGCTCCACGTCGGCTTGGAGTCTTGGTTCAACTGTTTTAAAGTCGATTCTCTGGAGGAAGTGCAATGAGTATCGCACCAGTAAGCCGGTCATCGGGGTCGGCCAAGGTCGATTGGCTCGCGCAGATGCGAACGACGATTAAAAGTCGCCCGACCGCCGCGGTGTTCTACGGGATGCCCGGCATCGGCAAGACGAGCATGGCGGCGGCAATGCCGTTGCCGCTGTTCATTACCGGGACCGGCGACGTAGGTATCGAGACCCTCAAGTCGACCGGGCAAGTCGACGAGAGCATTCCAAACTTGCCGCCGTGCGGTACGATGGGCGACTTCCTGTCGCAACTCGACTGGGCCGCGACGTTCGACCACGGCCGCAAGACCTTGGTTGTCGACAACATGGGCGACATCGAGTCGCTCATTCATGCGGAAGTCTGCCGGCGTGACTTCGGCGGCGACCGCGTGAAGTTCGGTCAGTACGAATCAGGAGCCCGCGTCAACGCACCGGACGACATTCGGTCCATGCTGATGAGTCTGGATCGCGTTCGCGAGCACGGCATGTCGGTCATCTTGGTCGGTCATGCCCGCATCCAAGAGATCAAAGACCCGTCGACCGCCAATTATGACAAGTGGATGCCCGACGTGTCGAAGTACACCTGGCCGCTCATCAACCGCTGGGCTGACATGGTGATTTTCCAAACCTACGTCACGCACGTCGTCGGCGCGAAAGACGACACAAAAAAGGGTAAGGCTCGCGGCGGGCAGGAGCGTGTCATGTACTGCACGAACCACGCCAGCTACGAGGCGAAGAACCGCCATAACCTGCCCGACGAATTGCCGATGGGCGACTGCGGCGCATCGGCTTGGAGCAATCTCATCACGGCTATTAAGGAAGGAAGAACGAGCAATGTCTAAGGGACCATATTTCGCCGAGGGCGATTACCTGTTTCGAGTTACCGATCAAGGCTTCGGGGAAACCAAGAACGGCACGCCGTACTTTTTTCTCCGCGGCACACCGACCGCGTTGCTCATCAACGGCAATGAAGAGCCGTGCGAGAAGCAATTCGAACGCGAGATCACCAAGTATCTCAGCGATAAGGCGGTCGAGTACACCATCAAAGACCTTCGGGCGCTGGGATGGGAAGGCGAGTCGTTCAAGGAACTCGACCCGACGCAACCGAACTCGCTTAGCTGGGTCGGTCAGTCGATTCGCGTCTACTGCGAGCACGAAACGAACGACGCCGGGACTTGGGAGCGGTGGAACCTGCCGTATGTCGCGAGCGACAAGCCCGCGAAGGCTAAGAGCGACGTCAAAATCGCTAGCAAGCTCGATGCTCTGTTCGGCAAGCTCGCGAAGGAAACGGCGACGAAGAAGTCGAAGCCCGCGGCACGACCCGCAGTTGTGCAATCGGGCAACGGGGCGAACGTCGGCGGCGACATTCCCTTTGCTTGGCTCGCGTTCCTAATCCCCGCGTTGTCGTCGTTCGTTTGCTAGATCATCGCGCCGGACCTCCACGGCGCATTCCAACCATGATCCAAATCACCACGGCCGCGACCCGCTCATGGCGCTACGCCTTTTGCTACTGCGGCACGATCCAAACCAGTTATCGCTGGCGCGTCGGGACGGTTCGACCGGGGCGGATTAGGCGGATTGCGATGCGGTTGTTTCTGGGGTACTTGGCGGGTCGGTAGCAAGCACATCAACGGAGTTCAACGACATGGGCACGATGCCAACCATGCTAATAACCCTGCCCTGGCCGAATCCGGTCATGCAGCCGAACGCCCGGTGTCACTGGGCAACGAAAGCCGCTGCGGTCAAACGCGCACGGTCTGACGCTTGGCTCATCGCTAACGCGGTCAAGCGTCAAACAGGCTGGAATAAGTGCCAAGCTGCAACGATCCGCGCCACGTTTTACGCTCCGCAAAATCGCAAGCGGGACGGCGACAACCATCTCGCGGCGTGCAAAGCCTATTTCGACGGCTTGGCCGATGCCGGTGTGATTGAGAACGACGCCGGGTTTACCTATGCCCCGGTGAAGTTCTCGAAGGACAAAGACAAGCGGCTTGAACTTGTGATTGAAGCGAACCAGTAAAGGAACCACCCATGCACCGAATGAATTACCACCACTACGACGATTCCAACCTGCTCGACATTAGCTACGGCCTGACCATCGAATTCGGCATCAGCAAAGACGAACCGCCGTATGACGTGCGCATCGTCGCGGCGACCGTACAGGCGGGCAGCGCCGAACCGGTCAAGATCATGCACGAAGGCGATCTGGTGGCAATGAACATGATGCTCGACTCGGCGAACTGGAAGGGCAACGAAGCCGTGCGCATCACCTCGCAGCGATTTGTCGCCGACGTCGAAACCGCCATCGCCGAACACCTCGACGAACAAGACAAGGCCGCACGCGAGTCGGCAGCGGAAGCCAAGTTCCAAGCCGTGCGAGATGGTGAATGATGCCAACAAGGAGATGGACGATGAACCAACCAACCCCCGAACAAATCGCGGCGGCGGAGAGAGTGCGACGGATTAAAGGACGCGAATCGCTCGACGAAATTTATGGCGAGTACCTTACCGACGAGCAGGCGGCATACAGGCTTGGTCGCGATTGTCGCCTCCTCGCCAACGCCTACCTCGCCCACCTCGACGCAAGCCGCGACGACGGGCGGGCGGGGGATGTGAAGTTACCTCGCGGCACCGTGCCCAAACGCGACTTCGTTGACAACTCCAGCGAGACGCTAATTGACCGTCAATCCACCCGCATCGCCGAGTTGCAACGCGAGTTGGCGGCGGCGTATGAATCTGTCCAGGCGTGCTACCGCTACCAGAGATCGCAAAACGAACTGATCGATGGCATGTCGCATGGCAAGGACGTTCACGCCGAACTTGCCAGCCTTCGCGCCCAACTCGCCGCCCGCGACGAGAGGATTGCGGAGTTGGCGGGGGCGTGTCGAGCGGCGATTAAATGCCTCAAAGAATGCAGAGTTCACATCTGCAATGTCTCTGCCTACGAAGATGCCGAAGCGGGAATCATCTGCGCCGGTTGTGATGGCATCGACCAAACGACAGACAAGCTGAAAGCCGCACTCGCACTCGAATCGGAGGGGCGGGGATGAAGCGACCACGAGCCGAACGCGACCGGCTAGAAGTCGAAGCCGCTTGCCGTGAACTATCGGAAGCACTCGCGAAGGTCGTCGGATTCGCTCCGCACTTTGAAGCTGATTACGAGTTTGGTTTCGCTCGCGGGGCTGGCGTCAGTCTCGGCACGATGAGAGCGATTACGAAAGCGATTAACGAGTCGGCGGCATCGCCGCGTACCTCGAAACGAAAGCGGAAGTCTGACGAGGCTTAACAGGCGGCACGGACGAACAGCGGCACGCAACGCGGGCTGCGGAACTGATGGAGCGACGAAGAATGGCACGATCACGAAACGAACAGGATCCACAGCTAAAGGTGACGCTATTGTCACCGGAGTTCCATCGGGACGACCGCCTTGCGGACGTTTCGCCGCGAGCTCGTCTTTTCCTGCTTTCACTCTGGATGCTGGCCGACAGGGATCTGCGGATCCCGCTGGCATCGGCAGTTGATTGCGGAATCGGATCCAAGATTGCCAGGAATCCCCTTGAGGCCAACAGCCTACTTGCCGAGCTCCGCGCAGCCGGGCAATTGGAGTTGTATATGGAATTCGCAGTTTTGAACTGCATTTCAAGCTGGGCGGAAGCGATTCGAGACTCCCGAGCTCAGCGGCGGAGCAATCAGGCCAGGCGCACGGCTCGTGTTCGCGGTGGATCCGATGGATCCGTGACCGACAGCCAGTGGCGCGAGATTGTCGCGGTGTACGGCGGTCGGTGCGCCTATTGCCTGAGTACTTCGACCGAGCTTACTCAAGACCACATGGATCCAGTGAGCCGCGGCGGTGCTCACGTCATTTCCAATATCGTTCCGGCCTGCCGCAGATGCAACGGACGAAAGGGAGCTCGGACGCCCCTCGAATTCATCGCCAACATTACGGAGATGGGCAAGTGATGCTTTACACGATCACGGATTGGGCCGGGCATTTTGAGAACTCACGAAGCCGCGAGGTTAAGTGGGCGACGTTTGTTTGCGTCCCTAACAAGCAGGACGGTGACGGCTACACCGAACTGCTCGACCACCCTAACGGCGCTGCCCACTACGGCGCTTGGATGGCGATTGTTCTCGCCGCTTCAAAGTGCGAAACGCGCGGTCGACTGATGCGAGACATCGGAGTTCCACATGACGCCAAGTCGCTGGCGCGCATGTCTCGAGTTCCGCTCTCAATTTTGAACGAAGCGATGCCGCGACTGCTGGCTATCGGATGGCTGACAGTAGAAACCTTTGCCACGAAAGAAGATGCGGAACGTCGGCAGGAGGTGCCGTCCACAACGGCAGAAGGTGCCGTCGTGCTGCCGATCAACTGCCCTGAATGGAATGGAATGGAAGGAACGGAACAGAATGGAACTGAACTGAACGGAACGGAACCTTCTATGTCGAGTTCGAGTACGAACCACGACATCCCGTCCCCGATCAAGGAAGTCTTTGAGCATTACCGCAAGCACCATCCCAAAGCTCTCAGGAAGCCGCGTAAGGCGTGCCGAGAGTGGAAGGCTGTTGCGGCACGTCTCGAGGACGGATTCACCGTAGGCGAACTGTGCGACGCCATAGACGGTTGTCACAAGACCCCCCACAACCTGGGACACAACGACCAGCAGCAAGAGTACCTCGGGCTGGAGCTCATCATGCGCACCGGCGATCAGGTGACGCGGTTCATCGAAGCCAATACCCGAGCCGGCCCGGTCCTGAGCTCGGGAAGTCGGCAGACCGTCTCGGCAATCGACTCGCTCATGCAACGCAAGTTTGGCACGTCACGACCGGAAACCTTCACAGGAGTAACCAATGAGCACAACTGACGACGCTATCGAGCTCGAGACTCGCCGTCGGTACGAGCTCATCGGCATGCTCGGACGGACGTTCAACCGCCCGACCGACGAGCTCCTGTTGGAGGCTTACCACATGGCGACGGCCGACATCGCCCTGCCTGACCTCGAGCGGGCAGTGGCTCGAGCTCTGATCGAGGCGAGCTCGATGCCGTTCCCCAAGCAACTCCGCATCCTAGCCGGCACCGACGTCAGCGGCGAGAACCGTGCCATCCTAGCGTTCGAGGCTCTGGCGAAGCTCGTCAGCCGCGAGGGAGCGTATCGGAGTGTTCTGACCGACGATCCGATCCTCAACGCCACAATCAATTCGTGCGGCGGCTGGGAGGCTGTCTGCGAGGTTCCGAATGACGAGTGGCATTCGCACTTCCGGCATCGGTTCTTGAAGACTTACGGTGCGAATCTCGAATCGAAGCGTGGCACGATGCAGCCGCAGCTAGGTATCGCGGACAAACAGAACACGGCGAACGGCTATGAGATGAGCAAGCCGACGCTGTTCGTGACGGGGTTGCCTAATAAGGTCGCGTGCATAACGTCGGATCATCCGGCGGTTGCGAACGCGCTTATCGAGGAACGTGCGAGCCTCATCGGCCGCATCGACAACTAGGAGGGGAGAGGGATGGCTAGATGGAAACTGGCAATTGATGAAGACGGAGCCGGGGCGACTTGCCCGGATGATCAGGTGGTCTGCTGCGTCGAGTCACGCATGTTTGACGCAATAGTCGTTTGTCAAGATCGCGATTCCGTCGAGGATGATCCGATTGAACGCGCCCGGCTCATCGCAGCAGCGCCGGACCTGCTCGCCGTCTGCCAAGAACTCGCCGACTCGGCTGCGTACTGGTCCGAGTACGACGTGCCGCTCGGCATCGTTGACCGACTTAAAGCCGCAATCGCCAAAGCCACCGGAGCCACGACATGACCACGGCACTAACCCGCGCAGACGCATCGCTCTTGGTCAAGAACGTCACGGCGCGAACCGATCGCGGCTTCGCGTATGTGCGCAACGAAGAAACAATCTCACTGCTTGGCGACGATGACTTTGTGCGAATGATGCGCGACCCGGTTCGTAACCTTGGACCGTTGCCGTACACGGTTTACCCGTGGAACGTGATTGACTACCTAAGCGGCTATCGAACGTCGCGCGAGATTCAACAGATCGGCAATCAAAAGGAAACCCCATGACCACGGCAGCGGATAGGGAGAGAGAAACATGACCAACAGCGACCGAAACTACGACTACCTGAGTGACGATGTTGACGAGTTGAAGCGTGAGAGGTGCGTGTGATGATGACCAATCCGCAGCACTTCGGCATCGACTACGACGATACGTTTACCAGCGATCCCGACCTGTGGCGCGAGTTCATTCGCATCGCGGAAGCTCGGCATCACCGTTGCTACGTCGTGACTTGCCGACGAGACACGCCGGAAAATCATGACGACATCCTGCCGCAAACGGGGTTGCCGCACTATCGCCACATCTTCACCGGGCTATCTGCTAAACGGTGGTTTTGTGAGCAGCGCAATATTCGCATCGACGTTTGGATTGACGACGATCCGAAGTGCATTGAGCAAGGAAAGTAAAATGAACCTCCCGCCCGAAGAATGGTCCGAAGCCGCCGAACGCGAGGCGATACGGCAGGAAGGATGCAATGAGGTGATTGATGTTTGTGAGACGAAACCGAAGCCGGTGAAGCAAGAGGCGAAATAACACCCCAGCCGACGGAGCGGAAAAAAGATGGCAGACAACGAGAACGTCAAACGCGAGCGATGGAAGCCAGACGGCCACAAGTGGGAGATGAGCGGCACGCCTGACGGATGGCCGATGGCACACATCCCCAAGGTCGGCGGCGGCGTTAGGCTGCGACTTTGCCACGGATGCGGCGAGATGCACGACGAAGGGCCGTTGCCGCCGGCTTGCCTAGCGAAGTTGCAAGCACGCGCCGAGCGCGAAGAGTCGATCGTCTCCGAGCCGAAAGGGGAAGCCGATGGGCATTCGCGGAAGCCGCGTTAGCGAAGAAGAGCGGCGCGAGATCGTCAGTTGCCGTAATCAACGGTATTCGATTCGGGCTATTGCTCGAATGCTTGGGCGGTCGCATCGGACCATCCAAAAGTACTTAGGCACAAGCCGGTCAAAAAATACCGCTTGAAGTTTGCCACACTTATCGCACAGCCTTGAAGGAAGATGGATTTCCCTTCAAGCAGGTGCCGCATGGTCGCGCTCAAGCCGAAAGCATCGCCATCGTTCCGCCTGTTCTGGGCCGACGCTAAACCCATCCTCTCGAAATGGGCTATCGAGACCGCCAAGGGCGCAGCGGTAACGCTGATCGCCTTGCTCGGTTCGCCTGAGTTTCGCGCCATCGTCGCGGCTCATTACGGCGTCGTCGGCGGCTCTCTGCTTGCCGCCCTGCTTTTGGTCGTCACGGGGCAACGGTTCTTTGCCGACAACTCGAAGGCGGTGAAGTAGTGCAGCTTGCTCAACGAATATCGCTGCCGGTTCGTGCTGCCTTGGCGGCCAACTGCGCAGACACTCCGCTTGCTGGGCACTTTCTTTACCGCGGTGATGCGGCTTTGTTCTCGGGCGTGCATCGGTTGCGTCGGGACCGCTTTGAACGCCTATGCGGCAACGTCTGCGACGTCATGGCACAACACGGCAAGCTCGCCCACTTCTCGGACCTCGACGTCGGCGACGAGAACTCTGCCGGCTTCCGCGAAATCTACGAATTCCTCGTCTCGCATTGGGAAGAAATCGCCCTGCTTTTGCGGGTGATTTTGTCGGTTTTGCCGCTGTTGATGGACGAGCGCAAGCAAGATTGGCGACCCGCTGCGGAAGGCGTGCCACTTCGACCGGAGCTTGACGCAACGTGAGCAAAGATAAAGAATCTATCGAGCCGAGCGGAATCAAGTGGGGGCAATTGCTCGCCGCCTTGGTGACGGCTCTCGCTGCGTTTGTAGGCGGTCAAGTCACGCCGTCGATTCTGCCGGTCAAAGTCGACCCCGCGCCCGTCGTCGCTATTGCGCCGCCCGAGGCGTGGATTCCTACCGACGCCAGCGGCAAGCGGATCGAATGCGTTGCGCTCGAATCGCTCGCGTCTACGCTGACGGATGGTTCTTACCTGCTGACCGGCGTTCCGAAAGCGGGTGAGCCGTGGCAAACGCGGTCGGTTGTGCTTTCGACGAGTGGCGTGGTGCCGCCTAAGCCGGTGCCGGTTGTCCCGCCGAAGCCCGATGTCGTTGTTCCCGAAACCAAGGGCGAACGCGAAATCGTTATTGTCCGTGAGTCAGCCGATCAATCCGCCGAACTGGCTCGCTCACTGACCTCTCTGCGAGTCGGCGCGAATGCCGAATACCTCAAGTCGAAGGGGCACGAACTATTTGTACTCGACGACGATGCGACTCTCGCCGATGGTTCGCCTGATCCCTACGTGCAAGGGCTGATGAATCTGCGCGGCTCGGTCCCCTTGCCTTGCGTGTTCTTGGTCGACAAGGCCGCGAACAAGCTGATTGACGTGAAGCCGTTCACCAGTGATGCGGCGGCAATGGAAGCCCTGAAAGCGAGCGGCGGCTAATGAGCATTAACGAAGAATTCATTGACGTCGATTTCGAGAAAGACCCGCTCTACACGGCGGGCGATCTTGGCTTAGGCGACGTCGGCGGTCTGTGCGGTAACTTCGGTGATTCCATCGAAGTGATGAGCGATGCAGAGATCGGCGCGGCGATTGACGCTCTCGACGCAGCCGGCGGCGGTGCCGATCAGCTTGTGACCCGCATCTACAACCAAGGGCAGGAAGGCTCTTGCGTTGCGAATGCGTTCTCGCAGTCAAACGAGATCATCCAGGCGTTGCAGTACGGCAAGGACAAGGTTGTTCACCTGTCGGCAATGTCGCTCTATAAGCGAATCGGACGCTCGGCAAGTTCCGGTGCGATGGTCAGTGACGGCATCGCCGAGATGGTCAAGCGTGGCATTCTGCCACTCGACAACGAAGAGAACCGCGCGAAGTACGGCTCGGCTGTGATGCCGAACACCGGCTGGCGCACGCCGTTCCCGGCTGACTGGGAATCAACCGCGAAGTATTTCCGCGGGCATGAGTATTTCATCGTTCGCAACTCGCGCGAACTCTTCACGGCGCTCTGTCGCCAATATCCCGTCGTCGTCGGTCGTGCCGGGCACTCCATCTGCTACGTCCGCCCCATGAAACAGAACGGCCGTCGCATCGTCAAGTACGCCAATTCGTGGGGCAACTGGGGCGACAACGGTTACGGCTACGACACCGAGCGTTTGTATTTGCAATCGGCAAGCTGGGCCGTCGCCGTGCGATCCACTGTTTCGCGTCCGCACAAGTCAATCTAGGTATCAACATGAAATGCTTCGCTCTCACCCTGCTTATCGTCGCCAGTGCCGCCCCGGTCGAGGCGGGCATCTTCTCGCGTCTGTTCGATCGCGGTTGTGCATCCGGTTCGTGCGCATCGGGCAACTGTGCCATCGCCGCCAAGCCGAAAGCCGCAGCCAAGTACAAGTACGAATGCAAGAACGGCGTTTGTCGCCGGGTGGAAGTCAAGTAAATGCGAACCATTGCCACACTCATCCTCGTCGCCGTTGTGCTCTTGGGGGCAGGGACGCTCCCACGGGCCACGGTGACGCCGGGAAGCTGGCAGGGTTATTGCGTACTCGGTGGAATGGTTGCGGCGGGCTGTGTGGTTCTTGTGGCGTTCAACAACGTACTGATGCGGTTGAGTAGATGATGGACTCCGTGAACTGGCAAACGATGCTGCTCGCTTACGGCCCGCTGGGCTTTTTTGCGGGTTTGTGCGCGGCCGGTGCCATCAAGTACTTCCCGGCAATCATTCAAAGCCACCTCAGTTTCACGGAAGCGATCAAGAGTCAAGGAGAGAGGACAACGGCAGCCGTCGAGTCGCTGAGTAACCTGGTTCGCGACCGATTGTCTGGTGACGGTGACGAGTTCCGCGATCATGTATTTTCGAGCCACCGCACGAACGCAGCCTTGTCGCATCTTGCCAATGCGATCCAAGCCGGGGCGAATGAAGTCGGGGCGAATATTGGCGAGGTAGTTCGGCCGCACGTTGCTGGAATGCGAGATGCGTTATCGAAAAGGGAATTACCGTAAGTGAAGTAGACGAAATGAGAGCGTTACTCCTCATCATCGCCGTCCACATCGGTCTAGCCGCCGTGGTGTTCGGATCGGTTGGCAGCAACAAGCCGCCTGCCAAGTGGGATCGGGCGACTTACGAAGGGTTTGTGAAGGGGCCGACCGAGTTGGAGTTGTTCGGCAGCGGTCGCAAAGAACTATCGCTCGTCGTGCATCATCTCGGCTGGGGCTACTGGCGGAAGTTGGCATTCGCGAGTCAAGCGGACTACGAAGCGGCTGAACGGTGCATCGGGCAAGCGGTTCGCGTGAATGTGATTGAAGTGCGGCAGGGTGAGGATAGTTGGTTTTTGGTTGAGGCGTTGGCGGTGCTCGAATAGCGAGAAACTAAATGGGCGTTTCAGGCGTGGGCGGCGGCGGCGGTGGTGGCTTGGCGGTCGGTCAAATCCGATTGAGCCGCGGCACCGGCGTGCCGGTTATGTACAACGCATCGGCCGACACGGCTGCGGCTCGCGGTACGGCTCTTGCGGCTGCATGGGCTGCGTTTGCTGCCGGTGAAACGCTTGAAGTCGGCCCCGGCACTTACACCGTGTCGAGCGGCTTCTCGATTCTCGGCAATCAGACGATCATCTTCAATGGTTCGCAAATCACGCTGTCGGTCGCCGGGACGCTGTTCACGGCTGATTCGGTGAGCGGCTGGGCGATGCGCGGCAATGCGAAGCTGATCGGAACCGGAGCGGGCACCGAATCCGGCTTGGTTGTGACGGGGACGGGTCGTGAATGGATGATCGACGGCCTGCACTTTAGCACATGGAACACTTACGGATTGCATCTATCTGCGACCGGCACGGCTGGCGGGCTCTACCGCGGCGGGAAGATGAGCAATCTCTACTTCACGTCGTGCGCGACTGGCTTGCGGGTCGCGGCGACAAGCGAATACCACACTCTCACGAACCTTGATTGCAATTCCTGCACGCTCGGCGCGGACATCATCGGCGGCAACTTTGCTTGCGCGAACTTTGCGATCGAGGGGTGTACTACCGGATTGTATTTCCGCACGGGCACGAATGCGGCGCACGGCAACTGGTCGAATGGTTCGGTGAATCATTGTTCCGGCGATGCGGTCAAGTTTGAAGACATTTCGCTCGGCCAAGTGCTCACGAACGTCAACGTCTACGGCACGTCGTCTACCGGCATCGTCCGATTCTCGAACTGCAAAGGCGTGTCTTGGAACGGCGGCAATTTCGTTGCTCCGATTACGATTGGCACGACGCCGAGCGGTCGGAATGAGATTCGCGGCGTTTGGAACGACTCGGCGACGACGCGAGTGTTCAACGGCACGGATGCGCAACGCAAGCTGATCTCGATCACGGGCATGTTCGACGAGAGCGGGCCGATCCTGCAAACGTCAACGAGCCTTTACGGCAACGATTCGATTGACGTCGGGGCAGGCGGAACTGGCGCAACCTTCACGCCGACCTCGGGGACGATTCCGTTCACCGACACTAAAGGCAAGCGAGTTCAGCACACCGGCTTCAAGCGCGGGATGCAAGGCCGCACGACGATCAAGGGGCCGGTCGACCTCTACACTGGCGACAACGGCACGGAAGACGGGCCGCTCTATCTTCGCGCGGGCATCCCGGCCGCCAACGTCATCCAGATCGAAGGCAAGACCGACGCGAACAGCCCGGCTATCTATCCCTCGTCACTTTCGCCGATCGAATGGATTCGGGCTGATGCTCAGGATTACAACTACGGCGATGCCGTTGCTGTTCCGGTGGATTCGAGCGGACTGCGGACCTTAAGCGTCGGCAGCACGCCGCCGATCTTCATTCCCAACGGGCTGAACGGTCTGCCGATCATGCGATTTCTCGGCACGGCTAATTGCTACATCGACACGGAAAGTTTCACGCAGGCGCAAGCGTTCACGCAGTTTTACGTCTGCAAGTTGGCGAGCACGGCCAATCAGGCGATGGGCGTGAGCAAAAGCAACAACGCGGCGCTGTTCTATGTGTCGTCGACCACGGCCCGTTACAACTCGATCAGCGACGTGGTGTTGTCTGGCACGCTGACTAACTGGAATATCTTTTCGTTCGTCGTTAACGGCGCATCGTCTGCCGCGCGAGTCAACGGCGGCACGGCGGTTACGACGAACCCCGGATCGTTGGGCATTTCGGGCGGCTTGCGGTTGGGAACGTATGTATCGGGCACGCTTCCGTCCGCGATGGACTTCGCCGAACGAATCACGATTGCCGGGGCGCTGACCGACACGCAGGTTCAGGGCATTCTCCAATACCTTTCGACCAAGTGGGGCATCGCTTGCACGACCGGCACGGCCGGAGCGGCTTCGCAGACGGCGGCGCTCGGCCGCGCTAGGGAGAGTTCGAGCGGCACTTGGCGCGAATGGCTGAGCCCTCGCGGCCTGCCGATGGCTCCGCTCGTTACGCAAACGGACCGCGACGCCATGACGGCGCAGCACGGCAGCTTCATCCGAAATTCAACTTCGTCGAACCGGCTCGAATACAACGACGCCGGGACATGGAAGATCGTCAACTTGACCTAAGGCGCGAACGATGCATACGCACAAGCTCGGCGACACGCTCTACTTTCACGCAGTCACTACGGACGACACGGGGGCGGCTGTCGCACCGACGTCCATCACCACGACTCTCTACCGCAACGGCACGGCTGTAGGTGCGCTTACTGCCGTCGCAATGACCAGCATGGCGACCGGGCTCTACACCGCCTCTGCGGCGATCACTGCGGGCAATGGGTTTGCGGACGGCGATCGAATTGCGGTGTTTGCGACCGCGGTGATGAGCGGCGTGTCTAAGGTGGCGCTGCTGTGTGAGTATGAGATTACGTCGTATTCGATCGACGGCGTGAATGTTGCGGCGATGGCAGCTAATTCAATGACCGCAAGCGCCGCGGCGTCGGATTTTGTGGTCGAGATTACCAATCAGGTCTGGGAGGAAGCGGCGGCCAATCATGCCGGCTCACCGACCAATACAGTCTTCAAGGTGCTTGAGGACGCGGCGTCGCGCATCGAATCCATTTTGGCCGATACCGGGACCGATGGGGTTGTCGTCGCGAGCGGAAGTAAGACCGGCTACGCGCTAAGCTCGACCGGGCTCGATTCGATTGCGACCACGGCACCGACCGGCGTTGCGTCGAACTTTCGTGAGATGATTGTGCAGACGTGGCGTCGGTTCTTCAAAAAGGCGGTACACGACACCGCAGCCGAGACGCTCAAGACCTACGCGGACGACGGCACGACGCTCATCACCACGCAGACGCTTGGCGTGTCGGGCGATACCGAGACGCAAGGGGCGGCGAGCTAATGCCGTCACGGCCTAAGTCGCTGATTGTGCGGGCGAATGATAAGCCGCGAGGCACTGCACGCGAGCGAGGCTATACGACGCAATGGGACAAGGCGCGCAAGGGGTGGTTGGCACATCATCCGCTATGCGTTGAGTGTGAAAGACAGGGGCGAACGACCGCAGCTACTGACGTCGATCACATCGTGCCGCATCGTGGTGATATGGAACTGTTTTGGGATCGCGAGAACTGGCAAAGTTTGTGCGGGCGCTGCCATCGGGCGAAGACTGGGCGAGGTGAGTAGATGCCCCCTGATGGTGCAGGCACCGGGTAGGGGGTGTGATTCCTTGGGGCGTTTTGGGCTGGGAC
>Ga0208916_10000329_pt1 | contig 23010 bp, 26 predicted proteins | sample DEB19_08_DNA_5_FD_184523 | JGI IMG/M metagenome (GOLD analysis project Ga0208916, IMG submission 184523) | Aqueous microbial communities from the Delaware River and Bay under freshwater to marine salinity gradient to study organic matter... | ecosystem: Environmental > Aquatic > Marine >... | reverse complement strand
CGCTATCAGGGTCATTTTATTTCTTGTTTACGACTGAAAACAATTCAATGAACTTGACGATTTTACCAAGAATTTCATCGTCTTTAGTAGTTGGTGTCAGAGCAACGATACCAGTTGCGGCAGTTACAAAAATACCAACATAAGCGAAAATATCTTGATAGTGATCTTGTAGCCATTCCATGATTAAATCCTTTTGTTATTGACATTATGCCAGATTATGGGGTATTTTGCAATTACGTTATTACCACAGTATGCGTTCCACATCCCCCTATCAGGAATGGTAGGGGGTTTGTGTTTTATACAACCTTACGCAATGTTATTTGTGCAATATCAGCCGTCACCCCGCCAGACACGTTACCGTCAACATAAATTAACACTCCACAACGAACATACGCAAAAGAAGCAGGGGCAGGGAAAACAGGTGTTTTTAATGTAAGAACTTCATCGATTCCTGTTGGTAAAGCATGGGGGGATGTTTTCCTATCCATATCACGCGCGTAATATGGTGTTGTTCCATCATAATGTTCCATTTGTAAAACAACGCCCTGCACGATACCAGTTATACCAGAGACGCGAACTATAGCCTCTGCATAGCAAATATCACCCGTTGTAATCCCCGTTGATATAGTTGCGCTTGGATACATACGGATTGCTTCGTTTGTTGCCCCAGCACCACCACTTGAAACTACAATACGTTGAGCTGTGATTGGCGTTAAGACATCAGGAATTGTTAATGTCGTTTTAGAGCAAACTGCCGTGATAGTTGAACCAGAACTTCTTGAAACAGTCCAGTTATCCGCAACAGTACCGCTTGAGCCTGTTCCATTCGTTCCAGCAGTGCCAGACATAAGGCCGTTAATTGTGTGATTGCCACGAGGATTATCTGTAGCGTCATAAGCGTCCAGAACAGAACTTACACGGGTTTGGCAAATAGGCGGAAATATAACATCCGTAACGCGCTTTATCGCTTTTGCCATGTAATAAGCACCAGTTGGGGATTGATGTAAATTATCTTGAGTTATACCAGCCTTTGGGTCTCCTGTCGCGCTAGCTGGGTCAATCCAATCAAGAGTAGGGTCGGCAATTACGCATAATGGATTAGTTAAAGCATAACGGCGCAGCCATGTGTTAAAATTATATTGAACTTTGCGGCGAGTAATAATTTCACCAGCAGTCAAAGAAGACCAAGTAGAACGCGGCAAAATCGGCATGGCGATAAAATAAACACCACGATTAGTAAAGGTCTCAATAATCGTTTGGGCATCGGCAGTCATTTGCGCCCATGTTCTTGTTGTATTTACAAGGTCATTTGTACCTCCCATAAAAATAATAGCATCAGGGTTGTACGCAATAACAGGATTTAGACGCGCCTTAATTTCATCTAGCCTTTCGCCTGAAACGCCAAAGTTTGCGGCTGTAAAAATATCGTTAGCACCCGCAACAGGAAAATTAAAACGCTGCCCAGACAAAGCATTAAGCCATGTCATGTAACCTTGAGCTTCATTAATTAAGTACACAGTTCCAGCGCAATCATTGTTATAATTAGTCATGCTATCACCAAGAATGGCGATTTTTGGATTTGCTTTATAACTCTTTGGCGAACCAATTATCGCGTTATAACTTGGTGTTGCTACTGCTCTTAACATTTTATTCTCCTATTTTAACTTGTCTCATTAAATCTGTTACGCGCTTTGCTCTATCGCCAACTTGCTTTGCCCATAGGCTTTGCATGGCATTGTCAGCCGCCGCTTGATAGTTGCCAGCCTTTAAAAGTGCCAGCGTGTTTTTAAATCCTTTGAATTTTTTTATGCCTAAATTAAAGCACATATTAGCCATTGCCCTTTGTACGTTTTCAGGGCATTTTCTCCACCAAGGAAACTCTTTATCAAGAGCATCTTCAACTCGCATAATATCGTTCTCAAGTAAGAAATCGGCTTCATCTTCTGTAATGCCGCCGCCTAATTGCTTATCAATTAAACGACCATATCCGATAGTCGTATAACCAAGACTGTCTTTATAAGCATGGGGCATAAACCCCTCGTCTTGTTTCAATGCCTTCACAAGTTTAAATCTGTCCATCAATGCCACCCCAACAGCTTAGAAAATAAAATAATCGCCATTCCAGCTAACCCCATGTCGCGAAATGATTTTGATTTATTAGGCATTGTAATCTGTGGCCTATATTCCAAACCATCAAAAGCAGATGGATTATCATTAACTGCCTTAATTAATTTCTTGCAAGCAGACCTAACTTTAAAATGGCTGTGCATTAAGTCATTTCTTAGCATTGATAACCCCTGTTAATATATTAACTGCTTCCGATACTTCCAATAACGTCTTGTTTGTTTCTTTGCGCTCTGAAAACCATGACCGCTGCAAAAATAACACGTAAACCATGAGAATGACAATAATTATAGACTCCAAAGCAATGACTTGATTATCATTATTTGTAAATCTTTGGGGGTCTGGAATGTAGGTTTCGGATGTCATTACACGACCTTCCATACACGGACTTCTGCGTAAACTTCTGTATCAAATCCAGTAGCTCCACCAAAACCATTAGTACCATTTGTGGCCTGACATCGGTGTTGCAATTCAAATGTTTTTGTGTCAGCAATGGTAAATTGACCATTTACGAAACTGCGCGTAACAACAGAAGTAGAGGACGCTGTGACTTCGGACGTGCCAAGTAATGTTGTGGTTGTGTCTGTAATATTTTGCAAGCGTGATAAATGTCTTCCAACAGAAAATGCTGGTGCTGATGCCTCAAAATAATATGTCCCAGCAGGAAGTGTGAACTGATTAGATGAAAGCGTTGACCCAATTGTGTCTGTGACTTCTGTATTTAAGACCCTCGTACGCCATGCGCCTGACGTAAATCCGCCACCTTCAGTCCCGCTTATTTTCTGGTCTTGTAGGTGAAGGAATGGTAGGTTTAATGCCGCCTTCAATCCAGCGGGGGTTACGGCACGCACTGTGTCTGTGCCAGTTATAGTTTCCGCATCAGTTGCCAATTCAACAACGCCACTATTAGCGTCAGTTGCAGCTTGTTTAATCGTATTAAAGGCTGTTGGCTTACTGGCGACATCATTCAAGTTTTGTGCAGCTAGCATATCGCCAGTACCACCACCAGATGCGCCTCTATCCCCAGCCACAGATATATTCCAATCAGCATGAGTTCCAGAGCCAGACACATAATCAACATTTATAATTAAAGACGTATCAGAATATGAAGTTACAACCCCCTCATTAATTTTTGTACCATCATCAGATGCAACGCGAAGCCTTTGGCCTAAAGCAAAGCCACGACCAGATTGAATAACCCATGTTTTATTGCCAGAGCCAGTGGTAGCTAATGATGTTGTGCTTGTAGCTGTAATGAGTGCCGTGCCAGTAACCGCCGCTGTAGCATCGGATACCGCGTCAGCGATGTAAGTAGTGGATGTTGTAATTGCCCCAGTAGTACCATCAAACACTAAAGCCGTTCCGTCTATTGGTGTCGGTAATGAAGCATCAGTAATTCCTGATATAGTTGCTGGGTATTTTAATGAACGGAAGGTAGAATCAGCGTTTTGTTGCGACATCATAACGCATAAATCAAACTGCTTTTCAGTAACATCAGCAGGATTGCCGTCAAAATTTTCAAAGTCTGTTTCTTGTGTAACATCCACTAAACGCTGGATTGTTACTGTTGTACCTGTTAATGGAGCAGTAGAGAACGTGACACTACCGCCACCAGCACCACCAGCACCGCTAACAGTGTACCCAGACGCTTGTAAATCGCTATCAATATATACCTTTAAATCGGCATCAGCATAGAATAGATATGGGAATGAAAATGCAGTTGTTACACCATTCCCCGAATATTGCATAATATTTGCTGTTGTAGATAGTGTCATGGGTTTCTCCGATGTTTTAATGTACCAAAATTAGGATTATATTTCTAGTTAATTGTTAGGCCCCCACCAAAATTCCTGCCCCTTTTCAGACTCCATTTTGCTTTCAATGCGTCTCATGCGGGTATCGAAATTAGGGTCTATTGCTCTTTCTAATGAATCCTGAACAGTTCTTTCAAGTAATAATCTTGTGTACCAAAGTTTAACCATTGGCACTTTAGTTTTACCAAATTGGAATAGGTCAGCAAAGAATTTAGTTTCTGTTCCCTCATCTAAAGCCTTATCAAAATTTCCTTTAAATACTTTAAATAAATCTGCCGCAGTGCCTACTACAGGGCCAGCCGCAGTTTCAATTATACTGTTACCAAATCTTGATTGGTCTGAGAAAAGAAAATCTCCAAATATACCAGCGCCACCACCCTGTAGCATCGCTGATTGCCAAAACTTACCATTACTCATATCTTGTGGAGTTTTGCCGTACATAACACTTCTGAGTTGTAATGCTGCCGCGCCAAGAACTGTTGTTCCTACAGTTAAAGCCCCAAGCCTAGAAAACCTATCAAACCCCTTTGCGGTTTCCATTCTTCTCATTGCAGGAATTAAATGGTTTACTGTCATGGATATTCCAAATGATTTAAACATCATAATAGATGTAGCCGTACCCCTTAACAATGTACCGCTTTTAGCTTCTCCAGCTACAGCACCAGTTGTTATAGCTCTTGTTATAAGTCTTGGCTCATTACTTGCTAACATAGCCATATCAGTGAGCCATAAATCCAGCTTAGCCGCAGACTCTACTGATACTTTTGCTATCTCTTCTGGTCTAATAAAATCGGCTGGGGAGTCAACATCTCTGTGAAAATCAGCTTTCATAAAATTATCAAAATCAGATTTATCAATTCCCCATCTATCAAACGCTTCAAGCATAGCTGGGGGCAAATCTATAAAATTTGTTTTAGTATGTTTTAATTCAGCCAAGAACCCCATGGCAGAAATTACTGGTGCGTTTTTAACAGCGTCAGTCATAGACCCTAGTCCAGATGCCCTATTCGTAAATGCCGCCATCCATCCAGTTACACCATGACCATCAGCGTCCTCAGTGAATCTGGCTCCTGTTATTGATTGCCCATTAACTGATGTCGCAGCAAACCCGTTTCTAGCTGCTATCCTTCTATCTCCAGCGTCTAATGGATTAAGCATACCAACGTAAGATTTGAGTGTCTTTCCTACAGGTATCCCATTCATCTTTGAAGCCATGGCAGCAAAGAAGGAATCACCTATAGCCGCCACTGGAGCGCCACCAAGTAATGCTGAGCGTAATATATTTTGCACACCCATAGTTGTATTATAAAATATACCTGTTGTGCCATCATAAGAGTTTCTGCCTGATAAAACATCATACATACCATTAAAAGTTTTTATGTTTTGAACGCCCTCGCTTTGCAGTTTTAAATTTAACCTTGCAATTTGAGCTTCTGGTTTAGGGCCTAACTGTTGCATAATACCAATATCTCTGGACATAGTATGTATATGGTGCATCATGGCATCAAACAAACCTTCATCACCGACACCAAATTTCTTATTATAATTTAAGAAAGCATTAGCATCTTTAAAGTGAAAAAATCTTGATGCCGAGTGACGCATAGCAGTACCGCCACCACGACCAAAAGTTTGCTTTCCCTCATCAGCTCTTAAAGCCACATCATTCAAGCCATTAGTAATAATGTTGTCATAAATTTTAGGAAGCATCGCGTCTAATTCCTGCGGGGAAAATGGCATAGATGTTTCGTCATTAATCATTTTATTAATGTCTATAGAATCAAGTATCTCTTTTTTCCAAACATCAAAACCTGCCCTCTTAATTAAATTAGCATTGTGGCGTTGAGGAAAATAGTTATCTAGCTTCCCGACTATACCACCAGCTTGTTCATACATTTTATGCAATTTATCAAACACATCACGAATAGCCTTGCCACTCATTTTGCTAAAATCATCACCTGTATCATCACCCAACATTTCGCGAACAACATTTTTAAAACCAACTGTATCTCTAGTAATACCAGCAAATTTTGTTTTAAATTTACTAAGTTGTTCCCAAATAGAATTTTGCGCGTTTCTTTCTATAGTAATAGTGCTTGTATAGGTGTCTTCAAGTATCTGTCTAGCCGCAGTTGATTTGCCGCTTTTCCCCCAAAGGTATTTAGTAAAGGTGGCATCATCTCTAAGTTTGTTATATTTAGCTGAGTTTAAATCAAAGGCTTTGTTTAATTCTACCCATGCAATAACGTCACCAATAGAGTTCTTTTTTTTCTGGGATAAAACTTTAACTTTATGAAGCATAAATTCTTGAGCCGCTAAAGAACTTGCATTAGCATTACCTGTGCTTGCTGTGTATTTTTTATAATAAACATCATACTCGTCAGCAAGTGATTTCTTTTGTTTCGGAGTTAAGAACGTATTATTTTTTATGCAATTTACAAAGCTCATCCTATAGCGCAGACCCTCACTGCATCAAGTATTGTTTCATCTTCTAGTATAATTTCTTTTAAATCAGCCATTTTCATTTCAACGCCATCAATTAATATTTTTTCATCTGGGAAATCTTTAATTAGCCTATTAAAATCAGCCTCCATAGCTGGAGATAAATCTTTGGAATCGCCTTGTTTTATTCTTTCATCAAGCTTGTTTGTGGCGTTTATATTTGCTTCAATAAATTCGTTGTCTATAGAGCGTCCAGAGTTATTAGGTTTTGTGTAGTAAAGAAGATTTGTTGGTGGAGCATTTGGTGTTTTAACTTCCTGTATAATAGGCTTATCAACTTTTACTTCTGCCACAAAATCGCTATTCGATATTTTATCAGCTAGTTTTTTGTCGCCTTTAATAATATAGAACAGCCCACCATTTTCAATTAATGAGTGTTTTGCGCTAGTTGATTCAGACAACTTTTTAGCGACATCATTAGCTTTACGTTTTGTGTCATAGACCAATTTATTTCCATTGTCTGATTTTACAAATTCACCATCAGCTCTTTCATACACAGATAATTTGCCATTGTCATTCTGCACATAATAATCAGTCCTATTTTGTTGCGCCCTGACAAAATCATCAGCCTCTTTTCTAGTTCTAAATTCATTTTGTTTTGTGACTAGCGAATTATTTTCTACCCTATTTTCTAAACGCTTAAAGTTATCTCCAGATAATCCTTGACCTTCTAACTGGTTGCCAAAACTTTCCCTAGAAACAGTAACAGCTTTTTCCCCAGACCTATCTACTAGATTTGGTTGGCGGTGTTCTTTAACGGCGCGAACTGTCTCCATGAAGTTATTTGCATGGTCTGTGTAGTCTTTAATAGTCGGCTCACGAACTGGAATATTCTCATCAAAGTGTGCGGCTCGTGAGTTATATAATGCACTATCTCTTACCTCGCTGCCCAATGATTTATTTCTTGATATGGCATCTAGCACAGATGCTGATGCAGCGTCTGTACTTGGTAACTTTTCTTTATCAAAATATTTAAACGAGCGCCCAATTCCTTTAGTTAATCCAGTTATAGCACCAGCACCAAGACCCGCAAGAGCAACGTCAGTTAAGGCATTACCTATACCATACTTGTTGCCCATGCTTCGTTCCCATTTTATACGACTTGGGATTTGAGCAATTTCCACGCCAGCATTAATAGCAGTTTCAGTCAATACTGTTCTTAGCACAGTAGAGCCAGCACCAGCACCAACAAACATACTGGCTAAATTTATAGGGTCGCCAGCTACAGCCCCCCCCATATATCCAGCCATTGATAAAGCAGAGCCAGTTAAGCCTTCACCATCTACGTTACGCTCTATTTCTTGACTAGCAAAATCCCTGTCGCTTTTTATATCACTACGTAATTCTTGGTCTGTTTTAATTCTACTGAAATCAGGATTTGTTTTTCTTTGTTCAGTTATATAATTATCAACTGACATTTGAAAATCATCGTGCATCTTTTCTGGGTTTAGAAAATAAGATGGCTTATACGACCAGTCATGCGGTACGGCTTCTTTAACAGACTTGCCAGTTATCTTTTTAAATTCAGCGTCTCTATCGCTTCTTATATTAGAAAGTCTATAAGCCCCATATCCAGTACCAGAACTCAATGCGCCAGCTACTAATGATAAATTCCATATGTCAGATTTAGATGTAGGTGCGCGGTCTGCTAATGGCAGATTACCAAGTTGGTTTTCTGGAGTAAGTAAAGAGTCTATTGCCATTAGTAATAAATTCCTTCTTTTTGATTTATTCTTCTTTCTTTTCTTATGCCCAATTTATCTATAGCTTCTGATATTTTTTTTATATCCACCGAGTATGGCTTTCCATCTTTATCTTGAACCACACCAATCCCAGATAATACAAACCCGTATTGACCTTTTCCTGTAGATACTATAGTCGCGTTCTCAATTAAATCTTGCGGGTCTATTGCATTAACTCCAGCAAACGGCGCAGAATAACCAGCCATAGATAAAACATTATCATCTAAATTATTAAAAGCGTCCTCAACATTATAGGCCGTCATGCCATTAGGGATAATAACTTGTGATGAGTTGCCGCCGACAGATAAACCTTGAACATCTCCAACAACATCTTTAATGGCACGATTAAGTCTATTCTGGTCAACAGTAGAATCTCCCAAAGCACCATCAGTTAAAGACAAATGTTTGTAATAAGCAAAAACTGATGCTTGAATACTATTTAAACTTTCAACGGATTGAACGGCAGCTTGCAATTTATTACTAACCTCAGTTGATATAAGTGACGGCTGAACCTTGGCATCTTTAATCTTATCACCATTTAAAATACCAATAGCAACTTGTGGCTCAGATACCATTGCTGATGCTAATACTGGGTCTGTCTTAGATAGTTGTGATGCAAATGTTGGCTTGTAATCATCTGGTATAACTTGGGATAGATTAGTCAATTGTTGTGCAACTTGTTTAGCGTTTCCACTTGATATATTATCTTTTAAAGCTAAAGTTTCAGATGCGCTAAGTAACGGCATAACAACGCCATCTCTCGCGGAAATAAGATTAATTGATGACAGCCTATCACTAACATTATTTTTAAATGATTGAACATCCGTAACTGGTGTCGGCGTGGTGATTATTCCAGTAGCAGAGTAATATCCCCAAGGGTCTTTCTTAATAGATTCCAGTTTATTTTCATAGGTTTTAGATAATATCTCATACAAACCAGATTTACTAATATCACCATTTTGCATTTCAGTTTTAAGAGATTCAAGGCGTGTTGTTTGCCCCGCCAATGAAGTATCATTTACGAACTGTCTTAATTCAGATTGATTTTTCTTTAAGTCAACAATAGTTTGATACTCTTCATCAAGCCCATACGATAATGCTTTATCTGCCACACCATCTAAAATATCATTTTTGACCATAATGCCATTTGATACAGTATTGTTAATATCTGTCATGGTTGTTTTTAATTCTTGACGCGCTAATGACGCGTATTGGCGTGTCTTATTATTAGCGTAATTCACCATATTATCTTGTTCGTCAGAAGTAAGTTTATCAAAGCTAGGAAATAAAGATGAAATAAGTGATGCGTCAACTTCTGCTGGCGTAACTACTTTCATTTTTTTATCAGCCCAATCAATAACATCACCTGCTGTTCTGTTAAGTAACACAGTTTTATTTGACGCTATCGCATCAGCAGAAACAAGGTCTTTAATCGGTGTGTCTCTTGGCGCTTTTAATACTTTAGCCGCCACAGCAGCATCCAAGAAATGAGATAGGTACAAAGATGAATCGGTGACTTTAACGCCATTTTTTTCTAATACAGCGGTATTTTTTTGTGCGTAAAAAGCAATCATCTCTTTTGATTTTATAGGGTCTTTTCTTAACTCAAGTATCTGAGCATCATTCATTCCAGATGCGCCATATTTTTCTTTATATAATGACAGCCATGTTGATTGTATAAATTGTCCAGCGCCAGTTGCGCTTGAATTTGGGTTTTTTGCTAAAGCGTCACCAGAACTTTCTGCCATAGATACTTTATTTATAAATCCGTTTCCTTGGCTGTGGACAATCTTAGAAAGCTCCATTGGGTTTCTATCAATAAATCCAGTTGCCGCAGCTATTCCTACTTTTGATTGCGCTGTTTTAACAATATCATTTTTCTGCATCCCATCTATTAATGAGCTACCAGCAACAGATACTTTAAAATTCTCCAACTCTTTATCTGCCGCTTGTGGGTCATACTTTGCTATTTTTGCAATATTATCTAATGATGTTTCATAATTTGATTTAATATAATTCCCAGCAAATTTAGATTGGTAATTAATAGACTTCATTGCCACATCTTCACGCAAAGATGTCATCATGCTATCAAGATATTTATTGCCACCATTACTAGAAACCACATCGCCTTGGTATTTGGTGAAATCAGCCAATACAGAGTCATGGTATTTGCCACCATCCTGACCATATTTATTATTAAAGTCTGGGTCATTTACACTATCGTTAAGACGTTTTTCCCATTCAATACGCGCATCACTAGCTACCTTTGTAGCAAGCGAGCGTTCTTTCTCATCATTTATTCTTGATGATAATTCAGATAACCCGCCCAATGCGTTCTGCATATTTTGCAGGCCGCGAGTATCAGCAAAATCCGATGCCTGAGTTTTGACATTAATTTGATTATTGGACGATGCGTATGTTTCAATCTTTGGCATTACATACCCTTATATAATTTGTAAGCGTCAACACCACCAGATAAAATGCCAGCGTAGGTATTCATTTTGCCAGCTTGCTTAGCAGATGATGCTTTTGATTTATAGACATCTTGTGTGATTGCGGCATTTTTTCTAATTCCAATGATATTTAATTCATCCTGCGCGGCGTTATCTGCAAGAATATCAAGGGCAGAACCAGTCTGTCCACCGCCAGCACCAGCGGCGGCGACATTTGCACCAGTTCTTAAATACTGGTCACGGCGTGTTGCAATCTCTTGATTTGCAGAGTTAGTAGCTTCAATAGCGGCGTTTGTTCTATTGCTAACTGCTTCTGCTTTTTGTTGCTGTTTCTGCCCCTGCATACCAATGAATGTAGAGCCGAGAGAGGCAACGGAGGCAAGAGTGCTAATTGATGTAACCGTAGCTGCTGTGCTGGCGGACATACCAGCAGCTATTAAAGCTGTTTCAATACCCGTCATTTTGGACTCCTCGAATATAAATAACCTTTTTCCCCATCGTTAAACCATCCAGCCATACCATGTTCCGTTTCAAGTTTAAAACCAAGCAATCTCATCCATTTATGACCAGCTTCAAAATCACCACGGACGATTGCTTCAATCCTTCTATACTTTGAATTTACTATAGCATCTCGCACTATCTTTGTCACGGCAATCATATCAGTACCTTCGCACATAGCTGTGATAAGTGTCCATGCCAAAGCTCGACCATTACCCTGACTTGCCAACCCGCCGCACCCCATCAATACCCCATCCTTAAACACACTGTAAGAGCCTTCTACTGCCTCAAGCATCTCTGCATATCCATCTTGTTCTAAAAATTCCACCATATCATGTTGACCAGCTTGCAGTGCTATATCATCAAGATGGACTGACAGGAACGGAACTTTCACCATCATGGTTGCACCGTAATTTCATACATCAGTGCGACTATACAGGCTGGGTAAACACTATCACTGGAAAATTCCATTTGCATATTGGAGTCAGACCCATCAGGCCATGCTATTGTTTCAGTATCACCAGAGAACAAAGCTGGCGTTTCATCAAAAGATTGGCCTTGGTTAAAGTCGTATTCGTACAAAGTGCTATTATATTTTCCGTATTCTAACCCAAGTGTATTTAATAAGCGCAATACAACATCACTAACACGCTTAATTTTACCTTGAGCTGTATCTCCATTTTTAAGTTTAATTTCAACTTCTCTTGTAACAAGTCTCCATCTATAACCTAAACCAATCTGGATGTTCTCACCAACCCTAGAGTTCGCTAATGTGATTGCTCCACCGCTGACAACTAAATCAGGATGAGACTTACCATCAACCATAACCTTAACTGTTTGCCCCTCAAGGTGTGACAATCCAGTAACAGTGGAGGTTGATGCTCCGATATAAGAGAACCTACTATCACATCTCGCCCCCTCGTACACTTCCATATCATCTTCATAATGACGAGACATATACTCAACATACCGCTTAGTCACCCCGTTAATCGTGCGCTTCACAATCATCCATAAATCGTCGCGCTGACCGTCTGGGGATGGGATAGTTGAAATACTCTCAACTGCGGGTTCTGTTCCAGCTATAGTATGACGATGCCAGCCATAAACCTTCTGGTCTGGATAATGTGTCATACCGACCAACTCACCGTTACCCTTGGCAAACCAGATAATATTAACTGGCTCTTTCTGGTAGCTTGCATCAATAATCTGTCCGCGAGTTATATGCTCGGCGGCTAATGTAAGGTCTTTTGGTTTAAGGCTATCTTCCTCATAAGTATAAACAACATCAAACACCCTACGTCTAAATTCTTGGATAAACGCGTTGCCATTAATTGTTTTAATTGGAGGGATGATACTCCCACCAGTAGCAGATAATGGAACGATGTTCTTATTGGTCGGGGTAATTGTATCGCCTAATGAGTTAGCACGAAGAAGGAGCTCTTCTTTGCTTGTGCCAATAATCAAACCTTTAGAATCAGATGCCAACCATCTAATGTTATTTACCTGACCTGACGGAACGCGGCCTGTAATAGCATTGTCATCAGCAACAACGCCAGACGCATTGGTAGGCTGGAAAGAAATCTTTGTTGGGGAATAACCAGATGTTTTTGATAACGCATAAAAATCTGGGTCTGATGTGGAGCCGTTCAAAGCAACCCTATCTTGGAAAAATGTAATCGCGGACGGATAGCCAGTTGTCTCAGAATAAACACCAAGCCTCCATGAAACTGACGCTGTTGTTGCACCAAAATTTGAGCCTGTGGTGGCGGTAACAACAGTTGTGCTCGTGTATGCGGTAATTGTCGCCCAACCCCATGTAGAGCCATGCAACACGCGAACAATACGACCAATATCAGTGGCGGCAAATAATGCAGCGGATGCGGTTAGACTTACAGAACCAGAAGTTCCAGATGGGGTTATTGTGGTTGATGTGCCGTTAAGGTCAAGATATGGCCCATCATCTAAGTCAATCTCAGTTAATGACCAAGATATATCCGATACCCTTGTAAGCGCATAAATCGGATATGACGGGTGTGTTATATACATCACATCAGCAGATTGCGCGAAGTTTAATAATAGCACCCCATCAGCATCAAACAAATCAGCTTGTGCGTATGGCGTGACTAATTCAACAGGCGTACCAGCATTTAATATTTGCGCGTATTCTTTATAGAACCTGAAATACAAATCACCAATTTCAATCTGGATTGCATCGGTATCGCTAAACTCAAACTTACGAATGGCTGTTTTATTATCACTATCTTTTACTTCATTGATGAAATTTGTAGGGCCGCGAGTAACGGCTGGCCCCTGCTTTAGAGCAATCATATTCTCCATCAGAGAAACGGAAAACGCACGCTTATCTAAATCGACATCACCCCCCATTAGGGAGCTAAATTCACCAGCATTAAAAGATGTTTGTATTGGCATCTATAACCTCGACACTAACCAAGCATCATCTTCAAAAAATTCAGGTGGGTTTTCAATAGCATCAGTTGACGACGCTCTTTCTAAAATATCTTTTCGCTCTATTAATAAATTTTGTTGCAATCCCTGATTGTTTGTAATCTTTTCGTTAGCCTGAATAGCTAATGTGATAGAAAACAACTCATTAAATAACGATGGGAATAATGCTGTGTCACTTACTCGGTATATATATTTAATATATATAGGGCCATTTTCATCGCATAGTATTTTATTATTTTCTACGGAATAATCCGCAACATCTTTTATCTCTAATATTCTCAAGCAATCAACAGGCAGAGAAAACGCGTTATCCCAACCCCATGTAGGGGTTACAGCGTCTGCGGCAATATTTGCACGCTTAATAGAAAAATTCCAAGGATACGATTGCAGGATTTCATCGCGGACATTATCAAAAAGGCTATTCATTGCAATAGCATTTGGTGAAGGGTCTGTCTCAATATTAGAAATTCTAGGTTGACCTAGTTTTAACAAAGCTCTATTAGCAATCTCTGATTTAGAAGCCATGACTCACCTGTAAGAAAAAATGGGGGCATGGTTAGCCCCCATAGTTTTATTTATTCAACAAAATCAATAAACATACTAACAGTACCAATGGCAGTTGTAGCTGCGGCAGCGGCTACACCAACATACATGTCAGAATAAGCGGGGCGAGCTGAAAGACCAGCAAGTTCCCATACTTTTTGTTTTGCTGTGTTAATATCTTTAACAGAGAAACGATATTCTGTTAAAGCAACCGCAGCAGTGTTGACGTTGATTGCCGATGCAATTGCGGCGGCGGAAACGGCTGTGTATGTGCCATCAGTGTTCTTTTTATAGAACCCAATATTTAACGTACCAGTAGTTCCCAAATCATCGCTTGCCAACTTGATAGATGGCAAAACTGCATCAATAGGAAGTTTTGCAACAATCTCAACGTCAGCAAGAGACATAACTGGAAACTCTTCTGTCAACGAAATTGTTTTTTGGATACCACCATGTTCAACAGCGAGTACGCGGTTGAATGGAGTGGCGTCCATGTTAGTAATATGAGTGCCTAAAATTGTAGCCATAATTCATTCTCCTTAAGCTGTTACTTTGACTTCGTAACACTTGTTCTCTTCGAGACGAGTGTACTCAATACATGATTCAGCCTCAATCAACATTGGTTTCCCTTTGTAGTTTGGAAGCTCACGAATATCCGTCTTGATGTCAAACCATGTTGCTTCACCGATACCAGAAGGAACCCAGAATGGCAAACGGTAGTATCCGCTTGAGTCAACTGGAATCTGTTCATTCATTACGAAGTCAATACCGAGGAAAGAACTAACAACGCCATCTTCTGAAAGAATTGGACGAGAGTTAAAGTCTGTTGAAACAACTTGCGTCAGAGCCAACAAATCATCATGTGCTTTAGCGTTAAGTGCCATTACTGGACGCTCAAAGCTGAAATCAACAAATTGTTGTTGTGCAAGTTTTTTAACGGCACGAAGTTTCTCAAGGTTTAAACCAGTTGCCGCACCAGCACCTACTGTCACAGCAATTTGGTTGCCAGATGTAAATGTAGTTGATGTGCTACCAGTTTCACCAGTCTTAGCTGTACCATAAAAAGCGGTAAAGAAAGAGTCAGTGATTTGACGATTAAGACCTTCAACCGCAGAAGTAACATATGCGCCTTGTGGCTGAATGTTAGTTTGCAGCAAATCAATATCATCAACGATTGTATTGAAGTTGAATGGCAATGGCATATTTACCCAACGACCATCAAGCGTCATAGCTTGGTTATCAATAGGCTCCGCTGGTCCTGTACGGCGAGAAGCGTTAACTTTCGCTACTTGAGACAGAAAACGATACGCTTTAGAACCCGCAGCATTTGCTTTACGGCAATAGTTACGGAATGGTGAACCGCGTTGTTGCAACAACAGTTCAAGGTTAGTCGAATACGTCTGTATCCGTAGTGCTTCAATATCAGCCATTTTGGCCTCCGTTGTTTGAGTTAAAATAAAATCAAATTCAACGGAACGCTTGTCTCAATTATTAGAGGGCAATTCCTACGCATTTAACGTGAGCGTCACGTTTTCGCGCAGGGGGATAACCTTATCCTGCAATGTGAATAATATCCTACAATAGGAATATAGTCAACTATCTTTTTCTACGTCTGCGAAAATAAAGATAATTTCTTCCGCCTTCTGATACACTTTCAGAAACCCACTCATAAGCGGACCAGAGAGCTAAGAGCATTTACACCGCCACCAACATCGAGCCGATTGAGAAACGTGTCTGTAATGTTGCGCCGTTTGTAAAACCTACACGGGCATAACGCCATGATGGACGATGGACGATTTCAGCATATTGACCACCGCCCGTTACCGCCGCAGTAGCTACAGACTTAACCCTGCGCCAGTTTGTATTGTCTCTTGATACTTCAAGCCATAGCGTTCCAGATTGGTCACTTTCGGCAGATAGCCTTATTTCTTTGACGTATGTTGCCGCGTTAGCCATAGCGGTTGCGGTTGCCGTTACAGTCAAATCGCGTGATGTTCCTGTAAATGTAGCTGCGCCCGCCAGCACAGTTGCACTGTCATCATACCAAATAGCCGCCCCCGCTATAAAACCAGCGCGAACAGCGGATGCAGCTAATGTAGCTGTTACCGAACCCGATACAGGTTGTGTCGCGCTCACTTGCGCCGCTGGGATTGGTTCAGTTGCGTAAGAGCCACGTTGAAACTTCCATAAAGCGGTGCCGCTTGTATGTGCTGTTGCTCTTACACGAATGAAAGTTAATCCATTAACAGACGCTTCCCACGCATAAGCAGGAGTAGCCGCGAGAACGCCCGTAGTTAATTCTATTGTGTTGGCGTTTGAACGAATAACTTGAATGCCAAACCAATTTCCGTCTGCTCCATTAGTACTATCTAAAGACCCCTCAAAGGTTGCGTTATGCCCGACAAGTGAAGTCGCAACCATATGGATTAGAACGTTTGAAGCGCGGGACACATCGCAGAACGCTGTCTGCGCGTTAGCTGTTATTGAGCCAGTAACCAGAGTAAATGACGCAGGTTTTGTTGCCACCTTTAAACGGCCTTCTTCATCTATTTTAAAAAGTGTATAATCACCGTCCGCGTCAGTTGATGTGCTATCTGCTAATTGCCGCATAGCCAATAATGGAAGGCCTTTATCGCCAGATGTTGCCGCAGTATCCTCTGATTTGAAATATGCGTTAATATCGGTCGGCATCGGATTCGCAAATGAAATATCCCCATCATTAACGCCATCAGCGCCAAGTGTAAACTTAACTCGTTGGAATTGTACTCCCGCCACATCATCAGAGGCAACGACTTGTCCTGTTGTACTAGGCACTGGTAATTGTACGTTATCTACCATTAAATCATTTTCCTAAACTTATCTTTAACAGTTTCAATTTCGGAGACAATTGTATCACGCTCATGTCTCAAAGGCACGATTTCTTTACTTAGTAAATCTATTTCTTTTTGTAATTCTGTGATTTTATATTTAGCTTTTTCAGACTCGGCTTTTTCTTTTTTAGCTATTTCATTTTTTTGATATTTAGCTTTTTCTACTATTTCCAAAGCTTCTTTTTTAGCTTCTTCGATAATAAGCGCACCAGAATCTTCTATGCTTTTTATTATTTCTTTTGCTTCAACTTGTTTTTTTACAAGCAAATCAATCTCGGCTTGAGCGTTTAATATATATTTTTTCTGTTCTGAAACTTGAGATTCAACAGCGTCAATATCATCAACGAAATCTTTCAGCTTGCTAAAGACCTCAAATGTTTTAAAACCTTTATTGATATGGTTTTTTAAATCAGCGTCCATTATCCCCTCTTAGCACAGATAACAATAGTAATTGAGGTTGTTCCATCTCCACCAGTTACAATAGAACGAACATATCTAGGGTTCTCCATAATAACAGAGGCTCCAGCGGAACTTTTAGAAACAGCCATTCCATTAACATCAGTTAAATCATACCAAACCGATGATGCGTAATCAGTCATTACACGCTCATCATTAGAGCCTTGTATTTTACTTGTTGCCCCACCAAACACACCAAAGAATTGTACTGTCTTATCAGAATGGTTGGGCATCTCAATAAAACCACCATCGCTATTAGCTGGTATATCAAACCAGCTAACACTGACGACATTATTTACTCCGCCCAACTTATGAATACACTCTATTGTTGCCATTATTCACCTGATAATATTTTATTCAATTTCAAAATCTTCTCGATGTCATTCCCCATGCCTTTATTATACATAGCAAGTCTAGCTGGGTCTGCTTTGATTTCGTTCATAATGGTGTTTTTATCATTCAACGCTTGTTCTCTAGTGTAACCAAACTGGCGATTACCACCATCAGAAGGCGAATGAATTTTATCTTCGCCCAATTTATCAGCAAGGTTTGCAAACATCTTAGCCAATACAGCGGGGCCAATAGCAGACTCCATTGCCTGAAAAATCTCATCGCGTTGTGCGCTATCAGGAAGCATTGCGCGTGCGGCTTGCTTAGCTAAAACAAGGCGTTCATCATAATGCGCGCCCCATTCTTTTTTGAGCGCATCAATTTGCAATGTCTTTTCTTGCTCGATAGCCGTTGCGTTTTGTGCTTGGATTTCTTTTTCAAAAGCACCGTACTCAGCAAGAATTGCTGAGCGTTGTTCATTATTCAATCCAGCGGCGTGGAACTTAGAATCAAAACGCTTCATAATATCGGCGTTAAACTCTAAACCCTCAACAGGAGCATATTTATCAGGTGACTCTGGGCGACCAAGGCGATTATAAACCTCGTCCATTGGCTCACCAGATTTTGGGAGTTTAATAATTTGGTCAGCAGGAACGCCATGGAATTTCTCCAGATTACGATAGCTCTCTACAATTTTTTTCGGGCCTTCCGCCGTATCCCATTTCTTATTTTGAATATAACCGACTGTATCTGGGTCTGCCCCATCATACCAAGTTTTATTATCAACTACTACGTCAGCTTGTCCACCATTATCGGCTGGGGCATCAGATAGAATATCAGTCATTATCAATTAACTCCTCTTCAAGGTCGTAAAGTTTGCTAGTATCATAATTTAAGTATGTCATTATTCTCTCAAAAACTTCTTTGCGGCCTGTTAATCTAGCCATCTCTAAAGGGTCTGAATTGAATGTGCTTTTAGTACCATGGCAGAAAGAGCGCAAGTCAGCAAGAGCAATTCGCGCCTGACTGTTTACTTCTTTACCTTGGTCATCAAGAAGCAAGAATCGCCATGCCCATTCTTTGCTTTTAAGGAATTGTTTTATGTTCATTGTAACGCCTGTGCTTGTGCAATATCTTTAACTGCCCCAGCGACTTGTGGAGCCGCCTGTGCCATCTGTGCCATTTGTTGTTGTTGGTTACGTTGCTCACGAATAGCCATAACAACCTCTGGAGACTTCATCATGCGTTCGGGGGCGCCGTTTGCTTTCTTCATAATCTGAGCATAAGCATCAAAATCAATCGCATCTAGCACTGTTGGGTCAACTTGCGCCGCAGGAATTAGTGCCTGTAATGTACGCTCGGCACCAGCCGCTTCACCAGCCATACGCATACGAGCAAGCGGAGAAGTAAACTCAACTGTATAAGCGCCACCAGCATCACGAACAGACTTCGGCATAGGAAGCTCACCATCATCATCGAACATACCAGAGTGAGCCATCATATCCAACTCACGCTCAATCAGCCTATTAAACGACTCTGACTCAAGGCTACCACCAATAGGAGAGAGCAAGTCACCCTTCTCTTGCTGGCGTTGTAAAACCTCAGTGGCGGTCATCTCTGGCGTTTCGAGAAGGATTTGGAACAAGTTGACAAGGAAAATATCATTGATAATACGGCGGCTTTCATCAATCCCTTTGTCAGACGCACTCAGATTATTGCCAGTCTGCCATGGTCGAACCAATGGATTACCGTTCATATCAAGAGTGCCATAGCTGATTGCATTTGGCTTCAATGATACTTTACGAACCGATGCCTCATTAGATGCAAGGATAGGTGCGTCAACAGCCAAGTGACGAGCCTTAATATCTGTCTTGCGCATTTGGTTAAGCATCTTAATCTCAGCCAAGGCAGTCATTGCTGGAGAACGTCCGTAAATTTCATTAGTTGATGTGATATAACGTAACGGAATAAATGGGAATTTCCTAAACCCACCTTCTTTAGCGCACAAAGAATTACCAGACAAGTCCACATGGTAAGACTTATAAGCCATACCATTATTGTCAATCATCTGTGGTTTGCGCTCATAGTTAGGCATCACCACATGGAGGAAATCAAATTTCATCTCTGGTGTTTTTTCCAGAGCGTTATTAATTGTGCCAGACAAAGCACCAGCACCAAATTTCTCTGCTGCTTGCTTGGCTGTTAATTGGTATTTTCTATAGTTCGTATCAATCACACCATCTTCATTTTCCATGAAGTGATGTTCTTTAATATGGCTTGATTTATACCGCGCCCACTTAGCCGCACGCTCTTCTACAATCAGAACACCATTACCAAACGCACCCATGCTTTGATAACACTCACTAATCTGGTTGGCAAAGTTCGAGCCTGAACCATATCTTAATTTGAATAGCTTATTACGAACCGCCTCGTACCATAGCATAGCTTCGTGGTTATTAGATAGCTCATCACTCTCAGGAGATAGCCCATGCCAGTATTGACCACGTGGGGTTACAAGAGAGCTGATAATTGCAGAGAACCTATCAAGAGCTAATGGAGCTGTAGAATCGAACTGCCATTGAGAACGCTTCTCACCCGCAGTCCTGTTATTGGAAAAGAACTCATCAAGGCGCGGGATGACATACCTAGCAACCTCTTGACAGTGAGAGTTATAAGTACCCTTATCAGACTCAAGGCGTTGCTGGGTCGATATAAGCTCTTTTGCTATGTTAGTCATTTAGCCCCCTAATAAGCTACGACCAGATGAGCCAGATGTCGTGCTAAAAACTTTTTTCTTTGTAGGCGCAATCATAACTGGGTTTAATGGAGTTTCAGTTTTCACTGGCTCTTTGTAACCGCTAATTTTCTTCGCGCTCATTATAAGACGACTACTTAGCTTATTACCAGTACCATCGCCATTAGCATTTAATCCACCCATAACTACCCTCCTAACAGTGAGCGCGAACCACTTGCCGCGTCATCTACGCTATTTAAAATAGTAGATGTTTTCCCGCGCTGATTTTTGCGGCGGTACTCTTCATCTGCTTTTGATTGAGCCTCGGAGTCAGCTAATTTCTTTGCGGCATCTTTTGCATCTGCTTCCGCCCTGTCCGCAGCTCTGGTATCAACTTTAGCCCCACCCATTAGTCCGCCCATATTAGTATCCTCCTAAAATATCATAATCGTGCTCAGCATACGCTTGGCGTGAATTAAAGTCAATCATTTCAACGCGCCTTTCATCGTACCCATCAGTGAACGTCATCATAGCGTCACAGCCATGGGAGGCCGAGTCATGTCGAGGGCTTGCTAAAAATATACCAAGACGCTCATCCCACTCACGGCGGTAATTCTCTAAATGCCTCAATCCAGTGAAGCACTTCTCAGCATCGAAATATGCACGCCCCAAAATTGGACGCACCTTCTCAATGCTAACCTGTTTATCTTTTGTGCGCTGGACAATCTGGATAGGGCGCAATCCCAAATCCTCACCCATCTCTTTAAGTAACTTACCAGTGCCAGCCTGTTTATAATTACCATCGTGAGGCCAGTAGTGAGTGCCATAGATATATGGCTTCTCTCTTATCATGCGTACCCATTGAGGAAGACCGCCTACATCAGAACCTTCCCAATAATCAATAAACCTATACTCCATACCAATATGCTGAAAGAACCATACGGCGGCTGGGTCACGATTACCCAAGTCCCAAAATGTATGAACAGGCTTACTTGGCTCATACGGCACACGGCATATCCTATTAGATGCCCTGAGCCTAATCATATCGGAATGATAAATAGCCCCCTCCATCGTCCCCTGAAATGCCTCATCAGGGGTGGACGGGAACTCTCGCAACATACTCTCGCCCTGTTGCTCCTTCTTCTTCACATACCATGCTTTCTGACCAGCACTTAACGCGACCCCAAGGTTATCGAAGTATGTCCTATCCTTATCGGATATAGAAACATTGCCAGCGTCAATATCTGACAGCCGATAATCTGGGTGGTCATACCAAGGGAAGAAATGGAATTTGGGGTCAATAGGTGTGAGGTCTGTTCCAGTGTCGGCAAGTATTCTAGCGCGTTCAATAATATCAAAGAACTCTCCGCCCTGACCCTCTGCTGTACTCTCAATGAAAATCTGTTGACCAATATGGATTGTATTCAATGCACCAGTCTTAATCTCTTTAGCCTTCTCAGGCTCACGAACCGATGTCTTACCATACTCGGAAATATGTAGCTTCTGGAATGACCCTGACCGCAAAGATGTACCAACAACAATAGATGAACCGTTCTGAAACTCCAACACGCGTGCAGAGTCCGCTTTAGCTGGTATCTCTTTACGCAACCACTCAGGCAACGCGTCATAAGCAAATCGGATTTTATTCCTAAACAAATCCTCTGCCGCTTCTCGCGTATGAGCAATCACACCCGCAGAGTGCATATCGTTGAATAAGCAACTATCCAATAGATATATCATAATGAAAGATGTGAACCCAAGCTGACGGGCTTTAAGGATAGTGTTGTAATAGTGCATACTGGTGTACAGTTTCTTCTGTGCCCAGTTCATGCGGAATATTACTTTTTGGCCTTTAGTGTCTTTAATATGGTAAAGGTGGTTCAGTCTCCACCACCGATTACCCAACTGCGCCCTTATCTCGCCCTCAGTCAACTCACTAGATTTGTTCGCCGTGTCCAACTGTTGCGTATCCAACACCAGCACTCCCAATCATTGCAATATGGGTTTCATTCTCAAGGCCGTATAATTTCGTCTGACCAGATAGAACAATGAAGTTACCGTCTGGCAATGCTTGTGATGTGACAGTGCTAGATGCAGTTACAGCAGCATCACCAAACTTACACACAATGTCGCCACCAGATGCAGAAATCTCAACCTGACCAGTGCCACCAGCAGATAATGCTTGGCGAACACTAGAGCCTGTCATTGTCAGTGAATATGTCTTACGTGGTTTAAATGCCATGACCAGCCACCTATGCGAAGGTTACGCGTGTGGCATCAACCTTAACGAACTTCGCAGCACTCGCATCCCAAAGAACAAGATAGTCGCCAGATGCTACAGCACCCGCATACAATGGAAGTTCATCAATACTCAGATTAGCGAGGTCATATTTATCAGCCATTTATATCTCCATGGTGCGGGTCAGAAAGAATTATGAACCTACTCTAATACCTCAGCGTCTATGATGTCAAGAACATTAT
>Ga0208916_10000328_pt1 | contig 23065 bp, 19 predicted proteins | sample DEB19_08_DNA_5_FD_184523 | JGI IMG/M metagenome (GOLD analysis project Ga0208916, IMG submission 184523) | Aqueous microbial communities from the Delaware River and Bay under freshwater to marine salinity gradient to study organic matter... | ecosystem: Environmental > Aquatic > Marine >... | reverse complement strand
CCCATGGGTGCATCCGACTTCGTCAACCTGCCCAACATTGGCGCTTCCATTCGTCGCAAAGAAGACTACCGCTTCCTGACCGGTGGCGGGCAGTACACCGACGACATCAACATCGCCAACCAGACCTACGCCGTGTTCGTGCGCTCGCCGCATGCGCATGCGCGCATCAAGAGCGTTGACACCAGCGCCGCCAAGGCCGCGCCGGGCGTGGTCGGTGTGCTGGTCGGTCAAGACGTAGCGGATGCCAAGATCAACGGTTTGCCTTGCGGCTGGCTCATCACCAGCACCGATGGCTCGCCCATGAAAGAGCCGCCCCACCCGATCTTGGCTTTAGACAAAGTGCGCTACGTCGGAGACCACGTGGCGATGGTGGTGGCCGAAACGTTAGAGGAGGCCAAGAACGCTGCTGAGTTGGTCGAGGTCGACTACGACGTGTTGAGCGCGGTGGTCAACGTCACCGCCGCCGACAAGGCCGCAGCGCTGCACGACGCGGCCCCCGACAACCATTGCTACAAATGGGCGATTGGCGACAAGGCGCAGGTGGACGCCGCGTTTGCCAACGCCGCGCACGTCACCAAGCTGGACCTCACCAACAACCGCTTGATTCCGAACGCCATGGAACCACGCGCCGTGATCGGCCATTACAGCCGCGCCACCGACGATTACACCTTGTATGTGTCCAACCAGAACCCGCACGTTGAACGGCTCTTGCTTACCGCTTTTGTGATGGGCTTGCCCGAACACAAAGTGCGCGTGATTGCACCTGACGTTGGCGGTGGATTCGGCTCGAAGATTTACCTTTACGCCGAAGACGTCTGCTTGACTTGGGCCTCGAAAAAACTGAACCGTCCCATCAAGTGGACGGCTGACCGCAGCGAAGCTTTTTTGAGCGACGCCCACGGCCGCGACCATTCGAGCCACGCTGAAATGGCGATGGACAAAGACGGCAAGTTTTTGGCTATGCGGGTGCATACCGACGCCAACATGGGCGCGTATTTGTCGACCTTTGCGCCCGCTATTCCGACGATTCTTTATGCCACCTTGTTGGCCGGCCAGTACAGCACGCCGCAGGTCTATGTCGAGGTCGACGCCTGGTTCACCAACACCGCACCGGTGGACGCTTACCGCGGTGCGGGTCGCCCTGAAGCCACCTATTTGCTGGAGCGGCTGGTGTCGCGTTGCGCTTGGGACATGGGGCTGGCGCAAGACGAGATCCGCCGTCGCAACTTCATCACCCAGTTCCCGTACCAAACGCCGGTGGCGCTGCAATACGACGTCGGTGACTTTCATGCCTTGCTCAAGCGCGGCAACGAACTGGCCGAGGTCAACACCTTCGAGCAACGCAAGACCGCCTCTGCCGCCAAAGGTTTGCTGCGCGGCGTCGGTTACTCCTGCTACATCGAAGCTTGCGGCTTGGCGCCCAGCAACATCGCCGGTGCGCTCGGCGCGCGCGCGGGCTTGTTTGAATGCGGCGAAGTGCGCGTGCACCCGACCGGCAGCGTGACGGTGTTCACTGGTTCCCACAGCCACGGCCAAGGCCACGAAACCACCTTTGCGCAAGTGGTGGCCGCGCGTCTCGGCATCTCGGTGGACTCGGTTGACATCGTTCATGGCGACACCGGCCGCGTGCCTTTTGGCATGGGCACGTACGGCTCACGCTCTATGTCGGTGGGCGGCACAGCCATCATGAAAGCGCTCGACAAAATCGAGACCAAGGCCAAGAAAATTGCCGCGCACCTGATGGAAGCCAGCGACGCTGACGTCGAGTTTGCCAACGGCGAATTCACCATCAAAGGCACGGACAAAAAAGTCAGCTTTGGCCAAGTCGCGCTGACGGCTTATGTGCCGCACAACTACCCGCTCGACAAGTTAGAGCCCGGCCTGAACGAAACCGCTTTTTACGATCCGACGAACTTCACCTTTCCGGCTGGCACCTACATCTGCGAAGTCGAAATTGACCCGCAAACTGGCACCGTCAAGGTCGACAGCTTCACCGCTGTGGATGACTTCGGCAACATCATCAACCCGATGATTGTCGAAGGCCAGGTGCATGGCGGGCTGGTGCAAGGCATTGGCCAGGCGCTGATGGAAAACTGCGTTTACGACGAAGAAACCGGCCAGTTGCTGACCGGCTCGATGATGGACTACGCCATGCCGCGCGCTGACGACATGCCCAACTTCAAACTCGACACACTGTGCACGCCTTGCAGCCACAACCCCTTGGGCGCCAAGGGTTGCGGCGAGGCCGGTGCGATTGGTTCGCCGCCAGCGGTCATCAATGCCGTGCTGGACGCACTGCGTCCGCTGGGCGTGACCGAGTTCGACATGCCGGCCTCGTCGGCCCGCGTCTGGTCCGCCATTCAAGCCGCCAAAAAATAACCGAGCCACTTTTAAGCTTTTGAGCTTTTCAAGATTTATCAAGGACAAATCAATGTACGCATTCACGCTAGAACGACCCGGCACCTTGGCCGACGCCACACGCCTCGCCGCTGCGGGCGCCAAACCGCTGGCCGGCGGGCAGACCATGCTGGCGTCGATGAAACTGCGGCTCTCCAACCCTGAGCAAGTCGCTGACCTCAGCGGCATCCAAGAGCTCACCGGCATTTGCCGCGAAGGCAATGCCTTTGTCATCGGTGCCATGACGCGCCACATCGACGTTGCCAACCACGCCGAGCTCAAGGCGGCGCTGCCAGCGCTGGCCGACTTGGCCGCCAACATCGGCGACCGCCAAGTGCGCGCCATGGGCACGCTGGGCGGCTCGGTCGCCAACAACGACCCTGCGGCTTGCTACCCGAGCGCGGTGTTGGCTTTGGGCGCGACCATCCACACGACCAGCCGCAAAATCGCTGCAGATGATTTTTTTCTGGGCATGTTCGCCACCGCGTTGGAAGACGGCGAGTTGATCACCGCGATCAGCTTCCCGATCCCAAAGCGTGCGTCTTACATGAAGTTCAAACAGCCGGCCTCGCGCTTTGCCATGGTCGGCGTCTTCATTACGCAATTTGACGCCGGTGTGCGCGTGGCCGTGACCGGTGCAGCCAACGGTGTGTTCCGCCACAGCGGCTTGGAAGCGGCGCTGTCGACAAGCTTCACGCCCGAGGCGGCTGCAGCCGTCAAAATTGACGCGACTGATCTGAACGCCGACATTCATGCCACAGCGGCTTACCGCGCCAACCTGATCAGCGTGCAAACCCAGCGCGGCGTGACCAAAGCACTGGCTTGACAACACGATTGAAAACACTGTTCCCCAGCATTGACGCGCTGACGCAAGCTCTGCAAGCGGCCGGTTACTTTGCTGACCGGCGTTTGGCCACGGCGGTTTTTTTGGCGCTGCGTTTGCAGCGTCCGCTGCTGCTAGAGGGCGAACCCGGCGTCGGCAAAACCGAGCTGGCCAAGGCTTTGTCGATAGCGCTGCAGCGCGAGCTGATTCGCCTGCAATGCTATGACGGACTGGAGCAGCGCGAAGCGCTTTACGAGTGGAACTACGCCGCTCAGCTGCTGCACATGCGCGCCTCTGAAGGGCGTGGTGATGTGAGCGACGTTGAGCGCGAGGTCTACCAAGGCCGCTACCTGATCCGTCGGCCGCTGTTGCAAGCCTTGCAAACGCCAGCGCCCGGCGCGGTGCTGTTGATCGACGAAGTCGACCGCGCAGACGAGCCCTTTGAAGCCTTCTTGCTCGAATACCTCGGCGAGTATCAAGTCAGCATTCCAGAGCTCGGCACCATCCGCGCTGAAGTCACGCCGGTGACGATTCTCACCAGCAACCGCACCCGTGAACTCAACGACGCGGTGAAACGCCGTTGTCTGTACCACTGGCTGGACTACCCGGATCGCGACCGCGAGTTGGCGATTGTTCGGGCGCAAGTGCCCGAGGCCAGCGCCGCGTTGACGGCGCAGGTGGCGCAGTTTGTCGACCGGCTGCGGAACTCGCCCTTTGGCAATGCTTTTCAGCGCGCGCCCGGCATTGCTGAGAGTGTCGAGTGGGCCAAAGCGCTGGTAGCGCTGGACACGCTGGTGGTTGACCCTGAAGTGGTGGCCGACACGGCGGGCATTTTGTTCAAGCAGCGCGAAGATGTGGCGGCCTTGACGCATGAACTGGCGGTGGCGTTGCTCAAGCCTGCTGAAACGGACAAGGCTGATTGAGGTCATGCGTTTAGGTGACGCCCGCAGCGGCAAGCTGGCCGACAACATCGCCGGTTTTGGTCGGGCCTTGCGGCGTGCCGGTGTCAAGATCGACAGCAGCCGCATCGCGCTGGCCAAAGAAGCCGCATTGGCCGTGGGCATCAGCGAAAAAGCTGACCTGAGCGCCGCCTTTGAAGCCGTCATGATCAGCCGCGAACAAGACCGATTGGTCTTTCGCGAGTTGTTTGAGGTTTACTTTCAAGACCCCAAAATGGCCAACAAGTTGTTGGCGCAACTCTTGCCCAGCGCAGAAGGCAAGGCTGAACCCAGCCAGCGCCGGCCGCGCGTGCGTGAGGCACTGACGCCGCAGCAGAGCTTTGGTCAGCAGGCCCAACCCAGCACCGAAGACCAAAAAGTCGAGTTTGACGCGGCCATGACAGCCAGTGACATTCAGCGCTTGCAGCACGCCGATTTCAACTCGCTGTCGGCCACCGAATACCGGCTGGTCGAGCGGCTGGCACGCGACATTCAATTGCCCTTGCCGGAGTTCGCCTCGCGGCGCAGCCGGCCTGCTTCAAGCGGTGCGCGCATTCACTGGCCAGGCGTCATGCACCACGCGGCGCGCACGGGTGGTGAGCTGATGGTTTTGCCGCGGCTCCAGCGGCGGCAGCAGGCTTTGCCTTTGTTGATTTTGGTCGATGTCTCGGGTTCGATGGAGCGTTATGCGCGGTTGTTGCTGGCGTTTTTGCACGCGGCCACGCGGCGGCACCCGCAGCGCGATGTATTTGCCTTCGGCATCGGCCTGACCGACTTGACGCCCTGCTTTGAAGTGGCCGACACCGACCTGATGCTGGAGTGTGCGGGCGCGGCCATTGAAGACTTTGCGGGCGGCACGCAACTGGGCGTGTCGCTGGCCAGTTTGCGCCTGCAGCACGCGCGTAAGCTGGTCGGCAGGCGCACGGTGGTGCTGGTCATCACGGACGGGCTGGACACGGGCGAGCCGGCTGAGCTGGAGCGTGAACTGGCTTGGCTGCGCCGCCGCAGCCGGTGTCTGCTGTGGCTCAACCCCTTGCTTCGTTTTGACGGCTATGCGCCGCTGGCGCGCGGTGCGTCGGTGCTGCACCGGCACGCGGACGGCATGCTCGCTGTCCACAACCTGAGCCGACTTGAAGAACTGGCGGCCAGCTTGGCCGCGTTGATGAGAAACCGATGACCCACACGGTCTTGGAACTGCACGGACAATGTGCCAATAGACAGCCCACTGAAGAACAAAGAAGGACGACCCCATGGAAATGCAAGCCAGCCGGCAACTCGCCGTGACCCAGCAACAAGCTTGGGACGCTCTCAACGACCCTGCGGTTCTCAAAGTCTGCATTCCCGGCTGCGACAAAGTGGACGCCAGCGGTGAGAACCAATACGCCATTGGCATGGCGCTGAAAATCGGCCCGGTGTCGGCCAAGTTCAAAGGCAATATTGAGCTCACCGACATCCAAGCACCGGTCAGCTACAAGCTGTCGTTTGAAGGGCAGGGCGGCCCGGCCGGTTTTGGCAAAGGCAGCGCCGCCGTGGTGCTGACACCCAACGACGCCGGCTGTGAGTTGGCCTACAGCGTGCAAGCCTCGGTTGGCGGCAAGGTGGCGCAACTCGGGCAGCGGCTGATCGACGGTGCAGCCAAATCCATGGCGGAAGATTTCTTCAAACGCTTTGACTTGGAAATGCAAAAGCAACACCCTGAGGCCTATGCAGCGCGCGACGCAGCAGCCGGCGCGTCCGCTGAAGTTGCCAACAAACAGGCCGCCAAAGCCGAGCCCATTGACAGCACAGCCATTGCCGGTGTGCCGAGATGGATATGGATGCTGGGTGCTTCCGTCATTCTGGCCGTGTCGTACTGGCTGGCCAACTGAACTGCTGAGAAATTGAAAAGGTAAGAAACCTCGCCATGGAAAATTTAGATGTGATGGTGCTGCGCACCCTGCGCGATTGGCGTTTGTCTGGCAAGCGCGCGCTGCTCGCCACAGTCGTCCGCACCTGGGGCTCGTCGCCACGGCCGGTCGGCTCCATCATGGCGCTCTGCGAAGATGGCGCGGTGGTCGGCTCGGTGTCGGGCGGTTGTATCGAAGACGATTTGATCTACCAATACACGCAGGCCTACGCGGTGGCAGCGCAACCGGGTGATGCCACGCATGCTGGCAGCCCACAGACAGAAACCAAAACAATCCCTTCCGGCCCACCGGCTTTTATCAAATACGGCGTCAGCGCAGACGAAGCCCACCGCTTTGGTTTGCCTTGCGGCGGCACGCTGGAGTTGCTGCTCGAATTTGACCCGAACGCCGCCGACTTGGCCAGCTTGGTGACTTCCCTTGAAGCCGGGCAACTGATGCAGCGGCAAGTCAGTTTGAAAGACGGCACGGTGACCTTGACAGGCAGCGCCGCACCCGCCGAACTCAGTGTGTTGGCTACGGAGCTCGTCAACACCTTTGGGCCTGAATACCGCATGCTGCTGATTGGCGCCGGCCAACTCACCGAATACCTCGCCACCATGGCGCTTTTCAGCGGCTTTGCCGTGACCGTTTGCGACCCGCGTGAGGAATACCGCAGCGCGTGGTCGGTGCCCGGCGCCAAGGTGCTGAGCGAGATGCCAGACGACGTTGTCACGGCCTTCAAACCGGATCGCCGCAGCTGCGTGATTGCCCTCACGCACGACCCCAAACTCGACGACTTGGCGTTGCTCGAAGCGTTGGAAACCGATGCGTTTTACATCGGTGCGATTGGTTCGCGGCGCAACAACGACGCCCGTCATCAGCGCATGGCCGAACACTTCGACCTCAGTGAAGCCAAGCTGCAACGTCTGCGTGGCCCGATCGGCATTTACATCGGCAGCAAAACCCCGTCCGAGATCGCCGTCAGCGTGATGGCCGAAGTACTTGCCGTGAAAAATGGCGTGGAATTGCCGCGCGACATGGCCGTGGCGCAGGCCAAAAACGAACGTGCGGTGTTGCACAACGACCCGGGCTTGCTGGTCTGCGGCATTCCGCGCTAAGGCTGCTAAAACACCAACTTTGCGCCCAATAACCGTTTAAATCAGTTTACTCTTCAATATTTAAACGATTTTTGACACAGACTTTACATCCCGATACATTGGCGGCGTTGATTAGACGTTTGCCGAATCGGAGATTAAATGGCTGTTCAAAGAAATTTAGCCACAACGCTGTTGTGCGTCGTGTTGGCTTCCTCATCGCTCACGGCGTGCGACCAGTTGCGGGACAAACTGGCTTCGGTGATCGGCTCAAAGTCACCTGAAGAAACCCTGGTCTCCATCCGCGGCAACCTGGACAACGGCAAATTCAAAGAGGCCAAGGCGGAAGCTGAGTCTTTTGCCACCAAGCCTAGCCCCCGCCAAGCCGAATTCGCTTTGGCAGCTGCCCAAGCCTGCGGCAATTTGGGTGAGATCAGTTTGGCTATCGACTACCTGGCCATTGCGCTGAAGGCGGGCACAGTCAGCCCCGATGCCGCGATGGTTGACCGCAACTTTGAGTCGATCCGCACCGATATTCGCTTTGTTTCCTTGCTGACTGGCCAGTCCAGTACCGCCAGTGCTGGCAGCGCACCAGCTGCCAAAGCGGCTGAACCTGCCACTGCCATCCGCATGGACAGTCAGGCGATTGAGGTCAAGGCTGGCAGCATTTCCATCAAGTTGCCCAACTAAGCATTCCGCTTCATCCTTTTTTCAGGTATCCCATGAAACTCAATTCCATTGCGCTGGCTTGTGGCCTGCTGCTCTCATTCGGCCTCCAAACCACGGCTCAGGCCCAGCAATTGACGGCGACCACCAAGTCACAAGTCACCATCACCAAGGGCGCGAGCCCAGCTTCCCTGAAAAGAAAACTCAAGGAAGACTTGGAGTTGAAAGCAGTTAAAAATTTGCTGGAAGCCTCTTTTGCGGTCAAGTTCACGCCACAGGTTGAAGCCAAGTTGCCAGAGCTGGTGGAGTTGCTGAGCGATTCGATCCAAATTTCGATGGACCCTGCGGATGGTGAAGTGCTGTCTGGTCGCGCCACCATCACTGTGGCCTCGGCCAAGCTCAAGGAATACCTGACCAACAAAGGCATTGGTGCCGGCGACATTGCCGCCAAGTCAGCCAAGATTCTGGTCTCGATTGACGAGTTCATTGGCGTCGCAACGACCAATGACGGACAAACCGCGACCCAGACAGAAACCACCTATTCGCACGACAAGAGCTCGTTCTCGGACACCAGCGCGAAGGCTAGCAACAGCCAGAGCGAATCCGCCAGCTCGGCCAGTGCAAGCAAGAAAAACATCGGTGCATCGTCGAAAGATGCGGTCGCTGTCGCTGGCCGTCAATCATCCGCCGTCGCTGCTCAGCAAGACACCGCAGTGGCCGGCCGCCGCGACACCGCTGTAGCGTATCAGGGCAATGGCGGCTCTGCCGCCGGGGCGTCAAGCGCGCAGTACGCCGGTGCGTCCAAAAGCCAATACGCCGCAGCCCAGTCGTCGCAATACGCCGGTGCTGCATCGTCAGAGCGGGCTTTTTCGGACAAGTCCGAAACGGCCAGCGCCAGCCGCTCAGCCTCGGCATCGGCCTCTAGCTCCGACCAGAAAAACGTGCAGCAGCAAAACGACAAGGTCAGCATCTCGGTTAAGACCAAGATGCCGGAATTCAACAACGCCAAGCCCATGGGCGCTCAAGACCGCGTGCTGGCGTCACGGCTCAGCGGTGAGTTCCAGAACAATGGTTTGCGGCTGGTCGCTGAAAACGATCTGCGCGCCGAAGGTGGCCGCATTCTGCCGATCTTCGAGATCACCAACAACGGTCGCATTGCGCAGTTTGTTGATTTGATTCAAAAGAAAAACATTGAAGCTGACGTCTGGGCTACGGGCCAGGCCAACTACACCATCGTCGGCACCGCAGCGGGCACCACGCAGTGCAACGGCAATCTGGCCGTTCAGGGTCGTTTCATTGAAGGTAACGAGATCTTTTTTGAAGACTCACTGCAAGCCGCAGCATCTGGAAATGGTGACCAGGATTGCCGCGGTCGGCTCGGTATTGCATTGGCCACGTCATTGGCCAAAGTCTTGGGCCAGCGCGCCAACAAGGAACTCAACGCGCGAAGCTCACGCGGCGGCGTCTACACCTTGTATCTGTACAGCGCCAGCCAGCTCAAACGCGGTGACCGTCGTCAGTTCCAGGACTTGCTCGAAAAAGTGGAAGGCATTCAGCTGAGCGAACCGACGACCAAAGAGTCGTACATGGCCATCAGCGTGCAATACGCCGGGAAGCTCAAGGACACGATCGACCGCATGCTCGACAAGCTCCCGTGGGAAAAGGCTGAAGTGCTGAGCAAGGCCAACAAGATCTGCGTCGGCATTGAAGGCATGGGCGCTTGCCCGGCTGAATTCAAGTAACCGGCCGCGCCATGAAGTTCAGTCAATTCCTGGCGGCGAGCTTGGTTTGTGGCACTGGCTTGGCCAGCGCCGCAGCCGAGTTTCAGTATTACGTGTTCCCGTTAGCGGGGCTCACGGGTATCAGTCAATCGTTCCTCAAGCCGGGTAGTACGGAGCCTAAGCAGGCCAAGTACGGCGGCATGATCAGTGAAAAATACGCCGATATTTTTTTTGATGGTGCAACAGACGGTGCAGCACAAAAAACCCTGACAAGGCACTTTGAGAACAAGGTGGCGGCCTCATTTCCAACGTCAGTGGTTGGGCCGAATCAGGTGACCTCAGGCAAGGAAGGTAAATACGCATACCAACCTTATGCCGTGGTGCAATGCAGCCCCACTTTCAAAGTCAACTACCGCGATTCTTTTGGGGTGGCGATCGGCGTCAGTCGCTTGTCGACCTACTTCAATACGTACAGTGACTTCACGCGGGTGCTGATCCCGATCACCTACACCATTCGCTTTGTGAAGCTCAATGGTGCCTCCATTATTTTCTCCAAGAGCGAAACGATCAACACCGAGTTGACGTCCAGCACGGCTGATTTTTTCACCCCTGGGACCAAAGACATTTCGGTTGCCAACACCGCCAAAATCAAGACAGCCATTTTGAATGATGCGCTGAAGGTGGTGGACCGACTTGTCGATGCGGCAGTGAAGAATTTTTCGCCCAAGCAGACCGACATCGGGGTCGCTGCCCGGGACGGCGATTACTTTATATTTGACCGGGGCAGCGAAGTTGGCTTTTCATCTGGCGAGGACTTCGATGCGCTGAATGAGAAAGGTGAGGAGTTTTCTTTCACGGTCAATTACGCCACGGATGGTCTGGCTGTTGCCACGGCGAGTGACTTCAGCAAAGACATCAAGCGCGCCACCAATGGGCTTCGCGCTGGCGCCAAGCTGAAGTTTTCGTTCACCAAAAATGGCAAGGACGATGCCAAGCCAACCGTGCTGGCAGTGCAGTACACCGGCGCAGGCAACCAGCCCTTGCCGCCAGTTCAGGTGTTAGACAACGCCTTGCAATCAATCGTTGCGGATGACATTGGCTTCAAAGCGCCGTTCAACTTGATCAAGCAAGACGCTGATTTTGTTCGACTGAAAAATCAGATTCGCGGTGAAGCCAACTGCGAGGCAACGATGTTCACGGAGATGCACGGCTTTGCCGACAACACCACCTTGCCGCGGCAGAGTCCTGACTATTACCTCAAGCTTGATCAGTTCTCGTCGCCTGTTTTCAGTGTGACCGGGCAAACCGGTTCATCAACCAAAAGCGTTTTCAACAGCGCGGTGGAATTGAGTTTGATAGATCGATCAAACTTTATCCGGCAGGTCTTTGTCGGCAGCAACAACTACGAGCTCGACAACATCGCGGGCAAGGGTTTGGCTCTGGAGCAGGCCACTGAAGTGAATCTCAAGAACGCCTCTTTGGTGGCGCTTAAATCACTGATTGAAGGCTTCAGCCCTAAGCAGAAAATTCTGAAAATCAACGCTGTATCGGGTGGCAATGCAACACTCAGCGAGACCTTGCCGCTGAACGCTTTTAATCAGGTGCAGATCGCCAGGCCCTTGACGGTGGGCAAGGGCAACAAGACGGTGTATTTGCCGCTCCCCCGCAGTGATGTGCAGTTTGAACGGCCGTCGCAAGATTCAGCCACGTTCGCGCTCAAAGGACAGCTGAAGACCAGTGATGTGGTGTTGCTAAGTTCTTCCGGCGGCAACAACCGGGCTCTCAAACTCTGTGACGTCAGTCGCAAGCGCCATTTTTTACCAGCCAACTTGCAACACATGTCCGGTGCCGACGAGATGGTGGGTCGCGCCGTGGCGGTCAATCTGAAGGACTACGACCTGATCGAAAGCAACAGTGTGTTCCTGCAAAGCGCAGCCATCGCTTTGCGCGACGGTATGTTCGAAGCTCAGAGCCCGGTCGCGGCTGTCGAAACTCCTTTTTGCATCTTACCGATGGAAATGCAGCAGTTCACCAAGAACGATTGCGCAGCCGGTAAATGCAGTGGCAAAGCCAGCGTGAGTTCCGGTATTCGCATCTTTGACGCGACCAACAAAATTGGAGAGTCGGTCATCGGCGCTGGCTTTGATTTCTCAGATATCAAAGCCGACTCTCTGTCATCGTTTGTGGGCCTTAAAGCCTATGAACAGCAAATCAGCAGCATTCCTCAACACAAATCCAAACTCAAGTAAGGTCGTTTATGAAATCGAAAATTTTGACAGTTCTCTTGGCACTGGCTGTATCCACCGCTGCTAATGCGCAATTCGGAGGTCTTGGTGGTCTCATGGGCGGCAGCAAGGGAGGCGGCGGTGGTGATGTCGGCGCCCAAGTTGAGGCCTTTAACGTTGAAGCTAATCTGATCAACAAGACAGTCGCCTTCGCGCTGATCCAGATCGTTGGCGCACTCGGTGACAAAACAAAGCTGGCTGACATCAAAGCCGTGAACGACAGCTTGAGCAAGAGCACTGACACCAAAGAAATCGGCGCTATCACCGGCTCGATCATCAAGAACAATGCAGCCGAAGCCCAAGAACTCCTGAAGAGCTCAGACGCCAAAGCCAAGATGGAAAGCTTGTCACCTGAATTGCAAAAGAAAGTCAGTCAATCGATTTTTGCGGTCGGCGTTGCGGCCCTGCGTATTCCGGTCGCTATCAACCAGGGCAAGAACATCATGTCAGGTGTTTCTTCTAACCCGATGAACATCGCCAAAGTCGTGCCTGTGAAAGACGGTCTGTCTTTGTACGCCGATGTGTTGCCTAAATTGCCAACGCTGGTAACCACGGGTTTTCAACTCATGCGTGACGTCAAAGTGGAGGCCGGTAACCCGACAGCTGAAGCCAAGTTGTCTCCGCAAGCCGCTAGCTTCCCAGAGTAAATCTGCTTAGCCCTGAGCCGAGGTGCAAATTTTTCGCACCCCGGTTTTTTTTATTGTTCATCCAGCATGGATGCTGTGAATGTGTCTCAACGTGTGAAGTAATTTGTGAAAAATTTTATTTTCCTGGTGGCCGCTCTGGGCGTGTGCGCATCGGTTTCAGCTCAATCTGAAGAATATGGCCGCGTGATTTCAAGCAGCCCGATCATGCAAGCTGTCAGCCGGCAGCAACAAGTCTGCAATGGTCCGCAGGGCGGCTACGCAGTGCCTAAAAGTGGTGCCGGTGCGATCATGGGTGCTATCGCTGGCGCGGCTATCGGAAACTCGATTGGTAAGGGCAATGGACGGGCATTGGCCACCGGTATCGGCATCGTCGGTGGCGCAGCAATGGGTGATCAGATCGAAGGTCAGGGGCAGCAGTGTGCCGTTCAAACCATCACCGAAAATCAGATCGTCGGTTATTTTGTGCGCTACGAATACAACGGCAAACAATTTTCAGGTCAGTTCGCTTCTGACCCGGGGCAGTACGTGCGCCTGCAAGTGATGCCGATGAATGGACGCTGAGGCTGTGCTGCTCAAGCTGCCAACACAAGCTCCAAGCTCTTAATTCCCAGCACGGTCATGGTCAAGGAGCCCAGCACGTGCAGCCCGGCCGTCAGCAGCGCCAAACCGTAGCGCTCAGCCATCAAGAAGTTGACCACTTCGGCAGAGAACGATGAGAAGGTGGTCAAACCGCCCAAGAAGCCAGTGATGAGCAGCAAGCGCCAGATCGGGTCGAGTTGCGGCATCGCCTGAAACAGCGCGATGGCCACGCCAATCAGGTAGCCGCCAATCAAGTTGGCCGCCAGCGTGCCCCACGGCAGCCAACTTCCGGGCGACAACCACAGGCCCAAACCCCAGCGGGCCAACGCGCCGACGGAAGCCCCAATGCTGATGGCGAGGACGGACAGCATCAGCTCAGCGATCCTTGCCCATCACCAAGTCGGGCAGTATCGTCACGATTTGTGGAAAAACGGTGATCAGCACAATGCAGACCACGAGGCAGCCAAAGAACGGTATTGCCGCACGTGCAATTGTGTTGCTGTCTTTGCCGGTCATGTTTTGCAGCACAAACAGGTTGAAGCCCACTGGCGGTGTGACCTCGGCCATCTCGACCAACAAAATAATGAAGATGCCGAACCAGATCAAATCAAAACCGGCTTTTTGAATCATCGGCAGAACCACCGCGCTGGTCAGTACGATCATGGAGATACCGTCTAGCGCCGTGCCCAGAATCAGGTAGACCACCGTCAGTACCGCGATCAAGGCAAAAGGCGACAAATGCATGGCGTTGACCGACTCGGCCAGCTCGCGTGGAATACCGGTGAAGGCCATGGTTTTGGTTAAAAAAGCTGCGCCGGCCAGGATGAACATGATCATGCAGCTGGTGCGCGTGGTGCCCATCAACCCTTCCGTGAAGTTTTCCCAAGTCAGCGAGCGGCTCCACAACGCCAAGCCCAACGATCCAGCCACGCCGTAAGCAGCGCACTCTGTCGCCGTGGCGTAGCCGGCAATCAGCACCCAGCAGACAAACACGATGAGCGCTGCGCAAGGCAGTAGATTGCCGGATTGCCGGATCTTCTCTCTGAAGGTCGATGGGGGGTCAGCTGCCGGCACCTTGTCTGGGTTGCGCAAGCTCCACCAGATGATGTAGCCGGAGAACAGCGCCATCAGTAAAAAGCCGGGCAAAAATCCCGCCAGAAAAATGCGGATGATGGAAGCGTCGGCAGCCACCGCATAAACAACCATGGTGATCGACGGTGGAATCAAAATCCCTAATGTTCCGGCGGTCGCCAATGAGCCTAGTGCGATTTTTTCGTCGTAGCCGCGCTTGAGCAGTTCGGGCAAGGCCACTTTGGAAATGGTGGCGCAAGTGGCCGCGGAGGAGCCCGACACCGAACCAAAAATGCCGCAACCCAAAATGGTCGTGTGCATCAGCCGGCCCGGAATCCGGTTCAGCCAGGGCCGCAGCCCTTCAAACATTTCCTCGCTGAGTTTGGTGCGAAACAAAATCTCGCCCATCCAGATAAACAAGGGCAAGGCGGCCAACTCCCAGCTGGCATTGCTTTCCCAAAAAGCGCTGAAAAGATTTTTTCCGGGCTCGGTACTGGTGAAAAAAGCCTGCCCGACCCAGCCGCAAATGGCCAATGTCATGGCAATCCAAACGCCACCCGACAGCAACAACATCATGAGCAGCAGCAAAATGCCGCCCACCATCAAAATATCCATGTTTGTCTTAGTTAGATTTCAGAGGAAAAATCGCCGCGCGCATGGCGCTCAGCCACTTCACGCACGAAGGTCGGCACACCGCCGCGTAGCACGATGATGAACTCGTCCAGCACGGCAACCAGCAGCAGCAAAGAACCCAATGCAAAGCTCATTTGGGGAATCCACATTGGCATGGGCAGCAGGCCTTGCGAGATGTCATTGAATTCCCAGCTCTCGTAGGTGAAGCGACACGCCGACAGTGCGAGGTAGGCCACCGACACGGTACCAATGGCCAAAGATCCGAGCTCCATGACCCGCCGGGTTTTTGGGCTGACAGTTTCGAGCAGCAAAGTAACGCGGACAAAATCCCCGTGTTTGAAGGCATGCGCCATGGCAAAAAAGGCTGCAGCGGCACAAAACCAGGCCACCACGTCGTTGACTGCGCCCGTGTTCACGTGGAATTCACGCAGAATACTTTGCGCGATCATGAGCACCGCAATGAGTGCGATAAAGACCGCGCCTAGCGCACCGCCAGCCAGGTAAAGGCGGTCAAGAAATTTGCGCATCCTGCTTACTTCTTGGGTGTTTTTGTATGGTTGAAGCTGGCGATGATGGCGTCGCCGTCAGGACCTGTTTTTTTCTGCCAATCGGCCAGCATGATGGTGCCAACTTGCTTCATGTCCGACATCAATTTGGCGGGTGGCACCACGATCTTCATACCTTTGCTGGTCAGCCCTTTTTTGTACCAGTCATTCTTTTCTTCGCTGAGCTTCCAGCCCCGCACCTCAGCGTCTGACGCGGCTTTGGTCAAGGCGGCCTGGGTGGCCGGGTCCAATGCGTCAAAGGCTTTTTTGTTGACGATGATGGCGTTTTTCGGGAGCCATGCTTGTGTGTCGTAGAAGGACTTGAGACTCTCGTAAGTTTTCGAGTCGTAGCCGGTCGAGGCTGAACTCATGTAGCTTTCAACCACACCCGTTGCCAGCGCCTGCGACAGTTCGGCGGCTTGAATCGTGACGGGCTGCGCGCCAATCAGTTCTGCAATTTTGGCGGTGGCCGGGCTGTAGGCGCGCCATTTGATGCCGCGCAAGTCAGCCACTGAAGACAGTTCTTTCTTCGTGAAAATCCCTTGGGGTGGCCACGCGACGGCGTACAGCACCTTCATGCCTTGGGCACCCAGCAGCTTTTCGAGGGCTGGTTTTTGCGCCGCGTACAACTGCTTGGATTCTGCGTAAGACGTTGCCAGGAACGGAATGCCGTCAAGGCCGTACAGCGGGTTTTCATTTTCAAAATTAACCAGCAGCACTTCACCAATCTGCGCTTGCCCGCCTTGCACGGCTCGTTTGATTTCGTTGGCTTTGAACAGCGAGGCGTTGGCATGCACGGTGATCTTCAGCTTGCCGCCCGTGGCTTTGTCTACATCCGCAGCGAATTGGGTCAAGTTCTCGGTGTGAAAGTTGCTTGTCGGGTAGGCCGCAGGCAAATCCCATTTGGTTTGCGCCAAGGCGCTGGTGACACTTGCCGCGCACAGCGCAACGGTGATAAGGGCGAACTTGAGTTTCATATGAGAATCCTGAAAAAGAGAGGTGGAACAGTGCAAACAAGCTGAAACACAGGGCTTGAGGATAGACGCAAATTTCAGGCCAACCGGTCCGTGCAAACCCCATCATCAAAATTACGTCAGCCCTTGGCTTATCCTTCCCACACTTTTCTGGAACTTCATGACCTCACTTTCGCAAGACGCACAGTCGATCAAGCCAGCCGGCGAACCCATGCTTGATAAACGTTGGCAGTTCTGGATCGACCGGGGCGGCACATTCACCGATGTGGTGGGTAAAAAGCCGGACGGCTCGCTGGTCACCCACAAGCTGCTGTCTGAAAATCCAGAGCATTACCGCGATGCGGCGGTGGCCGGTATTCGTCATCTGCTGGGGCTGAAAGCTGGCGAGCCAGTGAGTGCCGACGTGGTCGAATGCGTGAAGATGGGCACCACGGTGGCCACCAATGCGTTGTTAGAGCGCAAGGGCGAGCCGACGTTGTTGGTGACAACGCGTGGCTTCAAAGACGCACTGCGCATCGGTTACCAAAATCGGCCGCGCTTGTTTGACCGGCACATCGTCTTGCCCGAGCTGCTGTACAGCGCCGTGCTCGAGGCCGACGAACGCGTGGGTGCGCTCGGCGACGTGTTGCAGCCACTGGACGAAGCTGCATTGAAAACTGAACTGCTTGCCCATTACTCGCAAGGTTTGCGCAGCGTGGCGATTGTTTTCATGCACGGCTACCGCTTCACCGAGCACGAAAAAGCAGCACGCCGGCTGGCTGAAGAAGTGGGCTTCACGCAGGTCAGCACCTCGCATGAAACCAGCCCGATGATGAAGTTCGTCAGCCGGGGTGACACCACCGTGGTGGACGCGTATTTGTCGCCGATCTTGCGGCGTTATGTCGAGCAGGTGGCGGCTGACATGCCGGGCGTCAAACTCTTTTTCATGCAGTCCTCTGGCGGCTTGACCGATGCGCATGCCTTCCAGGGCAAAGACGCGATTTTGAGCGGGCCTGCGGGCGGCATTGTCGGCATGGCACGTACGGCAGAGATCGCGGGCGTGGCCAAAGTGATTGGCTTTGACATGGGCGGCACCTCGACCGATGTGTCGCATTACGCGGGTGAATTTGAGCGTGAGTTTGAAACTCAAGTGGCTGGCGTGCGCATGCGCGCACCGATGATGAGCATTCACACCGTGGCGGCTGGCGGTGGTTCATTATTGACATTTGACGGAGATCGTTTTCGCGTTGGCCCGCAAAGTGCGGGTGCCAATCCGGGTCCCGCCAGTTACCGCCGTGGCGGCCCACTGGCGGTGACCGACGCCAACGTCATGGTCGGCAAAGTGCAGCCGCGTTACTTCCCTAAAGTGTTCGGCCCCGAGGCCAATGAAGCGTTGAGTGCAGAGGCCGTGCACCAAAAGTTTGCAGCGCTGGCCCAACAGACGGGCCGCAGCGCCGAGGTGGTGGCCGAAGGCTTCATCAACATCGCAGTGCAGCAGATGGCCAACGCGATCAAAAAAATATCGGTCGCCCGTGGCTACGACGTGACGCGCTACACCTTGCAGTGCTTTGGCGGTGCCGGTGGCCAGCACGCTTGTTTGGTGGCTGACGCGCTGGGCATGACGCGCGTGCTGGTGCACCCGCTGGCGGGGGTGTTGAGCGCCTACGGCATGGGGCTGGCCGATCAAAATGTGATTCGCGAGCAGGCCGTGGAAGTCAAACTGTCCGCCGCAGCGATGCCGGCGATTGCCGACCAATTGCAAGCGCTGGCCACCAACGCGCTCGCCGAATTGCATCGACAAGCGGCCAGCGGCGGTGCCAGCCGCGTGCATCAGCGCGTGCATGTGCGCTACGAAGGCAGCGACTCTGCTTTGATCATTCCCTTCGGTACCTTGGCCGACATTGAGGCCAGCTTTGAGGCGGCTTACCGCCAGCGCTTTGCCTTCCTCATGCAGGGCAAGGGCTTAGTGGTGGAGGCGGTGTCGGTTGAAGCGGTGGTGGCCGGCGATGCTTCCAGTGAGCCGCTGCACCCGTTGCACGCACCGCGTGATGTGCCCCGCCGCGAAACGGTTCGCGTCTACTCAGCCGGCGAGTGGCACGACGCTGCGCTGGTGGTGCGGGAAGACTTGCAAGCCGGCGACATCATTCCCGGCCCAGCCATCATTGCCGAGAAAAATGCCACCACGGTGGTCGAGCCCGGCTGGGAGGCCACACTGACCGCGCTGGACCATTTGATGATGGAGCGACGCGCCCCACGCGCGGTGCAGTTTGCTGCTGGCACGCAAGTCGACCCGGTACTGCTGGAGGTCTTTAACAACCTCTTCATGAACATCGCTGAGCAGATGGGTTTGCAGCTGCAAAATACGGCGCACTCGGTCAACATCAAAGAGCGGCTGGACTTCAGCTGCGCGCTGTTTGACACCGGCGGCAACCTCATCGCCAATGCGCCGCACATGCCGGTGCATTTGGGTTCCATGGGTGAAAGCATCAAGACCGTGATTCGTGAGAACCAAGGCAAGATGCAGCCCGGCGACGTGTTTGTGTTGAACGACCCGTACCACGGCGGCACGCATTTGCCAGACATCACCGTCATCACGCCGGTGTATTTGTCGGGTGATGCGCCGATTTTTTATGTCGGCTCACGCGGTCACCACGCCGACATTGGCGGCATCACACCGGGCTCTATGCCGCCTTTTTCGACGCGCATTGAAGACGAAGGCGTGCAGATCAACAACGTCAAACTGGTCGATCGCGGCGTGCTGCGCGAAGCCGAGATGCTGGCCTTGCTGAAAAGCGGAAAACACCCAGCCCGCAACCCAGCGCAAAACATGGCCGATCTGAAAGCCCAAATTGCCGCCAACGAAAAAGGCGTGCAAGAGCTGCGCAAGATGGTCGAGCAATATGGCTTGGACGTGGTGCTGGCCTACATGGGCCACGTGCAAGACAACGCCGAGGAGTCGGTGCGCCGTGTCATCACGCGCCTGAAAGACGGCGCATTTATTTTGCCGCTGGACAACGGTGCGCAGATTCAGGTGGCGATTCGGGTCAACACCGCCGAGCGCAGTGCCGAGATTGATTTCACCGGGACATCGCCGCAGCAGACGAACAACTTTAACGCGCCCACCGCGGTCTGCATGGCTGCGGTGCTCTATGTTTTTCGGACGCTGGTGAATGACGACATTCCGCTGAATGCGGGTTGCCTGAAGCCGCTCAAAGTCATCATCCCGGCGGGCTCGATGTTGAACCCGAATCCACCCGCGTCGGTGGTCGCAGGCAATGTCGAAACCTCCAGTTGCATCACCAACGCGCTTTACGGCGCGCTGGGTGTGATGGCGGCCAGCCAGTGCACCATGAACAACTTCACCTTCGGCAACGAGCGTTACCAGTACTACGAAACCATTTCAGGCGGTTCCGGCGCGGGCGGTGAAATCAACGCGGCGGGGGAGCCGGTAGCGGGCTTCAACGGTACGAGCGTGGTGCAGACCCACATGACCAACTCGCGGCTGACCGACCCGGAAGTGTTGGAGTTTCGTTTTCCGGTACGACTCGAAAGCTATGAAATTCGGCCAGGCTCTGGCGGTGCAGGGCATTGGCAGGGTGGCAACGGCGGCGTGCGGCGGGTGACGTTTTTGGAGCGCATGACCGCCAGCATCTTGTCGAATGGGCGACTTCATGGCGCCTTTGGCATGGCTGGCGGTAGCGCTGGTGAGCCGGGTTTGAATCTGGTGCGCAGGGCCGATGGCCGCGTCGAAACCTTGGGCCACATTGGCCAAGCCGACATGCAGCCCGGTGACGTGTTTGAGATTCACACGCCAGGGGGCGGCGGGTTCGGCAAGCCTTGACGCGTTACTTCTTTGCAGCGCTGGCGGCTGGCTTGGGCGCTGCTGCTGGCGCGGCAGGTGCTGCTGCAGGCATAGCGGCTGGTTTTGCCGCTGGTTTTTCACCCGCTTTAGGCGCTGCAGCGTTTGTCTTGTAGCTGGCACCGCCAACGGTCAGACCACCTTCAGACAGCTTGGCGGCGGTTTTGTCGCCCAAGCCTTTGACGCGGGAAATCAAATCGTCCCAGTTTTTGAACTCGGCTTTCTTGCGCTCGGTCATGATCTGCTTGCTGGTGGCGGGGCCAATCCCTTTGATGCTGTCCAGCTCAGCTTCAGAGCCCTTGTTCACGTCCACAGCAGCGAAGGCTGCAACCAGCGACATGGCGGCGAGAAAAGCAAAAAGTTTTTTGAACATATTGGGTTTCCAATCAAAATTAAACAGGTTGAAGACACGTGCCAGCAGTGATGCCGCAGGCTGCTTCAGACTTTAACCAAATAAAACTATAGATCCAAGCTGATGCTTAAATTAAGAAGGCGTATGGGTGGGTTTTTTGCGTGTAGAAATTACGGAACATCGGACAGCCGGGCCTTGGCTTCTTGCCTTTGCCATGCGTGCATGATGAACCTCTATTTTGAATATTCTGACTAGACAGGTCTTAATTTAGCGCGCTCAGAGTAGGTCTGTACATAGCTCATTTGATGCGTGTCAACTACAGCGCTGGTGACCAACAACAAGGCAAACTTTGTGAATTACCCTGGTCTGGTCGTAGAAAACTGGGTCAACAACCACTGACAAAACAGTAGGTTCTGACTCCAATAAAATTCCCCGGACTAACTGAACTCTTGAGAAAGGTCTCGCGCGCCGTGCAAGATCCGAATGATGGAAACATGGTTTTGGGTCGGCTCAAAGAAGATCACGTAGTTGCCGTGGGCGCATGAGCGCAAGTTATCCGAGAGCTCTGGTCGTAGTCGGTATCCAATTGGGTTGATGCAGATCTTCTGGCACTGCGCGAATAGCTCAGCGACAAAAGTTTCAGCGCGCACAGGATTGTCTTCTGCAATGTAGTCCCCGATCGCCTCCAAGTCTTGGGCCGCCAACGGCGTGATGAACAACTTCATCAGTTGCTTTTGTCCTTGGCTTGCTGGGCGTATTTGGCTTGCAGTCGATGAAATATCGGTTCGGCTGGCATTTGTTCTCCACTGGCTTTACCTGCAGCGATGTCCGCGCGCAGCGCTTGGAGCTGGATGGCCTGTTGGCGCTCCGTGTCCTCAAGCAGTCGCAAGCCGGCTCGAACTACCTCGCTGACATTGTTGTAGCGGCCACTCTCGACCTTTTCGCGAATGAAAGTCTCAAAGTGGGCGCTCAGTGCGACGCTGGTGGGCATGAAAAGATCCTAACAGTTATTAATTGTTATTAAATCCCACCCTGACGGACTTGTCAATGTTTACGCTGGGCCACCCCCGGAGCCAAGTTAAATCAGCCGCGCCCTTGCATCAGGAGCAGGTGCGATACTCAGCGGCACTGGGCAACACGTCCCAATGCATTGCTTTCACAAGATCAACAAGCCTCCCTAAGCCGCATGAACCCTGAAGTCATCGTCACCAACCTCAAGAAGCGTTTCACCGGTGTGTCCGGCACGGTCAATGCGTTGCTGCCAGTGCAGGCGTGGGCGTTGAACCTTGCTTACTTTGGCTCCGACATGCCGGGCGCAGAGCTTGCCGCCGAGCAATGCGGTGAACGCTTCACACGGTTGACGTTTTGGCAGGCGCTGAAAGTGTCTTGCACGCGTTTGCCAGACGGCCGCAAGCGCATTTGGCATGTGCGGCGTGACCCGGAAATGATGCTGGCGATTGCGCTGCGCGACGTGCTGCGGCTGCCCATATCTTTGGTTTTTACATCTGCAGCCAAACACCGGCATTCGTGGTTTCCGCGCTGGCTGATTTCTAAGATGGACGGCGTTATTTCGACGACGCCTGAAGCCGGCAGCTATGTGCCCAACACCACCCGCATCGTGCATCACGGCATCAGCTTAGAGCGTTTTTCACCGCCTGAGAACAAGCTCGCGGTGTGGCAAAAAACGGGTTTTCCGGGCCAATACGGCATCGGTGTTTTTGGGCGTGTGCGACCCGACAAAGGCAGCGACATTTATGTCGACGCCATGTTGCAACTGCTGCCGGAGTTTCCGGTCTACACCGCCGTGATCGCCGGCTTGTGCCAACCGCAACATGAAGACTTCAAGCAAGCCTTGGTGCAAAAAATTGCAGCGCAGGGCTTGTCGGATCGCATTGTGTTTTTGGGCGAAATTGCACCCGCTGCCGTTGCCGAGTGGTATCAAAACGTCTTGATCACCGTGGCCTGCCCGCGCTACGAACCCTTTGGCCTGACGCCACTCGAAGGCATGGCCTGCGGCTGCGCCGTGGTGGCCAGCGACACGGGCGCGTTCAAAGCCATCGTCGACGAAGGTGTGACCGGCCACGTGGTGCCAACCGACGATGTTCCGGCACTGGTGCTTGCCTTGCGACGCGTCATGCAAGACCCGGTGCGCGCCGCAGACATGGGCCGCTTGGGACGCCAGCGCGTTGAGCAGCAGTTTTCAGTGGAGCGCGAAGCCGAAGGTGTGGCCGCGGTGTATGCCGCCGTGTGGGCCAAAGACGCTGCAGGCAAAACCAAACAGACCCCACAAACAAAAGAGCAGGCAACCCCATGACTGAGCAGCTTGACCTGAACGACAACCGACCGAGACTGACCGTCGGCATTCTGACCCTGAACGAAGAAAAGCGGATTGCGTCCTGCATCAACAGCGCGAAATTTGCCGACCAAATCCTTGTCATCGACAGCGGCAGCAAAGACAAAACCCGCGAGATTGCGGCAGCGCTGGGCGCGGAGGTCTACGACTACCCCGACTGGCAAGGCTTTGCCGTGCAGCGCAACCGCGTGCTTCAACATGCCAAGGGCGAGTACATCTTTTTCTTGGATGCGGACGAAGAAATGCCGCCCGAGATGCAGGCT
>Ga0208916_10000327_pt1 | contig 23124 bp, 28 predicted proteins | sample DEB19_08_DNA_5_FD_184523 | JGI IMG/M metagenome (GOLD analysis project Ga0208916, IMG submission 184523) | Aqueous microbial communities from the Delaware River and Bay under freshwater to marine salinity gradient to study organic matter... | ecosystem: Environmental > Aquatic > Marine >... | reverse complement strand
TTACTGGCCATGCAGGTGGTGCTCCGCTTACAGCTGTTTTGAGGTTCTGACTGCTAAAGTGCAGCGCCTATAATTGAGGGTTTGCACCCTGCTGCCCTGTGCAGGCTGTCCCACTCATACGAAACCACTTAGCGCTATGCCAATTTACGCCTACAAATGCGAGTCCTGCGGGCATGCCAAGGACGTATTACAAAAACTGTCAGACCCTCTGCTGACAGTCTGTCCAGCCTGTGGTGCGCCGAGTTTCAAGAAACAGCTCACCGCCGCCGGCTTTCAGCTCAAGGGTTCGGGCTGGTATGTCACAGACTTTCGCGGTGGCGACTCGGGCGCTCCCCAGGCTAAGGACAGCGTGGCTCCAGCAGCATCGACTTCTGATGCGCCGGCAGCCTCCTCCGCGCCAGCGCCTAAATCCGACAGCGCAACTGCCGCGCCAGCGCCTAGCGCCCCGGCGGCTCCCGCTCCTGCTCCTTCATCCGGCAAAGTCGACTGATGGCTGCCGTGCGCCGCTGGCTGTTGGCCGGCTTGTTGGTGTTGGTGCCCTTGGCGATCACGGTGGGGGTGCTCGACTGGATCGTCGGCACGCTCGATCAGACCTTGCAAATACTGCCGCGGTCTTGGCATCCTGATCGTTTGATTGGTTTTCACATCCCCGGCTTTGGCGTTTTGCTGGCGCTGGCGATCGTCTTGCTCATCGGTGCTGTGGCCAGTAATTTTTTCGGCCGCAAGCTGGTCGGTTGGTGGGACGCCTTGCTCGGCCGCATTCCCATCGTCCGGTCGATTTATTCCAGCGTCAAACAAGTCTCTGACACTTTGTTTTCAGAGAACGGCAATGCCTTTCGCAAGGCGCTGCTGATCCAGTGGCCGCGTGAAGGGGTCTGGACCATTGGTTTTCAGACCGGCACGCCCGGCGGTGATGTTGTCAATCATTTAGACGGTGAGTACCTCAGCGTCTATGTGCCGACTACGCCAAACCCGACCGGTGGTTACTTTGTGATGTTGAAAAAGTCAGACTGCATTGAACTCAAGATGAGTGTCGATGAAGCGCTGACCTACGTGATCTCCATGGGCGTCGTCTCCCCCGGCAGTCCTGCCACGCACAAACCACTTTAGTTCTTGCGCTGCAGCACCTGCTGCAGGCTGTATTTTCTCCCTTCGCGAAATCCGTTAACCGTTAACCGTAAAGCAATCTCAGTATGTCCATCGCTTCAAAAATGCGCTCCCACTATTGCGGTCTGGTGACCGATGCCCTGCTGGGCGAAACCGTCACCCTGTGCGGTTGGGTCAATCGCCGGCGTGACCACGGCGGTGTGATCTTCATTGATCTGCGTGACCGCGAAGGGTATGTGCAGGTGGTGTGCGATCCGGATCGTGCGGACATGTTCAAGACCGCTGAAGTCGTGCGCAACGAGTTCTGCGTGCAGATCAAAGGCTTGGTGCGCGCGCGTCCTGATGGCACGGTCAACGACAGTTTGAAAAGCGGCAAGATAGAAATTTTGTGCCATGAACTGACGGTGCTGAACGCCAGCGTCACACCACCGTTCCAGCTGGATGACGACAACCTGTCTGAGACCACGCGACTGACGCATCGTGTGCTGGACCTGCGCCGCCCTTACATGCAGAACAATCTGATGCTGCGTTACCGAGTGGCGATGGAGACCCGCAAGTTCCTCGACGCCAATGGCTTTATCGACATCGAAACACCGATGTTGACCAAAAGCACGCCCGAAGGTGCGCGTGACTATTTGGTCCCTAGCCGCGTCAATGAAGGCCAGTTTTTTGCACTGCCGCAAAGCCCACAGTTGTTCAAACAGCTGTTGATGGTGGCCGGTTTTGACCGCTACTACCAGATCACCAAATGCTTTCGCGACGAAGATTTGCGCGCTGATCGACAGCCTGAATTCACGCAGATTGATATTGAAACGTCCTTCATGGACGAACAAGAAATTCGCGACATGTTCCAAGGCATGATCAGCAACATGTTCAAGACCGTGCTGGCCACCGACTTAGGTGAATTCCCGGTCATGGCCTATGCCGATGCCATGCATCGCTTTGGTTCTGACAAGCCGGACTTGCGCATCAGCCTTGAGTTCACTGAACTGACTGACGTCATGGCCGATGTCGACTTCAAAGTTTTCAGCACGCCGGCCACCACGCCGGGTGGCCGAGTTGTCGCGTTGCGGGTGCCGGGTGGCTCTGAGATGAGCCGCAGTGAGATCGACGCCTACACCGAATTCGTCAAAATCTACGGCGCCAAGGGCTTGGCTTGGGTCAAGGTCAATGACGTAAGCAAGGGCCGTGAGGGCTTGCAAAGCCCGATCGTGAAAAATATTCACGACGCTGCGCTGACCGAAATTTTGAAGCGCTGCGGCGCACAAAACGGCGATATTATTTTCTTTGGCGCCGACAAGTCCAAAGTGGTCAACGACAGCATCGGTGCCTTGCGTTTGAAGATCGGCCTCAGCCCACTGGGTAAAAAAGTCGGTGTCTTCACGACTGGCTGGAAGCCACTCTGGGTGGTTGACTTTCCGATGTTTGAGCATGACGAAGCCAACGACCGTTGGAGTGCTGTCCACCATCCGTTCACGGCCCCGAAAGACGGCCATGAAAATTGGATGGATACGGACCCTGGCCGTTGTATCGCCAAAGCCTACGACATGGTGCTGAACGGCTGGGAGCTCGGCGGCGGTTCGGTGCGGATTCACCGCGCTGATGTGCAAAGCAAGGTGTTCGACGCCCTGAAAATCGGTCCTGAAGAAGCCCAAGAAAAGTTCGGTTTCCTGCTGGACGCGCTGCAATACGGCGCGCCACCGCACGGTGGTCTGGCCTTCGGCCTAGACCGCATCGTCACCATGATGACCGGTGCCGAGTCGATTCGCGACGTGATTGCCTTCCCAAAAACCCAGCGCGCCCAGTGCTTGCTCACGCATGCGCCTAGCCCAGTGGACGAAAAGCAATTGCGTGAACTGCACATCCGTTTGCGTAATCCACTGCCAGCCTAAATCCGGCTTGCGCCATCACCTGTGCGGATGCAGTAGCCCGGGCGCTTGAATCAAGATGTTCAAGTTGCCGGTCTCCGTGTTGGTGGTGATTCACACGCCAGCCTTAAAGGCATTGCTGATTCGGCGCGCCGACCACGCTGAGTTTTGGCAAAGCGTGACCGGCTCTGTCGATGCTGAAGATGCTGATCTGCTTCACACCGCTGCGCGTGAGGTGCAGGAAGAAACCGGCCTTGCAGTCCAGCCCACTGAACTGGTGGATTGGGGCATGACAAATGTGTACGAGATTTATCCGGCCTGGCGTCACCGTTATGCGCCCGGCGTGACGCGTAATACCGAGCATCTGTTCAGCTTGTGTGTGCCAGACGCCGTCCCGGTGCGCCTGAGTCCACGTGAGCACACCGATTGGCAGTGGCTGGACTGGCGGGCTGCTGCTGACCTGTGTTATTCACCGTCGAATGCCGAGGCTATTTTGCAGCTGCCGAGATTCGGGCAAATTCAGCCTTGAAACGAAGGCCAGCGGCGTGGCGCAGTGCGTTTTTTTGTGTCACCCTTGACACATGCTTGAAGCCACCTCAGCGACGTACCTCACGCCAGCTCAACCGCAGCTGTTGCGCGGTGGTACAGCGTTCTTTCCAGCGCTGATCGCTGCGATCGATGATGCGCTTGATTGGGTGCAGCTCGAAACCTACATTTTTGACTTTCATGGCGTCGGTGCTGATGTTGCTGATGCTTTGATACGCGCGGCCAAACGCGGCCTGACGGTGCAGGTGCTGGTCGATGGCATTGGCACGGCAGCGTTGGAGTCGGAGTGGCAGGAAAAGCTTCAAACTGCGGGTGTGCACTGGCTTGTTTATTCGCCGCTGACCGGCAGCTGGCCCGGGCTTGGCTTGGTCAGACCAGACCGTTGGCGGCGGCTGCACCGCAAGCTCTGCGTGGTCGATCAAAACCTCGTGTTTTGTGGCGGCATCAATGTGCTGGACGATTTTTACGATCCCACGCATGGCGTGCTTGACGCCCCTCGTTTTGACTTCACCGTGGCTTTGCGTGGACCGGTGGCGGAAGTCGCATCAGAGGCCATGGCCTTGCTGTGGTGGCGCGTCCAAGCAGGCTACAGCGCTCGTCGTCATCATTTGGCGGAAGCTTGGGAGGCTTTCAAGGCGGCCGGTTATGGCGGCCGCATCAGTGCTGCACATCTGGCACGTCGGCGCGCATTGGCGCTGTCGGGTCGACCCGCAGGTGCCAAAACGTCCCAGGCATTGCCAGCGGCTAGGGCGGCGCTGTTGCTTCGTGACAATTTACTGAACCGCAACATCATTGAGCGAGCTTATCGAAAAGCCATTGGCCAAGCGCGCGAAGAGATTTTGATCGCCAATGCGTATTTCGTACCGGGTGGTCGTTTGCGTCGTGCGCTGATCAAGGCGGCGCGGCGCGGCGTCAAAGTCACCTTGTTGCTTCAGGGAAAGTATGAGTATTTCATGCAATACCACGCGACCCGTCCGGTCTACGGCGCGCTGCTCGCTGCAGGGGTTGAAATCCACGAATACGAAGCCAGCTTTTTGCATGCCAAAGTTGCGGTGGTTGATGGTCATTGGGCCACCGTTGGATCATCCAACCTAGACCCCTTTAGCTTGCTGTTGGCCCGTGAAGCCAACGTGGTGATGGACGACAGGGTCTTTGCCGAGGACTTGCGGGCGCGGTTGCTGGCTGCCATTGCTGGCCATGGTCGACGTGTTGACGCCGCCGAGTTCAACCAACGCCCATGGCGTCAACGCTGGATCGATCACGCGGCTTATGCGCTGATGCGCCTAGCCTTGTTGTTGACGGGTCAGCGTTATTAAGTATTCATTTATTGCTATTTAATTAATAGCTTAAGAGTCAATGAGATCATGGTTTCTGAGGCAACACATCCGCATGGCAATAGTCTGAAAAGGTTTTTTCAGGACTGTTACCATCTTGCATGCTTATGAAATCACCCACGCCCTCAGCGCCCGGATCGGCGCCCGCCGCCGACGATGAAGGCACCCCGATGTCGGTCAAGATCAGGGAGCGTATTACGCTTGCTCGCAAGCGCTTCAACGCCAACGACAACATCGCCGAATTCATCGAACCTGGTGACTTGGAAAAACTACTTGACGAAGTCGAGACCAAGATGCAGGGCGTTCTTGACAGCATGGTCATCGACACCGACAACGACCACAACACCAACAACACGGCCCGCCGGGTCGCCAAGATGTACCTCAACGAGGTCTTCAAGGGCCGCTACGTGCACCCTCCGGCTATCACGGAGTTCCCTAACGCGGAACACCTGAATGAACTCATGATCGTTGGGCCCATCACCGTGCGCAGCGCTTGCTCACATCATTTTTGTCCGGTGATTGGGCAAGTCTGGATCGGCGTCTTGCCGAACGAGCACACCAATGTGATCGGTCTGTCCAAGTACGCACGTCTGGCCGAGTGGGTCATGGGTCGGCCTCAGATTCAGGAAGAAGCCGTGGTCCAGTTGGCTGACCTGATTCAAGAAAAAACACAGCCTGACGGTCTCGCCATCGTCATGGAAGCCTCACACTTCTGCATGGGTTGGCGCGGTGTCAAAGACCTCGACAGCAAGATGATCAACTCGGTGATGCGCGGCGTCTTTTTGAAAGACCCCAACCTGCGCCGTGAATTTCTCTCACTCATTCCAAAGAAGACCAACGGGTAAGCATGGCCGCCGTGTTTTACGGGCTTTTGCATTTATCCGCTTTTGTGCCAGTGTGTTTTCATCGCCAAAGGACATCTCATCATGTTGGTTCGACTTCTTTACGCCAGCCGCGCGGCTGATCCCCAAAGTCCTGAAGCCACGGAGGCCATTCTGGCCAAGTCACGCAGTCACAACCCGGCTTGCGGCATCACCGGCATTCTTTGCTACGGCGGCGGCATATTTTTGCAGGCCTTGGAAGGTGGCCGTACTGCGGTTAACGATCTCTACAAACACATCCTCAATGACCCGCGCCACAAAGACGTCATTTTGCTGAGCTACGAAGAAATCGGCGAGCGAAAGTTTGGCGGCTGGACCATGGGCTTGGTCAATACTGCCAAGCTGAACACCTCTATCTTGCTCAAATACTCAGAGCGACCAGAATTGGATCCTTATGCCGTGTCGGGCGCGGTTTCCATGGCTTTGTTGCAGGAGCTGATGGCGACGGCTTCTATCGTCGGTCGCTCCTGACGCCTTGGATATGCTTCTTGCCGGCTGCGATTTTTCCAGCAGCCCCAGCCGCCGAAAACCCATCGTTTTTGCCACCGGTCACTTGCACCGTGGCCGAGTTCAACTGGCGCAACTTGAGCGAGTTGAAACGCTGGAGGATTTCTCACTTTGGTTGTCGCAAGATCGAGCTTGGGTCGGCGCTTTTGATTTGCCCTTTGGCCTGCCGCGAGAACTGGTGAGCACGCTTGGCTGGCCGGAGGAGTGGCTGGCTTGCATGCAGCACTACGCCAGTCTCACACGCCCGGCGATTCGCAACACTTTCGCGGCCTTTTGCGACGCCCGCCCCGTGGGGCAGAAATTTGCCCATCGCGCTACCGATTTACCCGCTGGTTCCAGCAGTTCCATGAAGTGGGTCAACCCACCCGTCGCCTACATGTTGCATGCGGGTGTGCCGCGCCTGATTGCCGCTGGCGTACAACTTCCCGGCTTGGGTAGACCTTGTGTTGGAACGACGGCGGCTGCGCGCATTGCTCTTGAGGCTTACCCCGGCTTGTTAGCGCGAGAGCTACTTCAGCAGCTTGATCAGTCGGCAGGTCGGAACACCAAAACCCGCAGCTACAAGAACGACGCCAAGGCCTTGCAAACACCAGAGCGATTGATCGCCCGCAAGGACATGTTGACCGCGCTGGAACATGGCCAGACGCGGCTGGGGCTGCGTCTCAAGCTAACGCACGCACAGCGCGATCGTCTGGTGGACGACGCTACTGGCGATTCACTGGATGCCGTGCTGTGCCTGATGCAGGCGGCTTGGGCGCAGCAACAGCACGAAGGCGGCAAGCCTCGCTACGGTCTGCCAGAGGCGGTCGATCCGCTCGAAGGCTGGATCATCACAGCCTGAGCCAAGCATGCGGTCAAAGGAAACACGATGACATGGCGGCTGTGGCTAGGTCTGATGTTGTTGGTGCTAGCACTGCCTGCACCATCTCAGCCGCAAGTCGCAGCAACGTCATGGACTGGGGTGGTCACGCATGTGGTGGATGGCGATACCGTTCATGTGCGGCCGGTAGAAGGCGGGGCCGTTCACAAGATTCGACTTGTCGGCATGGATGCGCCTGAAATTTGTCAAGCGGGCGGCGAGATCGCGCGAAAGGCTTTGAATGAACGCATCCATCAGCGCGTCGTGACGGTCAGCGCGCAGGGCGTTGACATTTACGGCCGTGATCTGGCGGTGATCTATCTGAGTCGGGAAGACGTGGGGCAATGGATGGTGCAGCGCGGACACGCTTGGTCCAGCCACTACAGACAAGAGACGGGCTCTTACGCCCAAGAAGAAGCAAACGCCAAATTTCTAGGCCGAGGACTGTTTGCAGAGATGCCGGCTGAGCACCCCCGTGATTTCAGGCGTCGCTACGGGCATTGTCCGTATGGACGCTGAAACTGCCAGTCAAGGACGCACAACGATGTCGTTGCGAACAGCACGAACGTTGTTGGTGCCGCGGGCAATTTGCTCAGCTTTGGTTTTTTCGGCCATGCTCTTGGCAAAGCCTGACAACTGCACGGTGCCGTTCAGTGTTTCAACGCTGATCGATGAGGCAGAAACAATCTTGTCATCAATGAATTTGGCTTTGATGCTAGTCGTGATGGCTGCGTCGTCGACGTAGGAGCCAGTGGTTTGCTGGCCTCTCACCACGGCGCAGCCCGCGCTGATGAGGGTGATGCCGGTCAAGGCGGCAAAGGCAATGGCACGAGCGTACTTCATGACAATCTCCGAGAGTGAAAAATGGAAGATGACTTGCTATTAACGCCCTAGCGGTCTTGCGACTCTGTAGGAGGGGATGCCAAAAAAGAGGCGATCAGACTCGACATCTGAGTTGAGCGGAGGGCTGCAACGACGACGCCAGTGACAGAAATGAGCCGCCAAGGTTTGGCGATGACCACAAGCGCACCAGCGGCGGCGGCTATGCCGATCAGCTTCAAGGGGTTGGCGCGCGCGTAATTCTCTACCATCGGCTGCACCACATCTACGGCCAGACTGGCTGGATGGGAACGCCACCAGCCCGATGCGGTTCGCCGCGCGACGCGCCAGAGTCCGTTGAAGCCTGATGAATGCTTCCGATTAGAGCGCGATGCACTGGCCGTGGACCCATGACTCGCATCGGCAGGCTGGGCTGGGGCACCTTGCGCCATGTCGTCTTGGCTATTCTCGCGTTGGTCCCTGTGCATACATTGCACGATTGCGCGCCGGCTGGCTGCCAAGCGTTGCTGCGGCGTCAGGTTCATTCTGCCGCCTCACGCAGGGCGCGTAAGTCGCTGTCCATTTGTGCCTTGAGTTCTGTGAAGCGATCAATGTCCAAGGGTGTTCTGGCTTTCAAAAAAGCCAGTATCGTCAGCAACAAGACCACACTTGGAACGGCGACCAACACCCAATGAAATTGATTCAATGCACCGAGCATGAGCGCGATGCCAGAAAAAATAACAAACACCAACACCCCTAAAGCCACCAGTGCCCAAGCCAGCCCGCGCTGGAGCCAATCAGCAGCCAGCCCAGATGTCTCTTGGTGCGTCAGTTCAACATAAGCCGCAATGTGATCAGCGATCAGGTCGGGACGTTTGATCAGGGTAGCGAAAAGAGGATGGAGCATAAATCGAGCGTGACGGCCTTAGGGTGGTTACCTTAGAAAGAGCAGCAGTGATCAATAGCGCTTGTCGTTGCTTCGGGCTGCGGCGGACACCAGCAAGGCGATAGCCGCACCCACAGCAGCAGCGATCAGCACCGAGCGCATGGGTTGCTCGCTGACGTATTTGGTGGTCATGCCGGCATAGCGGGCCACCGACTCCTCGGCTTTGTGCTTGGCTTCGGTGGCCATGTCCATGCTTTGACGGGCTAATTTTTGAGCGGTGTCAGCCAGTTTGTCGACCATCGGGTCGACGTTACCGCGCAGTTCGCGGATCTTGCCTTCAGCTTGGTCGAGCGCTTCTTTGGCGTAACTGCGCGTCAATTCGGTCGCTTGTACAGTCGCCTGGAGGGCTTCGTCGCGTGTAGAGCGTGCGGCTTGTGCTACGGAATGGGGGGTGGTCATGACGGATCCTTCGGTTTGAATGACGAAGCAAAGCTGCTTCAGCGTGTGTGTCACGAAAGCTTCTTCAATCAGGACCAATACATGGGGCTTGATCTGGAAGAATGCTGACGTTGACGACTGAGTTCCAGTTTAGGGAGCTCTTGTGTTGAGCTTCATCGGTTAGCCACGGGTCGGATTGTCAGCGCTTGTGCCCACGCCTTGTAGGACATCGACTTGCTGATTGTGCGCTCAGCGCGTCTTGGGCAAGTTGGCGCGAATGTGGGTGCCTTGGCCAGGACTGGATTCAATGGCCAATTCCCCGCCGGCGGCTTCGACGCGATGCCGCATGCCAGCCAGACCGTGGCTGGTCGTGGCGACTTTGTCGGTGTCAAAACCCTGACCGTTGTCGCTGACTTCAATGATGACTTGGTCGTCGGTGTTTCGCAGCCGGATGTCGGCTTGGGTGGCCATGGCGTACTTACCCATGTTCGTCAGGGACTCTTGAACCAGCCGGTAAACCGTGAGCTGTGCTGAGCCGCCCAGTTCGACCGCCTCCAGTGAGGTTTTAATGTCGATGCCTGATCGATCGGCAAACTCACGCGCGAGGATTTCAAGCGAAGCCACCAACCCTAAGTGGGAGAGCGAGGAAGGACGCAAGTCCTCCACAATGCGCCGCTTGAGCGCAATACCACTGTTGAGGGTGTTGATCAGATGCTCAATTCGCTCATTGGCTTCTGGCAGACTGCTGCCCAAGCGAGCCCGGATGCGTGCTACATCTAGCTTGGCTGCCGTCAGCAGCGCACCGAGTTCGTCATGCAGTTCGCGCGCCAAGTGGCCGCGTTCATCTTCCCGAACCTCTTGCAGGTAGGTGGCGAGCTGAGCCAGTTTGGCAGTCCTGTCCCGCACCTGCGCTTCTAGTCGGTCACGCTCGTTGAGCAGGGAGAGTTTCTCGCGTTTGCCTGCTGCTAGGAGGGCTTCGGTTTGCAACAGGTACATGTAAAAAGCCAGCAGCCCGCTCAGGCTGATAGCGGCAATACCAATGCGTGAGAGCCACAGTGAGTGGTTGATCTGTTGGTGCGCTGCCTCCATGTTCAACAGGCTTGCCGTCATCAACTTTTCAGACTGAATCCGGATGGCATCCATGTGCTGCTTGCCAACGTCGGTGGTCAGCATGAACTTCCACGCGTCATCGTTGCCGATTTTCCGCATGTGCACACTCAAATCGAGTTCGCTTTGCTTGCGGCTGATGTGCATGGCCATGACTTCAAATTCGGCCAATTCCTCCGGCTGATCGACCAGCAAGCCACGCAGTTGTCCCAAGTTTTCACCGAGTTGGGCGAGGGCGCTGTTGTATGGCTGAAGGTACTTCTCATCGCCGGTCAGCAAAAAACCACGCGTACCGGTTTCTGCGTCCAGCATGGTGTTCATGAGTTGGCCCACCGACTGACGAGCAATCTCAGCGGCTTCGATCTTCGAGGTGGCTTGAGAAGACGCGTGAAAACTGGCTTCATTGATTGAGATCAATATGGCCGCAGCCAAGATAGCGAGCGGTAAGCTGATTACCATCTTTGGAATGGAAAACTGCTTCAAAGTGAGCTCCAATTAAAAGTGGATGGATTATTCGTCAATAATGGATCGTTGTCGAAGTTGCATAATTTGTGCCGCTGATCAGCTTCAAAATATGGTGTTGCCGGACACGGCAGATTTTCTGGAAAGACGAAAAAATGATAAAAATCGGTATCGTTGATGACCATGCGATTGTTCGTTCTGGACTCAAACAATTCTTTTCGGACCATGTTGACCTGCGGGTCGTTGGCGAGGCTGCCAGTGGCCGTGAAGCCATTGATCTGGTGCGCAACGTCGAGTTGGATATTTTGGTCATGGACTTGTCCATGCCAGGGCAAAGCGGCATCGACGCCTTGGCCATGATCCGCGCCAAGGCACCCGATGTTGGCATCTTGATTTTGAGTGGCTATCCTGAAGAACATTACGCTGTGAATTTGATTCGGCAAGGTGCCAGTGGCTACTTGAACAAAGAGTGCGATCCGACTGAAATCGTCAACGCCATTCGTGTTATCTCCCTCGGAAAACGCTACATCACACCGGGCGTTGCTGAACTGCTGGCGCAACAACTCAATCGTCCCCATGACATCGCTGCGCATGAACAATTGTCTGAGCGTGAGTTCCAAGTTTTTCTCAAACTCGCCAAGGGCGAAACCGCTGGCGACATTGCGAAAGCACTTTCTTTGAGCGTCAAAACGGTGAGTACTTACCGTACGCGTGTGATGGAAAAAATGAGCTTGTCTTCGAACAGCGATCTGACCTACTACGCGCTGAAGAACAAGTTGATCGACTGACCGCACTGGTCTTAAGTGAGCTGGCACTGTTCGAGGCAGTAGCTCACCAAGGCGTCAATTTCATTGGACTTGTCGAAGACCGCGTCCACACCTAACTGAGCGCAGCGCTGGCGAATGTCCGCCGTGGCGTAGTTGCTGAGCACAATCACTTTTTGACTTGCATGGCGACCTTGGCAGGCCTCAAGCACGCCTAGTCCTGTGCCTTGCCTAAGAAACAAATCAACGATGGCGAGGTTCCACTCACCCTGATTTTGTGTGAGCCATTGCCGGCCTTCGAGCTCAGTTTCTGCAGTTCCCACCGCATGAACACAGGTCAATTCTTCGAGAGTGCCAATCAGATTCTCCCTGATCGTGGCGTTGTCTTCGACGATAAAAGTCTTCAATCTCACTTGAGGTCCAGTAATCGTGACGGCTGGGTTTCAGAGCTCTTCATTGGGTCGGAGAACTCTTGCTTTGAGCCAGTGGGGTAATTCGTGTTTCGTCATGTATCGCCGATGAATTCTGACAGTGACTTGATGCCGAGCGTGTAGGGCAACACCTACACTTTTGCAGCATGTTGCTTAAATAAGAAAAAGTTCCCGCGAAATAGCGCTGTTGCGCTTGCTCTCGGAAGTTTGAGTTTCAATGACCCGAACAGTGCTCTGTCTTAAGAGTGCCGCAGACCTTGCAAGTGGCTTGTCGTTTGGCACCCATGTCAGTCCAGCGCATGTGCCTTGCGTCCAGCATCAGCAGCCGGCCCGCCAAGGACTCACCAAAACCACACAGCAGCTTCAGCGCCTCCGCTGCTTGCATACTGCCCACAATGCCGACCAGCGGGGCGAAAACACCCATGGTGGCGCAGTCGGTTTCTTCGGGTGCCTCGGCCTCAGGAAACAAGCAGGCGTAGCAGGGGGCCGATGGTAGTCGTGCGTCAAAGACCGAGACCTGCCCATCGAGCTGCAAAGCCGCCCCCGAGACCAGCGGTTTGGCATACAGCACGCAGGCGCGGTTGATGGCGTGGCGGGTTTGAAAATTGTCGGTGCAGTCGAGCACCACATCGGCTTGTTGAACCAGCTTGCTCAGTAGGGCGTCGTCGGCTCGCTGCGTCACCGCGCTGACCTGAACATCGGGATTGATCTGGGCAATCGCCTCGGCGATCGACAGCGCTTTGAACTGGCCAATGCGCGCCGTGGTGTGCGCAATCTGCCGTTGCAGGTTGGTGGCTTCAACGCGGTCGTGGTCGACCACTGTGATGCGGCCAACGCCCGCGCTGCCCAGATAAAGTGCAGCGGGCGAACCGAGTCCGCCCGCGCCAATGATCAGCGCATGAGAAGCCAGTAGCCGAGTTTGTCCGTCAATGCCAATCTCATCGAGCAGAATATGCCGCGAGTAGCGCAGCAGCTGTGCATCATTCATAGGGAAAGAGCCAAGATCAGCCCCAACTTCAATTTTCTTTCTTGGCTTCCTTGCGCTCCACCATGGTCTTGCTGACGACGACAGGCTGGCCTTTGAGGTGATTCAGGGCTTGAATCAACGGGAAATCCTTGGCGCTGCCAAATTCAGGTGGCCGGCGTTGCTCAGGGGTTTTGCGCGATTCTTCTTCCAGCCGTTTCATGGCTATTTCGCGGGCTTGCTCACGAGCGGGGTCTTTGACTTCGGCACCTTGGCCGCTGTTCAGGTGTTTTTCCAGATCAGCTTCACGCGTGCGCAAAGCAGCGAACGGACTGCCTTCCAGCGTTTCATCGACCATCACGTCCGGAATAATGCCGGTGGCTTGAATCGACTTGCCGCTAGGGGTGAAGTAACGAGCGGTGGTGAGCTTCAAACCTGTGTCTGGGCCGAGCGGACGCACGGTCTGCACGGAGCCCTTGCCGAAGGTCTGGTTGCCCATGATGGTGGCGCGCTTGTAGTCTTGCAGGGCGCCAGCCACGATCTCGCTCGCCGAGGCCGAACCTTCATTGACCAAGACCACCAGCGGCACGGTTTTCAAGGCAGCCGGCAGGCGTTTGAGCGGGTCAGCACCACGCCGGGAGTAAAACTCGGGCGATGCTTTGTAGGTGAACTTGCTTTCGGCAAGCTGGCCGTTGGTCGACACCACAGTGACGTTCTCAGGCAAGAAGGCCGCCGACACCGCGACGGCGGCATCCAACAAACCGCCCGGATCATTGCGCAGGTCAAGCACCAAGCCTTTGAGGTTGGGTTCTTGCTTGTAAATCTGCTCTAGCTTAGTGACGAAGTCTTCGACAGTGCGTTCCTGGAACTGGCTCAGGCGAATCCAAGCGTAGCCCGGCTCAACGACTTTGCTGCGAACCGACTGGGTGCGGATTTCTTCACGCGTGATGGAGACCGGGAAGGTGCGGTTCTCGTCTTTACGGAAAATCGTCAGCATCACTTTGGTCTGTGGCTCGCCGCGCATTTTCTTGACAGCGTCGTTCAGACTCATGCCTTTGACGAAGCTGTCGTCAATTTTCGTGATCAGGTCGTTGGGCTTCAGGCCAGCCCGGTCGGCAGGTGAGCCTTCGATCGGCGACACCACCTTGACGAGGCCATCTTCTTGGCTGATCTCAATACCAACGCCGACGAATCGGCCGCTGGTGCCTTCACGGAATTCTTTGAAAGACTTTTTGTCGAAATAAACCGAGTGTGGATCGAGGCTGGCGACCATGCCTGCAATGGCATCGGTGATGAGTTTTTTCTCGTCTACCGGTTCGACGTAATCACTCTTGACCATGCCGAAAACAGCGGCTAGTTGCTGCAATTCTTCAAGTGGCAGAGGCGCCATGCCGCCACGCGCTACCGCTTGTAGTTGCACGGTGGTCAATGCGCCTGCAATGGCACCCACCGAAATCCAGCCCGCTACCTTGAGTTTGTGACCCATAAAAAACACCTTCATTGGCCTTGTCCCTAAGGCGATACAACACGTGCTGCACAAGCCTAGGGCAAGAATGTCAAGCAATATACACCTTGGAGGAAAGCCCTGTGTTTGAGTTCCTCAGGAAACCCGCTCGAGCGCAAAACAGTTGTTACAGACGTCCTGCGATTTGATCCGGTCGCCTAGCTTTTGCCCTGCGCTGCCACCGCCGCAGCGGCCTTGGCGATCGCCTCGGTGTCGCCTAAGTAATAGTGGCGAATCGGTTTGAGTTCTGCATCCAGCTCATACACCAGCGGAATGCCGTTGGGAATGTTCAGGCCAACGATGTCCTCGTTGGACATGTTGTCCAAGTACTTGACCAGCGCCCGGATGGAATTGCCGTGAGCGGCCACCACAATACGCTTGCCAGCCTTGATCGCCGGCGCCATCGACTCGTTCCAAAAAGGCATGACCCTGGCTACGGTGTCCTGCAGGCATTCAGTCAGGGGCACTTGTTCAGGTGCTAACTTAGCGTAGCGCGGGTCACTGCGTTCGCAGCGTTCGTCATCCGGCGTCAGGGCCGGTGGCGGCACGTCGTAGCTGCGGCGCCAGGCCAGCACTTGGTCGTCGCCGTATTTTTTGGCAGTTTCGGCCTTGTTCAGGCCTTGTAGCGCGCCGTAATGACGCTCGTTCAGGCGCCAGCTGTGCACCACTGGCAGCCAGGTCCGGTCCATCTCGTCGAGCACATGCCAGAGGGTGCGGGTTGCCCGCTTCAGCACGCTGGTGTAGGCCAGGTCGAACTCGTAGTTTTCGGTTTTCAGCAGTTTCCCAGCGCTCAAGGCTTGGGCGATGCCGGTCGGCGTCAAGTCGACATCAGTCCAGCCGGTGAAGCGGTTTTCAAGGTTCCAGGTGGACTCGCCGTGGCGGATAAGCACTAATTTGTACATGAATGGACGCTTGAAAAATTCGGGTTGCAGGGGATTGAGCGCAGCTTGGCTGCCGCCGTTTCGTCCTCCATTCTAAAATGAGCGCTTAACTGCCCAACGGCACAACACTCAAAAGGCTCAAAAGTGAAATTTCTGATCGATAACTGGATGCTGATTTCCGTGGCGTTGACCGCGGGTGGTCTGCTGGTTTGGCCCCTGATTGCCAGCGGCACGGCCGCCGGAAGCCTCAGTGCGGCAGGTGCGGTGCAACTGATTAACCGCGAAAAAGCCGTTGTTATTGACGTTGGCGAGCCGAATGAATTTGCGGCCGGCCACGTCGCCAATTCGAAAAATATTCCTTTTGGACAACTTGAAGACAAGTTGCCAAGCGCCGTCAAAAACAAGGCCTTGCCGATTATTTTTCTGTGCCCATTGGGTGCTCGTGCAGGCCGCGCTGTGTCTGTGGCCCAAAAACTCGGCTATGCCCAAGCGCAAAGCCTGAGCGGCGGACTCAAAGCTTGGCGTGAAGCCAATTTACCTGTTGAAAAAGCTTAAACATGCAAGTCGTCAAAATTTACACCACGGGCTCATGCCCTTATTGCATTCAGGCCAAAGCGCTTTTGAAGCAGCGCGGTGTTGTTGAGCTCGATGAAGTCCGCGTTGACATGCTGCCGGGCGAGCGCGAAAAAATGATGCAGATCACCGGTCGCCGTACCGTGCCACAGATCTTCATCGGCACCACGCATGTGGGCGGTTGCGACGATCTGGTGGCGCTGGATGGCCGTGGCGGTCTGCTGCCGCTGCTCAGCGCGGCTTGATTTCACGGCAATTCGTCCGCAGATAATTCTTGCGCTTGCACGGCCTTGACAGGTCGCAGGCATTTCTTTTTTAGTTTGTTGAAAGAGCATCATGGCCGAAGCCAACCTTGACCCTGTTTTCCAGATTCAACGCGTTTACCTCAAAGATATCTCGCTGGAGCAGCCCAATTCCCCGGCGATCTTGTTGGACCCGGAGCAACCTAGTGTTGACATCCAACTGGGTGTTGAAACATCGCCGGTCACCGACGGTATTTTTGAAGTGACAGTGACCGCGACTGTGCACACCAAAATCAATGAGAAGACGGTGTTTTTGGTGGAAGCCAAGCAAGCCGGCATTTTTGAAGTGCGTAACGTCGAGGCTGATCAATTGGGGTCGATTCTCGGTATCGCTTGCCCGCAAATTGTCTATCCCTACTTGCGCGGCAACGTCGCTGACGTGATTCAGCGCGGTGGTTTTCCACCGGTGCACTTGGCTGAAATCAACTTTCAAGCGATGTTCCTGCAACAGCAAGCCGATGCCGCCGCCCAAGCTGCACCGCAGATCATTGTTTAAGTTTTGACCCATTTCCCACTGATGAATCGTCGCGCGCCTGCAAGGCCGGGCGCAGTATGAAAATTCTTGTCATCGGCGCTGGCGCATGGGGCACTGCTCTGGCTGTGTCGGCCAGTCTCAAAACGGTGTCTGGACAAGCGGCGCATGAGGTCTCGCTGTGGGCCCGCAACGCGGCCTTGGTCGAGACCGTTCAGTTGACACGGCAAAACGAGCGCTATCTGCCGGGCATCACCTTGGCCCCTGGTCTGCAGGTGCTGGGCGGCTCTGACGCTTCTTTGGAGGCGGCCCTCATCGGTCAAGACCTGATCGTCATTGCGACGCCAATCGCTGGCGTTCGCGGTGTGTTCCAGCGTTTGCAACAAGCCCGTGTGCGCGTGCCAGTGGCTTGGTTGAGCAAGGGTTTTGAGGCGCCACTGGCTGCTAATGCTGGCGCTGTACCAGCCGCCTTGCCAGGCGTTGGTTTGCTTGTCCACGAGATTCTGGCGCAAGTCGCTCCCGACTTGCTGGCTGGCGTTCTGAGCGGCCCGAGTTTCGCGAAAGAAGTGGCTGCCGGTCAACCGACGGCCTTGGTCGCAGCCAGCGAGCACGCCGTTGTCCGGGATGCGCTGGTCGATGCCTTTCACAGCGACACCTTGCGTGTCTACGCGAGCGACGACATCATCGGTGTTGAAGTTGGTGGCGCGGTAAAAAACGTGCTGGCCATCGCCACTGGTTTTTGCGATGGTTTGAAGCTCGGTCTGAATGCCCGCGCCGCGCTCATCACCCGCGGCTTGGCCGAGATGAGTCGACTGGGTGTGGCCCTTGGTGCTCAAAACGAAACCTTCACGGGCTTGTCGGGTCTGGGCGATTTGGTGCTCACTGCCACCGGTGACTTGAGCCGCAATCGGCAGGTCGGCTTGTTGCTGGCGCAAGGTCAAACCCTGGCGCAGGCAGTGGCTTCATTGGGCCACGTCGCCGAAGGCGCTTATTGCGCACGCACAGTGGTGCAACGGGCCCAGGCTCTCGGCATTGAAATGCCGATTTCCGAAGCCGTCGTCGCCTTGCTGGACGGCGAAGTCACACCTGTGCAGGCAGTGGCCTCACTGATGGAGCGAACCGCCACTGTGGAACAAGGCTGAAACTTCAGCCTTGGGGTTTAAAGCTCAAATTTCCAAGTTGTCGATCAGCCGTGTCATGCCCAGCTTGGCTGCGCCCAGAACCACCAAGGGTTCTGTGCCCAGCGGCCCAGCTTGCGGGTGCGGGCTGAGCAAATCTGCCCGCTTACGCACCGTCAGGTAATCCGGCTTCCAGCCGCGCCGCGCCAGCGCTTGCATGGCCGCTGCTTCGAGTGCAGGCAGGTCGGCTGCTTGGACGCTTTTAGCAGCCTCACCCAACGTTGCCAGCGCCTGCGAAAGTTGCACGGCCTCTGCCCGCTCGGCTGGGCTGAGGTAAGCGTTACGGGAAGACAAGGCCAAGCCGTCGTCGGCGCGTTGCGTCTCACCGGTGACGATCTCGATCGGCAGGGCAAATTGCTGCACCATGCGGCGGATCACCATGACTTGCTGGTAGTCCTTCTTGCCAAAGGCTGCGACGCCTTCAGGCTTGCCGGCAAACACGCATGAAAAAAGCTTCAAGACGACAGTGCTGACGCCAATGAAAAAACCGGGCCTGAAGTGCCCCTCCAAAATGTCTGCCAGCTCTGACGCTGGGTGCACTTTGTAGGTCTGCGGTTCTGGGTAGAGCTCTTTTTCGCGCGGCGCAAACAGCACGTTGCAGCCGGCCTCTTTCAGGCGTTCTGCATCAGCGTCCAGCGTGCGCGGGTAGCTGTCGAAATCTTCATGCGGCGCAAATTGCAAGCGGTTGACAAAAATACTCGACACCGTGACGTCGCCCAACTCAGTGGCCTGTTTGACCAGTGCAATATGACCGTCATGCAGGTTGCCCATGGTTGGCACGAAAGCCGGACGACGGAAAGCACTGAGGTGCTGGCGCAAGTCGGCAATGGTGTGAACGATATGCATCAAAAAATCCTAGTAGCCAGAGTGATTGAAAATTGGGGGTTGGAGAGCGAAAAAATTGCCAAGCGCCTACCAAGCGTGAAGGGCATCCACCGGAAAGCTGCCTTCTTTCACGGCTTTGACATAGGCTTCCATGGCGCCACGCACGTTGCCGGCGTCGTTCATGAAGTTGCGCACAAAGCGTGGCATTTTGCCCAGGTTGATGCCGAGCATGTCGTGCAGCACCAGCACTTGGCCTGCGGTGTCTTTGCCAGCGCCAATGCCGATGGTCGCGCAGCGCGTGAGTTCGGTTGTCAGGGCTGCGGCGACGGCGGCTGGCACCATTTCGAGCACGACCATGGCCGCTCCAGCGTCTTGCAGTTCATGCGCGTGTTGTTTCAGCAAAGCGGCTGATTCGCCGGTTTTTCCTTGGACCCTGTAACCGCCCAATGCGTGCACGGTTTGCGGTGTCAGCCCGAGATGCGCGCAAACCGGAATCCCGCGCTCCACCAGAAAACGCACGGTCTCGGTGGTCCAGCCACCACCTTCTAGCTTGACCATGTGCGCGCCGGCCTGCATGAGCACGCTGGCACTGCGAAAAGCCTGTTCACGCGATTCGTGGTAACTGCCAAAGGGCAGGTCGCCAATCAGCCAAGCCGTGCTCTGTGAGCGACGCAGGCCGTTGGCCACACACTCCGTGTGATGACGCATGGTTTCCAGCGACACACCGACAGTGCTGGTCAGGCCCTGACAAACCATGCCGAGCGAATCGCCGACCAAAATACATTCGATGCCGGCGGCGTCCGCCACGGCGGCAAAGGTCGCGTCATAGGCTGTCAACATGGTGATTTTTTCGCCCTGTTGATGCATCTCGCGTAGCCGCGGCAAGCTGACAGGTTTGCGCTGTGACGGCGCTGCTGCAGGTGGCAAGGTGCCGTAGGCAGATGCTAGGCTGTCGGTAGGCGGTCGGCTTGTGCTTGGATTCATGAGGGGTCTCCTTGAGGGCGCAGTCTACGCTGCATCATGGATAAAAGGACACCAGCCAAGGCCGGTGCCCACAGGTGTGGGCTTCAAGCCTGCGTGTAGGCCAGCCGGACGTAAATCGGTGCGAAGGCTTCGGCCTGCGTGACGTCGACCAGACCTTCTTTGCACAGCTCCAGCATGGCGATGAAGGTGACCACCAGCACCGGCATGCCGCGCGTGGTGTCGAACAGCTCTTCAAATTCGACGAAGCGGCTGCTCTGCAACTTGCGCAGCACGATGCTCATGTGCTCGCGCACACTGAGTTCTTCGCGGGTGATCACGTGGTGCTGTACCAGTCGCGCCCGCTTGACGATGTCACGCCAAGCGTCTTGCAGGTCGACCACGCTGACGTCGGGAAAACGCGGCTGCAAGGCTTGCTCGACAAACACTTGAGCGCGTAAAAAATCCCGGCCAAACTGCGGAATGCTGTTAAGTTGGTGCGCTGCCAGTTTGATCTGCTCGTACTCCAGCAGACGCCGGACCAGCTCGGCGCGAGGGTCTTCGGCTTCTTGGCCTTCAGCGGTTTTCTTGGGCGGCAGCAGCATCCGTGATTTGATCTCGATCAGCATCGCCGCCATGAGCAAATACTCGGCCGCCAGCTCCAGATTGGTCGATCGAATTTCATCGACATAGGCCAAATACTGCCGCGTCACGGCGGCCATCGGGATGTCGAGAATATTGAAGTTTTGCTTGCGGATCAAGTAGAGCAGCAAATCCAGCGGGCCTTCAAAAGCCTCCAGAAAAACCTTCAATGCGTCCGGCGGGATGTACAGGTCATGCGGCATCGCAAACAAGGGCTCGCCATACAAGCGTGCCAGTGCCACTTGGTCAATCACCGCTGGCATGCCCGGCATGTCGTTGATGCCGGCAGGCAGCAAAGATTGGTCGCTGCTGAGGGGCTGGTCTGCCGGCAAGCCCATTATTTCCCGTTCGGGTGCTGGCCGGTCTGGTAGACGTAAGGCTGCTGCGCCACGCGGGCTTCCTCGTACTCCTGCTCAGCGCTGCGGTCAATTTTCTGGTCCCACCAGATAGCACGGCCGGCGCGTTGCTCGGCCTCAAGCGTTGGCTTTTGAGTCTTCAGGGTCTCAATGAATTGAGTCACTTCGGAGGTGTAATCTGGGCGGCGGAAAATGGACATGTCGGATACCTTTGGCAGTCATTTTAGGGGATGGTGGCCTCGACCTTGGCTAGAAAGCCGGCGCGCTCCATGGTTTCGCGTGGTTGGGCGTTCAGTCCCATCATGACGAGGCGTCCGCCGCGCAGCACCACCGCCTTGTGGAGCTGCTCCAGCACTTCTAGGCCAGAGCGGTCTAGCGACTGCAGGGATTGCAAGTCAAGCCTGATTTCCAGCCCTTGCGGGGCAGTTTCGACGGCTGTCAAGATCGGGTCAACCTTGGCCACGGCTCCAAAAAACAAGGAGCCGTAGAGCTGAAAGCTGGCAGATTCCGCATCCCGCGCAGTCTCGACCACGCGAAACAGCGAGCTCATGCGCCGCACAAACAGCACGCAAGCCAGAATCAAACCGACTTGCAGCGCCACCGTCAGGTCAAACACCACGGTCAAGAAAAAAGTGCCCAGCATCAGCAGCTTGTAGTGGTTGCTATGTTGGCGAAAGTGCACCAATTCGCGCCACTCGCCCATGTTCCAAGCGACGTACATCAAGACACCGGCGAGCACTGCCAGCGGCACGTGCACCGCCAGTGGCGCGGCCAGTAGCACGATCACCACTAGCGTCAGGGCATGCACCAGTCCGGAAATCGGCGATGTCGCGCCGGCCCGCACATTGGTCACGGTGCGGGCGATGGTGCCAGTGGCCGGCATGCCGCCAAAAAAGGGCACGACAAAATTAGCAATCCCTTGCGCCATCAGTTCTTGGTTCGGGTCATGTCGGGGCTGGCCCGAGATCTGGTCCGCGACGCGAGCGCACAGCAATGACTCAATCGCGCCTAGCAAGGCGATGGTGACGGTTGGGGCGAACAGCAGCCGCACCGTGTCCCACGAAAAGTCGGGCAGGGCAAAGACCGGCAGCGCTTGGGGAATACCGCCAAAACGTGAGCCGATGGTTTCAACCGGGAAGCTGGCCACGTAGGCCAAGGCCGTCAAGCTGACCAACGCCACAATCGGGCCGGGCAAGCGTCCGGTCAACCGCGTGACGCGGCGCATCGGCAAACCCTCGACGTCATGCAGGGCTTTCAACAAACGCGCTGTCAGGGTATTTTTTTCATTCAGCGCAGCGACAAAAATACGCGGCCAGACAAACAAACCGACCAAACAGGCCAGCGCCAAACCCAGTGCATACAGGTTGAGCGTGCCTGCGTGGCTGCCCAGAATGCTCAGCTGCGAGAAAAAATCAGCCGGCATCTTGTCCACCCGCAGGCCCAGAAAATCTTTCACCTGCGACAAGGCAATCAACACAGCGATGCCGTTGGTGAAGCCAACCACAATGCTGACCGGCACATAGCGCACGAGGGTGCCGAGTTTGAATAAGCCCAGCAGGTACATCAACACGCCGGCGCAGGCGGTGGAGATCAGCAGATTGGCCAGCCCGTAGCGTTCCAAAATGCCATACACAATGACGATGAAGGCGCCCGCCGGGCCGGCGATTTGCACCGACGAGCCGCCCAGCGACGAGACCAGTGCGCCGGCAATGATGGCCGTCCAGATACCCGCTTCAGGTGAGAGCCCCGAGGCAATGGCAAAGGCCATGGCCAGCGGCAAGGCCACGATGCCGACGGTGACGCCCGCACCTGCATCTTTGAAGAAGCGCTCTTGTGAATAGCCTTTGACGGCGTCCAGCAGGCGCGGCCGAAAAGAAGCCAGCGGGACGGGCAGCGTCACTTGCCGCCCGGTAGGACGGCATCCGCCGTTGCGCCGACCACTTTGCCGGCTACCTTGACCGTGCCGATGGCCGCGTCGCCGACCAGCCCGACTGCACCGACAGCCAAAGAGGCTGCCGTGTCGACCACCGCAATGACGACACAGCCCGAGAGCAGAAGTGTCGAGCTAGACAACAGGAGGGTGAGAAGCAGCTGGCGCATCAATGAATCCGCATGCCGGGCGTGGCGCCCGGCCAAGGTGTCAAGACGTGAATGCCTGGCTGGGCTTTTTCGTCGGCGTGGCTGGCGGCCAGCACCATGCCTTCGCTGATGCCGAATTTCATCTTGCGCGGCGCGAGGTTGGCCACCAACACGGTGAGCTGGCCGATCAACTGTTCCGGCTGGTAGGCCGACGCGATGCCGCTGAAGACATTGCGCAGCCGGCCTTCGCCAGCGTCGAGTGTCAGCCGCAAGAGCTTGGTCGATCCTTCAACACGCTCGCAGTTGACGATCTTGGCGATGCGTAAATCGATCTTGGCGAAGTCATCGATGGTGATGGTCGGGGCGATGGCTTCGCCGC
>Ga0208916_10000326_pt1 | contig 23137 bp, 19 predicted proteins | sample DEB19_08_DNA_5_FD_184523 | JGI IMG/M metagenome (GOLD analysis project Ga0208916, IMG submission 184523) | Aqueous microbial communities from the Delaware River and Bay under freshwater to marine salinity gradient to study organic matter... | ecosystem: Environmental > Aquatic > Marine >... | reverse complement strand
CGATGGCCGGTGCCAACACCGCCTGGGTGCCGAGCCCGACCGGCGCCACCTTGCATGCATTGCATTACCACCAGGTACTGGTCAGTGATGTGCAAAAAGACATGGAAAAAATCAACGCCAACAAGGAAGCTGAGAGCTTGCTCACCGGTTTGTTGACCGTGCCAGTGACAGACGCGCCGAACTGGAGCGTTGCTGACAAGCAGCAAGAAATCGACAACAACGCGCAAGGTATTTTGGGTTACGTGGTGCGCTGGATCGACCAAGGCGTGGGCTGCTCCAAGGTGCCCGACATCCACAACGTCGGCTTGATGGAAGACCGCGCTACGCTGCGCATTTCAAGCCAGCACATCGCTAACTGGTTGCTGCACGGCGTGGTCACGAAAGAACAAGTTCAGGCCACCTTTGAGCGCATGGCCGCAGTCGTCGACAAACAAAATGCTGGTGATCCGCTGTACAAAAACATGGCGGGTAACTTTGCCACCAGCGCGGCTTACAAAGCTGCCTGCGACTTGGTCTTCAAGGGGCTGGAGCAGCCCAGTGGTTACACCGAGCCACTGTTGCATGCTTGGCGCTTGAAGGTCAAGGCGGGTACGGCTTGAGCGTGCTGAGCTGATGTGAAAACGGCACTCTAAACTTACTTAGAGCGCCGTTTTTCATTCAGCCTCTGCGCTGCCGCATCAGGTGCTCCACGCTTTCAAACAGCGCCTCGCTCAGCAGCGCCAGCAGCGTGGCTGGCAGGGCACCAGCCAGCAGCATCTGGCCGTCGTTCAGCGCCAGGCCCGTGACGATGCGCTCGCCAAAACCACCCGCGCCAATGAAGGCGGCAATGGTCGCGGTACCGATCGCGATCGAGGTCGCCGTGCGCACACCCGCGATGATGGCCGGCAGTGCCTGCGGCAGCTCGATCTCTCGCATCACTTGTCCAGCCGTCATGCCCAGCGACTGACCCGCCAGGCGCTGGCCTCTTGATACTTCGCCCAGGCCGGTGACGGTGTTGCGCATGATGGGCAGCAGGGCGTAAAGCATCAACGCTATCAGCGCAGGTAGCGTGCCAATCAGGCCGAGCGCAGAAATCAGCATCGCTAGCATCGCCAGCGACGGCACGGTCTGCAGCAGGCCGGCGGCGCCCAGCACCACGGCGCGCAGGCGTGGGTGTGGAAATACCCACACCGCCAACGGAATGCCCAGCAGCGCAGCGCCGCCCAACGCGATCAAGGTCAGCGTCAGGTGCTGCCGCGTCAGCCGCGCTAGGTCGGGCCCGAACAGCTTGGCCCAGAAGCCGCGCTGGCCCGGGTCGATACCTGCACTGGCCGTTGTGGCCGGCGCAGTGCCTGACTTAGACGCGAGGTAGTCACGCGCAATCACATCAAAGGCGATGCCTTGCAATTCAGCCCGCGCGTTCATCGCAATCATGGCTTTTTCGTCGATGCTGCCGCTCAGCTTTTGCAGCGCCGCCCACGCTTTGGGAAACCGCGCGGGCACGTCCAGCCGGTACAGCAGCACGGCGTCATAACGCGCAAAGTAAGCCAAGTCGTCCTTCAGCACGCGCAGACCGAGGTGCTCAATCTTCGCGTCGGTGGTGTAAATGTCGATCACATCGATTTGGTTTTGCGTCATCGCGTCATACGCCAAGCCGTGGTCCAGCGCCACCGGCATCTGAGGCGCTGCATAGCGCTGAGCCAGCCCCGGCCAACCGTCGGCACGGCCCAAAAATTCGTTCGACAGGCCGAGCTTCAGCGCCGGGTGCTTCATGAGATCGCTGAGCGAGGTGATGCCTAAGCGCTGTGCGGTGTCTTCGCGCATGGCCAGCGCATAGCCGTCGTTGAAACCCAGTGGGATCGCCGCACCGAGACCCAGCGGCGCCAGCGCCGTGTTCATGGCCGCCAGCGTCATCGGCGTTTTACTCTGAAGGATTTCCAGGCTGATGGTGCCCATGTACTCCGGGTACAGATCAATGCTGCCCGAGCGCAGCGCCGCATAAACAATGGCGGTGTTGCCTAAGCCCTGCAGCACGGCGGGTGGCTTCGGTGTGTGCGGCGCAGAGGTCTGCGCCAGCACCTGCGCGAGGATGTAGGACTCGGTAAAACGCTTGGAGCCGATGCGCAGGGTGTCGTTGGCTGGTTGGGCGGCGGAGCCGGGGGCGCTAGCAAGGGCCAGCAAAAGAACAATGCAGCAAGCAAACATGGCATTGAAGGCGGAGGTGCGGCGGGTCATTCGTTCAGTATCGCCGCCCTTGCTGGCCCATATCTGTCCTTCAGAATCTCATGACTTGGTCTTCCCGCCCAACAAACCACCGGCATCGCGTTCGTCCAGCGTCAGCTTGGGTGTTGTCTGCTGGTTGCGTTTTTCAACTTCTTTGATGTGCTCAGCCGGCGGAATGTTTTCTGGCAAGGTGCCGCCAATTCGTTTGATGGCATCGCGCACTTCTTTGCCCACTTGCTCGTGCGTCCGGATGGCTTGGGACTGGCTGTTGACACCGCTAGCCAGTTTATCGCGGGTTTGCGTCATGCGAAATTGGTTGGCTGCCAGTTCTGTGGCGTTCATTCGGTCGAGCAGGTTGTCGTTAATGGCAATGGTTTTGCGCTGTTTGATGGCGTCGCGTCCCAACCCGCCATACAGACCTTTGTAGCCTGCGTCATGAAAAACGCCAAACATCTTGCTTTGCACGCCGGCGTCTTGCGCGGCACCAGACAAGGCTTTGAACTCTTCGGCCGTCTGCTTTCGCAGCCCAAGCCTTTCCGCGTCTGCCATCGCCTGGTCGCTCAGTTCTTGGCGGCGGGTCTGGATGGCAAAGTATTGCTGTGCTTGGGCAATTTCGGGTTTGCGTGGGTCGCCGTTTTGGGCGATGAGATAGCAGGCGAAGCGGGAGAGGTGGTAGTCGTCGACCACTTGCACGGCACCTTTGCCACCTACGATCGGTTTGCCGGCGCTGGCAAAGTGATGCGCGGCTTGGTTACCTGAGGCCTCGCAAGAGGCCATGGCACGTTCAATTGCCTGCTCAAACCGCCGCCACTGGGCGTAACCCAACAGAGGCTGCAAGTCACGGGCGCGCCAGTATTCAGCGTTGTGCTCGTTGGTTTGCTTCAGAGACTCGAATCCTGACTCGGCGAGTTTGAGTGGTTCTATGCTCACTGGTATTTCCTTGTGCATCAAGTTGACGGCGTGACCGAAGATCATAAAACTATTTTTAATTATTATTTATTTACGATTGGCCTATTCAATAACACTTTAAGACTCAATAAAAAAGGGGCTGCACCTAATGGCGCAGCCCCTTTCCAATGAGCGGGAAAACTCACTTGGCCGTCGGCATCACAAACTCCGCGCCCTTGCCGATGCTCTCCGGCCAGCGCTGCATGATTGATTTTTGCTTGGTGTAAAAGCGCACACCTTCTTCGCCGTAGGCGTGCATGTCGCCGAACAAACTTTTCTTCCAACCGCCAAAACCATGCCAGGCCATGGGCACTGGAATAGGCACGTTGATGCCGACCATGCCGACCTGGATACGGCGGCTGAATTCACGCGCCACGTTGCCGTCGCGGGTGAAGCAGCTCACGCCGTTGCCGAACTCGTGAGCGTTGATGAGGTTGATGGCTTCTGCCAGGTCTTTGACGCGCATGCAGCCCAGCACGGGGCCAAAAATTTCTTCTTTGTAAATGCGCATGTCGGGGGTCACGTTGTCAAACAGCGTGCCGCCCATCCAGAAGCCTTTGTCGCAACCCGGGCCGGCTTGTCCGCCCTTGAACGTGCGGCCGTCAACCAGCAGGGTCGCGCCTTCTTTGACGCCAACGTCGATATAGCCGGTGATGCGTTGGTGCGCTGCGGCGGTGACGATGGGGCCCATTTCGGCATCGAGGTTGATGCCATTTTTGATGATGAGTTGTTCCGCACGTGCCTTCAGCTTGGGCATCAGGCGATCGGCCACATCGCCGACCAACACGGCGACAGAGATGGCCATGCAGCGCTCACCGGCCGAACCGTAGCCAGCGCCAATCAGCGCATCGACGGCCTGGTCGAGGTCAGCGTCAGGCATCACGACCATGTGGTTTTTGGCGCCACCTAGGGCCTGCACGCGCTTGCCATGGTGCGCGCCGGTTTCATAAATATAGTTGGCAATCGGCGTTGAGCCGACGAACGAAATCGCGTGCACATCCGGGTGTACCAGCAGCGCATCAACGGCTTCCTTGTCGCCTTGCACAACGTTGAAAACGCCGTCGGGCAGGCCGGATTTTTTCAGCAGTTCAGCCATGAACAGGCTAGCGCTCGGGTCGATCGGGCTGGGTTTGAGAATGAAGCAATTGCCGGCGGCAATCGCCACCGGGAACATCCACATCGGGACCATCACCGGGAAGTTGAACGGCGTGATGCCAGCGACCACGCCGAGTGGCTGGCGCAGCGTCCAGTTGTCAATGCCGGTGCTGACCTGATCGGTGAAGTCTCCCTTGAGCAGTTGCGGAATGCCGCAGGCGAATTCGACGATGTCGATACCGCGTGCCACTTCGCCCTGCGCGTCAGTGAAGACCTTGCCATGCTCGGCCGTGATGAGGTGTGCCAACTCGTCTTTGTGTTGGTTCAGCAGTTCAAGGAACTTGAACATGACGCGGGCGCGGCGAAGCGGCGGCGTGTCGGACCAAGCCGGAAAAGCCGCCTTGGCAGCGACAACGGCAGCGTCCACATCGGCCGTGTTGGCCAGGGCCACACGGGAGGTCACGGCGCCTGTGGCGGGGTTGAAAACGTCTTGCTGGCGAACTGATGTGCCGGCGATGATGCGCCCATTCACGTGGTGGCCAATGGTGCTTGGGGCGGCGGAAGTGGTCATGCTGAATCCTTCTTAGTAGCTTTTAAAGATCAGTCTAGGCCTCAGCAGGCGATTTGATAACGCCCTTATTTGTGATTACATTGTTCAAATAAATGAACAATCAGGCCAATTCTGCTAATCTGCAGACATGGCGTCTGACCAACTTTCCCCGTTGCTGGCGGACTTGCATTTGTTGACGGTGCTGGCCGCCACGCGCAGCTTCACCGAGGCCGCGCGTCGCCTTGGCGTGTCCAAAGCCTCGGCCAGCATGCGCATCAGCGAGCTCGAGCGTGCGGCCGGTGTGTTGCTGGTGCGGCGCACCACCCGCTCCGTCGGCCTGACCGAGGCTGGCCAGCAGTTGGTGAATGACATGCTGCCGGCGTTTGGCCGCATCAGCGAGAGCTACACCGCCGTCAAAGACTTGGTCGGAGCGCCGCGCGGGTTGGTGCGCGTGACCGCGCCGGTGGCGCTGGGGCGGCAACATTTGGCGCCGTGTGTGGCGGCTTTTTTGAAGCGCTTTCCCGAGATTCAGATCGAGTTGGAGCTGACAGACCGGTTTGTGAACCTCGCCAATGAAGGCTTTGATCTGGCGATTCGCCACACCAACACACCGCCTGAAACCCATGTCGCGTGGGTGTTGTGCGAAACCCGCTCGGTCTTGCTGGCCAGTCCGGCCTATCTGGCGGCGCGGGGCGTGCCGACGCATCCGTCAGAGCTCAGCGCGCATGACTGTTTGTTGTATCTGGGCGGCGGGCATTCTGCTAATTGGACTTTTGCAAAAACTGCCAGCGCTGCCCCGCCAGCCGATGAGCGGGTTGGCGTCAACATCCGTGGCTCGCTCAAGGCCAACAACAGCGAGGTCTTGCGCGACGCACTCTTGGCCGGCTTGGGCATTGGTCTGCTGCCCGACTTCAGCCTGCCCCCAGCCAACGCCGATGGCGAGTCGCCGCTTGTGCGCGTCCTTCCCGACTGGCAAGTGCAAGGCTTTTTTGGCGATCGGATTTACGCCCTTCGGCCCTGGTCTGCTCAGGTGCCGAAGGCAGTGCAGTGTCTGGTTGAATACCTGCGCGCGTATTTCGAGCTAGGCTTAAACCCAGACCGTGCACCTTAGCCACGCCCGGTCGCTCTGCTTTGTGCAACCGTGTTATTTGTAAAGACCGCGCTTGACCAGCCAGTCCTGAATCAAACCGGCGACTTGGTCGCTGTTGCGGTCCATCATGATCATGTGGGAGTTGCCTTTCATGCCGATTTTGGGCAGGTCGATCACATCGGCACTGCCGCCGGCAGCCCGCAGGGCTTCATAAAATTTGATGCCGTTGCCACGGATCGTGGGCCAGCGTGAATCCTGCTCGATGTAATCGCCGTAGATGGCAAGAACGGGGACATTCTTCATCTTCGGCGCATCGGCCATCGCACCCACAGCAGCGGGCTCTACCAGTACCAGAGCCTTGACCTTGTCGGGCCGAGCTTGGGCCACGCGTATTCCAAACAGGCCTGACTGCGAGTGCACCACCACCACGCACGGGCACACCTTGTCGACGAGTTCGGTGTAGGCGGCGATGGTGGGCTCGTCCGTGGATGTCCAGCGTGGCACGTTTTGTTTGGTGAAATTGTCATAACCTTCGATCGGGAACAAGCTGCCCGGCATCGGCTTCATTTTGCTGACGTCCTTGTTGTAGGAGCCCGCACCTTGGCCGATGCGAAACCGCTCAAAAGGATTTTCCTTGGTCAGGAACACCGGGTCCGTCTTGAAGACGTCCGGGTACATGGCCCACCCGGAGCGGCCACGCTCCACCGCGTCGGAGTTGTAGCTTGGCCAACCTTTTTTCACGAAATAGTTCAGCCAGCCTTCGCGGCCGTCCGGCGTGGTTTCGTAGGTCACGCCGGAAAGGCCGCCGCCGTGCCACATCAACAAGGGCAGGCTTCCGCGCGGATCTTTCGGAATGAAGTACTGCACATACATTTGCTCGACTTGGTAGACGCCATTCGGATCGACCTTGGCCGGCACCCCACCCGGCGCAAAAAGCACTTCTTTGATGGGCTTGCCACTGACGACCACTTCGCGGCCGCCGACATGGAATGAACCCATTTGCGAGAGTTGGATAGGCGCCTGGGCGCAGCCGCCTAGAGTGCCCAAAATGAGGGCTGCGAGGCTGATCGACACGGTATTTTTCATGCTTGTCTCCATTTTTGAGGGGTTGCTGAGTGAGCGAGAAGCGCCAACCGAAGCGGGCGCAAGCGCATCAAAGTTGATTATGTTGATAAATTACCCTTATGGCATTAGGTAGTTTCATCGTTTCAAGCGCTGTGTCGTCATTCAAAACGGAAGCCAGCTAGACTGAATTAAGAACGACAAGCAAAGATAATGAAGCCATGAACATTCGATGGAAACCCAGCGTCACGGTCGCGGCCGTGATTGCCCGCGATGTAGCCGGCGTGACGGAATTTTTGCTGGTCGAGGAACACACGCCAGACGGCTTGCGCCTGAACAACCCGGCCGGACATCTGGACCCAGGCGAAAGCCCGCTGGAGGGATGCGCTCGTGAAACGCTTGAAGAGACAGCATTTCACTTTCAGCCGACCGCGTTGGTGGGTGTTTACTTGTCGCGTTTTGAAAAACCCATACCCGGTCAGACGCAGGCCGAAGACATCACCTACCTGCGCTTTGCCTATTGCGGAGAGTTGGGTGAATTCGTTGCCGGGCAGGCCCTTGACGATGGCATTGTGCGCACGCTGTGGCTCAGCGCCGACGCGATTCGCGCCTGCCCCGAGCGCCACCGCAGCCCGCTGCTGATCAAGTGCATGGACGACTATTTGGCCGGCCATCGTCATCCGGTGAATGTCGTCACCACCGACGCCAGTGTTTATCAAATCGGCAAGGCCTCGCCGGTCTGAATCCGCTCAGGCGCGGGCCGTCAGCACCGCGCGCAAATGCGCATGAAACATCTTGGCCGGTGCGCGCAAGGCGGCGCCGTGGCGCGTGGTCAGCCCGAGCACGCGTGACACGGCCGGCGCTTGCAAGGGGATGCCAATCATCGACGGGTGCGACTCAGGCAGCGCCAATCGCGGTACCGCCGCCACCCCCAGCCCGGCCTCGACCATGCCGAGCAGCGTCGCCATGTGGCTGACTTCAAAGCGGTAGACGGGATCAATGCCTGCTTTGGCCATGGCGTCGTCCAGCAACTGGCGGTTGCCGCTGGAGCGCGCAGCCGTCATCAAGCGCTCGTTGGCAAGCGCGGACCAGGCGACCAACGGTTGCTTGGCCAGCGGATGGTCGCGTCGCATGGCCAGCACAAACGGGTCGGTGTGGATCGGCTCAAAGTCCACACCCGGCACCTGACTGCCTAAAAAACTGATGCCGAAATCGGACTCGCCTGACATCACGCTGGCCAGCACTTGGGTCGCGCCTTCGTCGACCAAGCGCACGCGGATGAGGGGATAGTGTTCGGTGAATGAGCCCAACACCGAGGGCAAAAAATGAATGGCCGCCGACGGCACGCAGGCCACTGTCACCCGTCCGCTGCCACTGGCGGCAATGTCCGAGATGCCGAGGATGGCGAACTCCAGGTCGTCCAGCGCGGCTTGGGCGCGTTCCAAAAAGACCCGGCCCATGGCAGTCAATTCGACCGAGCGGGTGGTCCGGTTGAACAGCCGCGCGCCCAGAATCTTCTCTAACTTGTCGATGCGCCGGCTCAGCGCAGGGGCGGACAAATGGATGTGGTCGGCCGCCGCCCGAAAGCTACCGCGGTCGGCGACGGCGACAAAAGCTTGCAATTGCTGTAAATCGAAATTGATGCGTGGCATGCAGCAATGCTATCAAAAATTGCACTTCACCGAATGGTTCGCCCGTCGCATCATCGCGTCCATCACCAGATTCATCGGAGAATTGCATGCGAGCCAGAACGACTTTATTCACGGCAATGTTGATGGCCAGCCTGACCTTGGCCGGTTCGGCGCTGGCGCAAACTTGGCCCGATAAAACCATCACCATCGTCGTGCCGACCGCTCCGGGCGGCGCCAACGACGCGATGGCCCGCATCATCGCGCAGGGTCTGAGCGCGCGACTGGGCAAATCGGTGGTGGTCGACAACAAGGCCGGTGCCAACGGCGCGATCGCGGCAGAATTCGTCGCCCGTGCCGTGCCCGATGGTTACACCATCATGTTTGGCTACATCGCCACCCACGGCATCAACCCGGCGCTGCAAAAACTTCGTTATGACCCGGTAGCCGACTTCGAGCCGATCGGCATGGTGGCAGCGTCGCCCACGGTGCTTGTGGCGCACAACGCCGTGCCGGTCAAAAACGCCAAAGAACTGGTGCAGCTGATCAAGTCCAAGCCCGATACCTTCAGCTACGCCACCGCTGGCAACGGCACGGCGCCACACATCGCCGGCGAACTTTTCAAGCTGTCGGCGGGCCTGGACGTGGTCAGCGTGCCCTACAAAGGGTCGGCACCCGCCGTTGTCGACACCATTGCCGGCAACACGCAGTACATGTTTCCCAGCTTGTTCACGGCCTACCCGCAGATCAAAGGTGGCAAGCTCAAAGCCTTGGGCATCGCCGGTGAAAAGCGCTCGTCGGTGTTGCCAGACGTGCCCACGCTGACTGAGCAAGGCATTGCGAATGTCAACATGTCACAGTGGTACGCGATGTTCGCGCCGGCCAAAACGCCTAAGGCGGTGATTGACCGGCTGAACCGCGAGATGAACACCGTGCTGGCTGACAAACTAGCCGCCAAAAGAATTGAAGACCAAGGCGCGGAAGTTGAAACTGGCACGCCCGAGCAGCTCAAAACGCTGGTGCAAAAAGAGGTGACGCATTGGAAAAATGTGGTCACCGCCGCGAAAATCAGAGTCGATTAAATTCACGTCATTCACTTTCAAAACTCCAAAGAAGAAGCCATGCCCTCCTCCATCATTGATTCCAAAATTTTCGGCGACATGTTCAGCGACGCCGCCATGCGCCACGTCTGGAGCGACGAAAACCGCACCGCCAAATACCTCGATATCGAACGCGCACTGGCCAAGGTGCAGGGCGAACTCGGCATCATCCCGAAAGAAGCGGCTGCCGAAATCGTCAAGAACTGCGAGCCCAGCCAGATCGACTGGGCCAAGCTGAAGGCCAAGACTGAGCAAATCGGCTACCCGATCATTGCCGTGGTGAACCAGATCAACGCCCACTGCAAAGACAAACTCGGCGAATACTGCCACTGGGGCGCCACCACGCAAGACATCACCGACACGGCGGCCGTGCTGCAAATTCGCGAAGGCTTGGCCTTGGTTGAAGCCGACCTGAAAGACATTTCAGACTCGCTCGCCAAGCTGGCCCTGACGCACCGCAACACGCCGATCATCGGGCGCAGCAATTTGCAGCAAGCCACGCCCATCACCTTTGGCTACAAGATGGCCAGCATCCTGGCCGGCATCGAGCGGCATCGCGAGCGTCTGGAGCAACTCAAGCCGCGTGTGTTGGTGGGTGAATTCGGCGGCGCTTCGGGCACCTTGTCCTCGCTGGAAACCGGCGCGATGGAAACCCAGGCCGGTCTGATGAAAGAGCTTGGCCTCGGTCAGCCGTTGATCTCGTGGCACACCGTGCGCGACAACTTTGCTGAAGTCGGCGCATTTCTGGGCATCGTTGGCGGCTCGCTCGGCAAGATCGCCATGGACGTCAAGTTGCTGATGCAAACCGAAGTGGCCGAGGTCTTTGAGCCCTTTGCGCCCGGCCGTGGTTCGTCTTCGACCATGCCGCAAAAACGCAACCCAATTTCTTGCCTGTACATCCACGCCAACATCTCCGTGGTGCGCCAACTGGCGGCGTCGCTGATGGACGCGATGGTGGCTGATCACGAGCGTTCGACCGGTCCGTGGGAGATTGAATGGGTGGCGATGCCAGAAATTTTCTGCCTGATGTCGGGCGCTCTGAAGCAGACCAAGTTCATTTTGGCTGGGCTGGAAGTGGACGCCGAGCAGATGCGCCGCAACATCGACATGACGCATGGTCTGGTGATGTCCGAGGCCGTGATGATGGGACTCGGCCCCTATATTGGCCGCGAATACGCGCACGATCTGGTCTATGACATCTGCCGCGATGCCTTGAAGAAAAAGCGCCCGCTGATCGATCTGTTGGCCGAGCATCCAGAGATCAACAAGCATGTCACGCGTGAACAACTGGCTGGCTTTTGCGACCCGATGAACAACCTCGGGCAAGCTGGCGTGATGGTCGACCGCGTGCTGGCGGCGCGCCGACCTTGAAGGCCCTGACCCCTCGCTCAAGCAGATGAGCGAAGGGTCAGGTACTTGAGCGTGGGTGATGCTGCCGGAGGTAAAAGGCCGCTGCGTTATTCGGCCTTGATGTTGGCCTTCTTGATGAGTCCGCCCCACTTTTCGCGGCTGCTGTTCACCATGGCTTCGAAATCGCGCGCGGTACCGGGAATCGGCAACATGCCTTGGTCAAGAACCTGCTTGCGGAAAGCCGGATCTTCCATGATCGACTGTACCGTCGCGCTGAGTTTGCGCGAGATCTCTGGCGGGAGACCCGGCGGTGCGACGAGACCGCCCCAAGATGCAGCTTCGAACCCGGCAACGCTCTGTTCTGCAACGGTCTTGACATCGGGCATATCGGGCAAGCGCTTGAGCTCTGCAACACCCAGACCGACAGCCTTGCCAACTTTGACGAATCCCAGAATAGAAGGGCCTGATCCGAACGTGAAGGTCACCTCGCCACTGATCAACGCTAAGCCCGCCGGGCCGTTGCCCTTGTAGGGCACGTGCACCATTTTCGTATTGCTCAAGTCGGCCAGCAGCGCGCCCGCAAGGTGAGAGGCGTTGCCGATGCCGGCCGAGCTGTAGGTGACGCGATCGGGCTCTGCGCGGGCCTTCGCAATCAGCTCGTCGATGGACTTGATGCCCGATTGTGGCGACACCGCAAGGAACAGCGGAAACTTCACCATCGGGCCGATAAAGGTGAAGTCTTTTGCCGGGTCGTAAGGCACGCTGAAAAGTGCCGGGTTCACGTCGAGCGGTCCCGAAGACACGGTGGCGATCGTGTAGCCATCGGGTCGGGCTTGCCTGAGCAGGTTCATGGCGATGGTGCCGTTGGCACCGGCCTTGTTTTCAACGTAGACAGTGGTCTTGAGTCGCTCCTGTAACTGCCTAGCGATCAATCGGCCGATGACATCGTTGCCGCCGCCGGGGGCGAACGGAATAATGAGCTTGATGGACTCCGAAGGCCAGGGTGCTTGAGCCAGCGCCAGCGGGGCAAGGGTTGCAAGGGCACACGCCGTTGCAAATTGCAGCAAGTGTTTTCTGTTCATAATAATTTTTGTCTCCTGTTTTTTTGTCCACCTCACCTGCGCCGCCGCTGTTTCTTACATGTACTCCACTCTGGGTTCGTTGCCCGGCTGAATCGACATCAGCAGGCCGACGTCCTTGCCTTCTTCGGCCTTGGAACAGATGAATCGGCGCGGGACGAAGGGTGGAACCGAGCACACGTCAAATGGATTCAGCTCGACCGAGTGCTGTTCGTCCAGCCCCCAGATCACACGCCACGAGCCCTTGAGCGCAATGAAAGATTCGTTGGTATTGTGGTTGTGAAGTTTCGGTCCGTTGCCCACCCGGGCTTCGATGTACGACATCTGGAAGCCTTCCTTGATCGGAATGGCTGACATCGGCTCATTGCCGCCGTCAACGATCAGACCGGTGCCGATCACCAAGAAATTTTTGCGCTCGTGGCCTGGCAACTGACTGTCCGGATAGCGGTCTGGCGGATATTTCAGTTGGCCGTAGCGCGCCACACGCTTTTGCATTTGCTCCGGTGTGTAGTCGAGGATTTCCATTTCGTAGCCGGCGATATTGCTCATATGCTTCCTTGCTCCTGGTTGATCGTTACGATAAAAGTACTTTACAAAGTGTAGAAAGCGCAGTGCCCGTTGACCATGGTTCGCGGTACATGTGCACATGGGGTTGTAGCCATGGTGCTGCGCAGTCGGTGTCAGTACAGTCGCGCTATGAAACTTCATGAACTTGCAATCGACGTTGACGGCCGACAGGTGCCGGTCGCGGTCTGGACGCCTTTGGATGCCCCTGGTCCGCGACCGCTGGCTTTGGTCGGCCATGGCGGCAGTGGTCACAAGACGTCACAACTGGTGTTGGATATCGTGGGGCGCCTTGTCGCACAACACGGCTTTGTGGTGGCAGCCATCGATGGACCCGTGCACGGCAGCCGTCGGGCGGTGTTCGAACACGGCCCCAAGGTGCGCGACGAATTTCGTGAACTCTGGGCGCGCGGCGGCAGTGTTGACGCCATGGTGGCCGACTGGCGCGCCACGATCGACGCGCTGTGCGCCATGCCCGAGGTGGACCCATCGGCCATCGGCTGGTACGGCATCTCGATGGGCACGGCCTACGGTTTGCCGCTCGTGGCTGCGGAGTCGCGCATCAAAGCCGCCGTGCTGGGCATGTGGGGCACTGACCGCGAGCCACGCGATCGGCTGGAGCGCGACGCCGCGCAGATACGTGTACCGGTGTTGTTTCAGCAGAAGGCCGATGACGCTATCTTCAGCGACGCCGGGCAGCGCGACTTGTTCAGCCGGCTGGCCAGCATCGACCGTGAGCACATCATCTATGCCGGTGGCCACACTGACCCGGGCGGCGAGCAGCTAGACGACATCGTTGATTTTCTGGTCACCCGCCTGAAGGCGCGTCCTCTGCCTGCAAGTCCTCACTGACGGTCCGCAGCACCTGGCGCAGCCAACGATGCGAGGGGTTGCGGTGTGTGCGGTCGTGCCAGTACATCATGATCTGAACGTCAGGTAACGGCAACGGTGGCTCTAGCACTTGGAGTCCGAGCGGCGGCGCGAAATGGCGCGCGACGCGCTCCGGAATCGTCGCTAAGAAATCAGTGCGTGCGACAACGGAAGGCGATGACACCGCGGATGGAAGCCAGACGCCGACAGCACGGACCAGATCACGCTGGATCAACGCTTCATCCACCGAGGTCTCTATGGACGAGCCACCTCCGCGGCCAATCATGTGGCAGGCGTGCGGCCACGCCAAGTATTGCGCTTGGGTGATTTTTTTCTGCACGTCGGGATGCGTACCGCTTGCGATCACGTTCAGTCGCTGGCGGAGCAAGGGCGAAGAACGCAGCCCCTCCGGTACCTTTCGTGTGGTGCTGAGCAACAGGTCTGCTTGGCCCTCTTCGAGCAACTGACGCATGCGCGAGAGGTCCGGTATGTGCACCCGTAAAGTAACGCCGGGTGCCAGTTCCCGTAGCCGCGCGGTCAGCGCGGACATCAACACAAAGGCCACCGATTCGCTGGCGGCGATTTCGAAGCGAACGGTGCTCTTAGGATCGAATGTTTCCGAGTCGGCGAGGGCGTAGTCAATGCGGTCGACTGCTTGCCGCAATGACTCCGCAATGTCGATCGCACGCCGCGTCGGCACCATGCCCTTCTCGGTACGCACGAGTAACGGGTCACCAAAGAGAATGCGCAGCCGCCCGAGCGTGTTGCTCATCGCCGGCTGCGTGGTGCCCATGAGTTCTGCCGCGCGCGTCACGTGCGCTTCAGTCACAAGCGCGACGAGACAGCGCAGCAGATAAATGTCGAGATGCTTGTGTGAGTCCATGCCGTAGTGTCCGGTTAAACGTGAACAAATTCAACAGATTAGCGCATGGCGGGGATAATCGACCTCCATGCAAACGGTAAACATTCAAGGGAAACAAGGGCCTAAAAAGCGCATCGTGGTCGGCTTGAGCGGCGGAGTCGACTCGGCCGTGACGGCGCACCTCTTGAAACAGCAGGGGCACGAGGTCATCGGCATCTTCATGAAGAACTGGGAAGATGACGACGACAGCGAGTTTTGCTCGTCGAACATTGACTTCGTTGATGCGGCCGCCGTGGCCGACGTGATCGGCATCGAGATCGAGCACGTCAACTTTGCTGCGGATTACAAGGACCGCGTGTTCGCCGAATTTTTGCGTGAGTACCAGGCCGGTCGCACGCCGAATCCGGACATTCTGTGTAACGCTGAAATCAAATTCAAAGCCTTTTTGGACCATGCCATGCGGCTGGGGGCTGACAAAATCGCTACCGGCCATTACGCGCGGGTGCGCCTGAATCAAGCCACCGGCCTGCATGAGTTACTCAAGGGGCTTGATCCCAGTAAAGACCAGAGTTACTTTTTGCACCGGCTGAACCAGGCGCAGTTGTCAAAGACGCTGTTCCCGGTGGGCGAGCTGCACAAAACCGAGGTGCGCCGCATTGCCGATGAGATGGGCTTGCCCAATGCCAAGAAAAAAGATTCCACCGGCATATGCTTCATCGGTGAGCGACCTTTCCGAGAATTTCTGAACCGCTACATCGCCAAAGCGCCGGGCCCGATCAAGAACGACAAAGGCCGGGTGCTGGGCGAGCATGTGGGTTTGAGCTTTTACACGCTGGGTCAGCGGCAAGGTTTGGGTATTGGCGGCGTCAAGGCCAAAGGCGCAGACCTCAAAGCCGCGCTAGCCCGCGGCCAACGTGGCGTGGGTGAGCACGAACCGTGGTTTGTGGCGCGCAAAGACATGGCGACCAACACGCTTTGGGTGGTGCAGGGTCATGACCATCCGTGGCTGCAATCGACCGTGCTCAAGGCGCAAGACTGCAGCTGGGTGGCCGGCAGCGCGCCAGCCTTGGGTGCGTTGGCGGCCAAGACCCGCTATCGGCAAGCAGATGCAGCTTGCGAATTGCGCACAGCGTCCAGCAGCCATTGCGAATTGCATTTTGAGCAGCCGCAGTGGGCCGTGACGCCGGGACAGTCTGCCGTGTTGTATGACGGCGAGGTGTGCTTGGGCGGCGGGGTGATTGAGTCCAGCAACGTGCCTAGCGCGGCTTGAGACGCCTGGCCGCTTTCGGGTATTCTGGGCCGCAAAACTTATTTTCTGGAGCCATGGCATGCATTTTTGTCGCCGTTTATTTGCACTCACGCTGACTGTCGCCGTTCTTTCGGGTTGCGCCGGGATGGGTCAGAAGGACACTGGTTTCAAACCAGTGCTGCGCCAGTCCGGCAAGGATGTGATGTGGCTGCCCACCTCGCAGGAGATGGTCAACAAGATGCTGGCTGCGGCGCAACTGACGGCCAAGGACATCGTCTACGACCTGGGCTCGGGCGATGGTGTGATTCCGATCACGGCCGCCCAGCAGTTCAAGGCGCGCGCCGTGGGGATCGAGTACGACGCCAAGCTCGCTGATTTTGCCCAGAAGAATGCGCAACAGGCGGGCGTGGCTGACAAGGTCAAGATCATCCGCGGCGACATTTTTGTTGAGGACTTCAGCGAAGCCACGGTGGTGACCCTGTATTTGTTGCCCGAGCTGAACTTGCAACTTCGCCCCACACTGCTGAAGATGAGGCCGGGCACGCGCATCGTCGCGAATGCATTTGACATGCAGGAATGGACCCCCGACCAGACCGTGAGCGCGGGTTCGGAGCAGGGATTTTTGTGGATCATTCCGGCGCAGGTCGAGGGCGAATGGGACTTCCTGCCGCATGAGGGTCGTGTACCCGCCAGACTGAGCCTGCAGCAGAGTTTTCAGCAGGTCGGCGGCACCCTCACGATGGCCGGCGTCAGTCAACCCTTGTTGGGTGCGCAATTGCGTGGTGACCAACTGAGTTTTCACTTCCTTGGGAGCGACAAGATCGCGCAGAGCGTCACGGCGACCGTGACGGCGGGTGCGCTGTCCGGTCAACACACGTTCTACGGTCGGGCCCATCCTTTTCAGGCCCAGCGTCGGTGAACTCGCTTGACAACGCGGGACAGCCGCAGCGCTTGCTCGACCCGTTGGGTGCGATCGCTCTGATTGTTGGCATCGTCATTGGTGCTGGGATTTTCAAAACGCCGGCATTGGTGGCGTCGCTGACCAACGATGTTGGCTGGACGCTCATGGTCTGGGTCGCAGGCGCGCTGATTTCCGTGATCGGGGCCCTCTGTTACGCCGAGCTGTGCAGTGCTTATCCGCATGCCGGTGGCGACTATCATTTTTTGCATCGCGCCTTCGGCCGGCATGTTGCCTTTCTCTATGGCTGGGCCCGCGCCACCGTCATCAATCCGGGTGCCATTGCTTTGCTGGCTTTTGTCTTTGGGGACTATGCCAGCCTGGTGGTGCCGCTGGGGCCGTACTCCAGCGCGATCTGGGCTTTGGGCATTGTGCTGCTGCTGACCTTGGTCAATGTGATCGGCATTCGCGCATCGTCCAACATTCAGTCTTGGCTGGTGGTGTTGGAGGTGATAGGTTTGCTGGCCGTGGTGGTCGCCGGGTTTTGGGTGGAGACGCCAGCCGCTGATGCGCATCTTTTATTCAGCAGCATGCCCACCGCTTCGCAATTCGGGCTGGCTTTGGTTTTTGTGTTGCTGACGTTTGGCGGCTGGAATGAGGCGGCCTACATCTCCGCTGAGTTGCGCGGCGGGGCGCGCAGTATCGTGCGCGTTATCGTCATCAGCATGCTGGTGTTGACGGCTATTTACCTGCTGGTGAATGTCGCTTTACTGCAGGGTTTGGGCCTGCGCGGTTTGAGCGAAAGTACCACCGCGGCGTCAGATGTATTGGGCCTTGCGTGGGGTCCTTGGGCCCAAAAGGCGTTGGGTCTTTTTGTTGCCATTTCCGCGTTGACCAGCATCAACGCCACCATGGTGGTGGGCGCACGGGCCAACTACGCGGTTGGTTTAGATTGGCTTAGCCTGCGTCAACTGGGCCAATGGCAAGGCCTTTCAGGGAGCCCAACGCGGGCTCATGTGATGCAGGCTTGCATCAGCGTTGGTTTGATTGCGCTTGGGATGCGTGAGGCCGATGGCTTCGCGGCGATGGTTGAATTCACCGCGCCGATGTTCTGGAGTTTTTTGCTGTTGGTGGGGCTGGCCTTGTTGTGGCTGCGCCGCACAGACCCGCTGGGTCCACGGCCTTTTCGGGTTCCGCTGTACCCCTTCACGCCCCTGGTGTTCTGCGCTGCTTGCGGTTTTTTGGCGTACTCCAGCGTGATGTACGCGGTCAGTCAAAACGCCATTCATGTGTCGTTTTGGCTGCTGGGGAGTGGCATTGTGGCGCTGCTGGTGCTCCGCTGGCGAGACTCAGCCTTGCGCCGGCAGGTTCAGTAAATCGTCTCGAGGTAGCTGTAGATGTAGTTCGAGCCGCCGGTCACGTTGCCCAGCAGACGCGACGATTTGAAGATGCCTGAGCGGTGTGAGACGCCCACGCCGATGTAGGTGTCCTTCAAGGGCCGTGAGCCGACCAGGTCGCCCAAGCTCACATCCAGCGTCGGGTCAAGGTGGTGCAGCAGCCGTGAAGTCTGCTCGCCGTTGGCCGCTTGGCTGCTGACCTCCACGTAGGGCACGCGCTGTGCCATCGACACGCCCATGCCCATGCCGAGCCGGGTTTTGACGCGGTCTTGCCAAGGGAAGCCGGCGTAATAAGCCTTCATGTACAAATCAAGTTGCAGGCCATTGGACTGCAGGCCGTTGTCGTTGTGCTGGGCCAGCCCAACGTAGCCGACGATATCAATCGGCAAGCCCTGGAAGTTCTGGATGAAAGGACGCCCGATTTGCACCGCGCTGATACTGGTCGGGTTGACCTTGGCGGTGGACATGCATTGCGCCGTGATAATTTTGAGCATGTGGCAACCGTCTTCGGTGGCCTTGCCGTAAAGCAGCTTGAAATAAGTCGGAGAGCTGGCGCCTACCCACTCGCGTTCATGGCGACCAAAGTCGTAGACCGCACCCACGTAAACGCTGGGCAGGACGCGATGCTGCACGATCGGGCTGTTGGCCACGCCGCTGCTGAGGACCGTGGCAGAGACGCCAGACAACAGGCTCCAATGTCGTGAAAGCTCATAAGTCGTGTGCAGACCGACCCGTGCCTCAAGTCCGGCACCGGGATCGTAGGCGGCTCGTGCGGCAGTGGCTTCGCTGGCCTTGACGCCGTAGTAATAGTTGTTCAACTTGGCGGTGCGCCAAGCCACGCTCAGGCTGGGTCGCCAAGTCCAAGCGCCAGAACGCCAGTCTTTGGAGTAGCCCAAGCGGGCCTCGGTCCCTTGGTGTGTGCTGTTCACGTCATGCACCACCTCGGCTTTGAGCTGGCCCCAAGGCTGGCGGATGCTGTAAGACACGCCGAAATCGACGCTCGAGTCGCGAATCGCCATGCCCGCCAAACTGGCGGGTGCTTTGGTGGTGGGGAAACCTTCAAGACGTCGCTCAACCAGCAGGTCGATACGTTGCGTGGGCTCGTCCAGCAGTTTCACGCCGACGCGGTTGACGTCCAGAAAAAGTTGTTTGCCGTCATAGATATACAGCGGCATCAAATCAAAACGGCTACCACCCCCGGTATAGGGTGAACGCTCGACACGCGGCGCAAAACCCAGGCCGGCACTGTTCGGTTCAGGCAAGCTGACGGACAGTCCTGAGGAATAGATTTGGGCTTGGATGGCGGGCGTAGCGGCCAAGCCGGAGGCCAGCATGGCGGTGCAGATGAAGCTGCGAAGGCGTGAGCGTTGAATCATGTGATCTGATTTTTAAGGTGACTGCAAAGAAAAGCCCGCTTGAAGCGGGCTATTCGGGACCGCTGTCGGTTCAAAGATTAAAACGGAATGTCGTCATCCATGTCGTCAAAGCCGCTGGCGGTTTTTGACGGGGTTGATGCGGCTGGACGCTGTGCTGGTGCCGCTGGTGGGCGGGCTGCTGCCGGTGGGCGTGCGTAGCTTTGGCGTTCGCCACCGCCTTCGTCGTCACCGCCGGGGCCACCCATGCCTTCACGGCCGCCCAACAGTTGCATTTCGTTGGCGATGATCTCGGTGGTGTATTTTTCGACGCCGTCTTTGTCTGTCCACTTGCGGGTCTTCAGTCGACCTTCGACATACACCGGCCGACCTTTTTTCAGGTATTCGCCGGCGATTTCTGCCAGACGGTCGTAAAACACGACGCGATGCCATTCGGTTTCTTCCACCTTTTCGCCGGAAGATTTGTCTTTCCAGTTGCGCGTGGTGGCGATGCTGACATTGCAGATGGCCGCGCCATTTGGGGTGTAACGCACCTCAGGGTCACGCCCCAAGTTGCCGATGATGATGACTTTGTTGATCGATGCCATGGCGTGTTCTCCTAATTTTCACAGTTTAACTGGCTGAGCTTGCTGTTGCTGGCGTTGCGCTGGCTGTGGGCTGGTTGTGGCGGGTGGGTGCGCGCATCGGCCAGGCCAGCAGCAGCCACAGCAGCATCAGGGCGCTGCAGGCCAAGAAAAGAGCGCTGGGACCGGCCGTTTTGGCCAGCCAGCCACCCGCCGCACCGCCAGCAAAAAAGCCCAGCGATTGAAGCGTGTTGTAAACCCCGAGTGCCGCGCCGCGTGCATGTGCCGGGGCGGCTCGGGACGCTAGGCTGGGCTGGCAAGACTCCAGCACATTGAAGCCGCAGAAAAAGAGGAACAAAAGCCAAGCCATCGCGGCCAGACTTGGTGCGCTCTGGCTGGCTTGGTGGGCCGACCACATAAAACCCAGCTGCACTAGCAAGATCAGGCCAATGGCGGTCAAAAAGACGGCCCTTAGATAGCCGCGCCGTTCCAGCGGAAAGAGCGTGCCGCCCAGCACCACAAATGACGCCAGCACCGCTGGCAAATAAACCTGCCAGTGAGCGGTTTTGTCCAAGCCGGCCTGGACCAGCAGCGCCGGAATGGCGACCCACATGGCCAACTGCACGGCGTGCAACACAAACACGCCGAGGTTCAGGCGCAGTAGCGCGGGTTCTTGCAGCACCAGCTTCAAACTGCCGCGCGGGCGGTGCACCGGCTTGGCCGGCTCTGGCGGAACGACCCAGGCCACAACCGCCATACCGGCCAACGCCAACAGGCCCGTCAGGGCGAACAAGCCAGCCAGTCCGACCTGCGCTGCAAGCAGGGGTGAGACGACCAAAGACAGCGCAAACATCAGACCGATGCTGATGCCGACCAGCGCCATCGCCTTGGTGCGCACTTCATCACGGGTTTGGTCTGCCAATAGCGCTGTGACGGCGGCTGAAATGGCACCGGCACCCTGAATCGAGCGGCCGATGATGAGCCAGGTCAAATCGGTCGCTGCCATGGCGACAAAACTGCCCAGGGCAAAGACCAACAGTCCAAAAATGATCACGCGCTTACGACCTAGCCAGTCCGAGGCCAAGCCAAAAGGAATTTGCAGGAGACCTTGCGTCAAGCCGTAAATGCCCATGGCCAAGCCCACACGGGCGGGGTCATCGCCACCCGGCAAGCGCGCGGCCTCAAGCGCAAATACCGGAAGCACCAAAAACAGCCCCAGCATGCGCAGCGCAAAAATCGACGCCAGAGAGGCGCTGGTTCGGCGCTCTGTGGCTGTCATGAGGTTGTCTGGAGGTGTGGTTCGCATGGGTGGGGCGCTTCAGCTGTGGCGATCAAAGCCAAAAACGAAGGGCTTATTGTCTTCCATCAGCCAGGCCCAGCGGCGCGACCCGTCCTCGACCAGAGCTCGGCGCGCAAGAACGCAAAGAGACCAGTCCGTCTATGATGTACGGTTTTGCCGGTCTCTCCAATTGAACTCTCCGTCTGACAGCAAATATCTGGCCGCGCAATTGAGCTCTCAATTGGCGGCGCAACGGATCAGTATCCGCGGCGCTCGCACGCACAATCTCAAAAACATCGACCTCGACATCCCGCGCAATCAGCTGGTGGTGATCACGGGTTTGAGCGGTTCTGGCAAGTCCTCGCTGGCGTTTGACACGCTGTATGCCGAAGGCCAGCGGCGCTACGTGGAGAGCTTGTCGACCTACGCGCGGCAGTTTTTGCAGCTCATGGACAAGCCCGATGTCGACATGATCGAGGGCTTGAGCCCGGCGATTTCGATCGAGCAAAAAGCCACCTCGCACAACCCGCGTTCGACGGTCGGCACGGTCACCGAGATTCATGATTATTTGCGGTTGTTGTTTGCGCGTGCTGGTACGCCGTATTGCCCGGAGCATGATTTGCCGCTGCAAGCGCAAAGTGTGGGCGAGATGGTCGATGCCGTGCTGGCCTTGCCTGAAGGCACGCGGCTGATGATCCTGGCGCCGGTGGCGCGTGAACGCAAGGGCGAGTTTGTGGATGTCTTTGCCGAGATGCAGGCGCAAGGCTATGTACGCTTTCGGGTCGACGGCAAGATCTATGAGTTTGACGAACTGCCGAAGCTGAAAAAGACTGAAAAGCACAACATCGACGTCGTGATTGACCGCGTCAAAGTGCGCCGACCCACCGCGCCAGACGCCGCTCTGGTTGAAGGCGAGCTTGACACCGGTCGGCAAGAGCAGGACAACCTGAAACAACGCATCGCCGAAAGTTTTGAAGCCGCTTTGCGGCTCGCCGATGGCAAGGCCATGGCGCTGGAAATGGACGCGCCCGGCGAGCATCTGTTCAGCGCCAAATTTTCTTGCCCGGTGTGCAACTACTCGCTCAGCGAGATGGAGCCGCGCCTGTTTTCCTTCAATTCGCCGGTCGGCGCTTGCCCGAGCTGTGACGGCTTAGGCCACACCGAGACCTTCGACCCGACGCGCGTGGTGGCCTTTCCGACGCTGAGTCTGGCCAGCGGTGCTGTGAAGGGCTGGGACCGCCGCAACGGTTATTACTTCGCCATGCTGGAAAGCTTGGCGAAGCATTACGGCTTTGACATCGACACCGCTTTTGAAGCACTGCCCGACCACGTGCAGCAAGTCGTGCTGCATGGCTCAGGCGAAGAAGAAATCAAGTTCAGCTACATCATGGACTCGGGTGCTTCGGCCGGTCGCAAGGTCAGCAAGAAGCATCCGTTTGAAGGCGTCATCACCAACTTTGAACGGCGCTATCGCGAAACCGATTCGTCGGCCGTACGCGAAGAACTGGCGCGTTACCGTGCCGTGCAACCGTGCCCATCGTGCCAAGGCACGCGGCTGCGCCAAGAGGCGCGTCATGTCTACATCGTCGGCGCACCGACAGCCGAGGGCGAAGCGTCTAGCCGTCAGGCGATTTACGACGTCAGCCGCATCACCTTGCGTGAGAGTTTTGACTATTTCAATACGCTGAAGATGCAAGGTGCCAAAGCTGAAATTGCCGACAAGGTGGTACGCGAAATCGGCCTGCGGCTGAAGTTCTTGAATGACGTCGGCCTGAACTACCTCAGCCTAGACCGCAGCGCTGAAACGCTGTCTGGCGGTGAGTCGCAGCGTATCCGTTTGGCATCGCAAATCGGCTCGGGCCTGACCGGCGTGATGTACGTGCTGGACGAGCCCAGCATCGGGCTGCATCAGCGCGACAACGATCGATTGATCGGCACGCTGAAACATCTGCGCGACATTGGCAACAGCGTGCTGGTG
>Ga0208916_10000325_pt1 | contig 23179 bp, 31 predicted proteins | sample DEB19_08_DNA_5_FD_184523 | JGI IMG/M metagenome (GOLD analysis project Ga0208916, IMG submission 184523) | Aqueous microbial communities from the Delaware River and Bay under freshwater to marine salinity gradient to study organic matter... | ecosystem: Environmental > Aquatic > Marine >... | reverse complement strand
AGGACTCAGGACTCAGGACTCAGGACTCAGGACTCAGGACTCAGGACTCAGGACTCAGGACTCAGGACTCAGGACTCAGGACTCAGGACTCAGGACTCAGCTGGATTTCACATCATGGATGAAATCATGATGCGAACTCTGAGCCGTTTGGCTGCTCCGGCATTGGCCTTGCCACGCTCTGTGAAGCGGGGCATGGTGCTCGCTTTGGACGCTGCGTTGTGCGTACTGACCGTTTGGCTGGCCTTTTACCTGCGTTCGGGCGTATGGGTGTCTCTGGCAGGGCCAGCCATTGTGGCGGTGGTGGCTTCGGTGGTGCTGGCGCTGCCAGTTTTCATCACCTCAGGCTTGTACAGGGCGATCTTTCGCTACAGCGGTTTGCCAGCCATGGTGGCAGTGGCTCGTGCTATGGTGCTGTATGGCATCGCCTTTGCCGCTATTTTCACGTTCTGGGGAGTTGAGGGCGTTCCCCGAACGGTAGGCCTGATTCAGCCCATGCTGCTGCTGCTGCTGGTCGGCGCTTCGCGTGCCGCTGCTCGGGTCTGGCTGGGTGGTCTGTACCACCAGCAACTGCGCAAGGCGGCTTTGCCGCAGGCCCTCATTTACGGTGCGGGCAGTGCAGGCAGGCAGCTGGCCTCGGCCATGGCCAACAGCCCCGAAATCCGCGTGGTGGGGTTCTTGGACGATGACGATCGCTTGCACGGTCATGTGCTCAATGGTCTGCCCATCCACAACCCGGGTGATTTGACCGAGATCTTGAGTGTGTCGCCCATCACCGATGTGCTGCTGGCACTGCCCAGCGTGTCGCGTCAGCGGCGCAACGACATTCTTAACAACCTGAAACCTCACAAGGTCGCGGTTCGCACTTTGCCAGGTCTGAGCGACATTGCCACGGGCAAGGTAAGCCTGAGCGATGTGCGCGAGTTGGACATTGATGACCTGCTGGGCCGCGAGCCTGTCAAGCCGAATGGCCTGCTGCTTAACCTCAACACTCATCACAAAACGGTGCTGGTGACGGGCGCTGGGGGCAGCATCGGCAGTGAGCTCTGCCGCCAGATTCTCAAGACCAACCCTAAGCAGCTGCTGCTGGTGGAGATGAGTGAATTCGCGCTCTACCAGATTCACCAGGAGTTGCAGGCGCTGTTGGCAGGCGAGCGCCCCAGCGTGGCCGATCCAGAAGAGGGTGCGACGAAGGCATTGGATTCCACGCTGGAAGACGCAGACTCCAGTCAACCAGAGATCGAGATCGTCCCCTTGCTGGCCTCGGTATGCGATGAAGTGCGCATGCACGAGATCATGGACACCTGGAAGCCGCACACGGTGTACCACGCGGCCGCCTACAAGCATGTGCCCTTGGTGGAGCACAACCCGGCCGAGGGCGTGCGCAACAACGTGTGGGGCACCCGCGTGTGCGCAGAAGCCGCCATGCGCCACAGCGTGCGCAACTTTGTGCTGGTGAGCACCGACAAAGCCGTGCGCCCCACCAACATCATGGGCGCCACCAAGCGTCTGGCCGAGATGGTGTTGCAAGCCCTGGCCGAGGTGAATGCTGCCGTGGCAGCCCAAGGGGGCAGGGCGCCCACTGCCAAAACCACCTTCAGCATGGTGCGCTTTGGCAACGTGCTGGGCTCCAGCGGTTCAGTGGTGCCTCTTTTTCGCGAGCAAATCAAGAACGGTGGCCCTATCACCCTCACGCATGCCGACATCACCCGCTATTTCATGACCATCCCCGAGGCGGCGCAACTTGTCATCCAAGCCGGTGCCATGGGGCAGGGCGGTGATGTGTTTGTGCTGGACATGGGTCAGCCCGTCAAGATCATCGACCTGGCCCGCCGCATGGTGGAGCTCTCGGGCATGGCCGTGCGCGACGAGCTGCACCCCGATGGGGACATTGAACTCACCGTGACCGGCTTGCGCCCCGGCGAAAAGCTCTACGAAGAGCTGCTGATTGGCGACAACCCCAAGCCCACCCAGCACCCGCGCATCATGAAGGCGCACGAGCAGTTCCTTAGCTGGACCGATCTGGAGCAGAAGCTCAACGCCTTGAGCATCGCCATGAGCGTGAACGACGTGCCGGTGATTCGCGGCATGCTGCAAGAACTGGTGAGCGGCTACCAGCCCAGCGGCGAGGTGGTGGACTGGGTGCACATGGCGCTGGAGCGCGAAGCGCTGGCTAACGAATAAACTCAAGACAAAAGGAGCCTGCGATGGGAATCATGGAAAGCGTCAAAAACTGGATTCAGCCCCAGCGCGACCCGCACACCCTCTACATTTCGATCGACGAAATCCCTCAGCCACGCGACTGGGGCACCCTTCAGCTGGCCGTTGGCAATGACATGGTGATGAGTCGCGACATTTCGCTCGAAGCATCAGCGACGGAAGAGCTGCTTGGCTGGATCGAGCGCAACCTGCCCAAGATCAAGGCCTCGGGTTTTCAGCGGGTGAGTTTTGAGAATGTGTCTGGGCCACTGCAGCAGCGCATTCAGGCCTTGCTGATGGCCTGATCGGGCTGACTTGGCTTCTGAGACCACCCTGGGGGCGCAAGCCCCTTTTGCATTTTCTAAAGGGGAAATTTGGGTTGCTCAGCGAACTTTACGGATGCTGGCCGGTGAGACGGCCATCTTCACGGTCTTGCTGAGGATGTTGAGCAGCACCATGACCCGGCCCTCGCCATCGGCCATTTGGTAGAAGGCCTCCACCCCCACAAATGGCCCGTCGGTCACAACGACTTGCTCGCCAGGCTCAAAGTGGCGCAGTTGAACCTCGGTGGATTCGCTCTTGGCACGCAGTTCGCCGACTAGTGCGTCATCAATCTTGGCGGGTGTCTGACCAAAGGTGACCAGTCGGCTGACCCCGATGGTCGACCGAATGGGTGACCAGCTTTGCGATTCCAGCCCGGTGCCCAAGCGGATGAACAGGTAGCGCGGAAAAAGCGCCTCTTGAACCACCTGAAGTTGACTCCGGCGCAGTTTCTCTGCGCGGATCAGGGGCAAGAAGCATTCAAAACCTTGGCGCTCAAGGTTTTCCAGAGCAACGCGTTCTTGGCGAATCTTGGTGTGGATCAGGTACCAGTTGCTCATCTTGTGGTTAATCGCTTGTAAAAATAAGAATTTTACAGGAATGGGTGACTGGTAACTGACAGATGTGCGCGGCGCGGTTACAGGCTGGGTACAGTTACATGTGCAAAGCCCGATCCCACGGCCAGAATTCCTGGTCGAGGCGGTTGCGGACTTTGTGGACCATTTTTTTGGACTGTGTGTCCGTAATGCGGTCGATAAAATACGCGCTCTTTTCGGCATAGGGGCTGCGGCGGTTGGGGTCTCGCTCGTAGGTCAACCCTTCGTGCAGTTCCATCAGTTTGGCTCGCTCTTTGAGCACAGCGGCTGAGTTGAACACCCAGTCGACAAAGTCCGCTTCTTCTGGCGTCCAGTCACAAATGGGCGCGTTCAGATAGTCGGCCGCCCACTCGGCACCGTAGCGGTTACTGCCGTGCCAGTACAGGTGCTCCGTCAACACCGTTCTGCCTGTGAGCCCCTCCGCAATGTAGGGGTTGGCCGCGATGCCGCGCCGTATGTAGGTGTAGGCAGACACGTAATCTCCCTCCCGGAAAGCGATCTGCCCGGCCTGGTACCAGTGGGCGGGTGAGTACTGTGCCTCATTCAGAAAATGCTTTTTGGCCGCGTGGGTGTCGCCCAGCATCAGGCTGATGTCGCCCATGCGCATGCGCACGCCCAGGTTGTCGGACGGGCACCAGGCCAGCATCTTTTTGGCCAGGGTCTGTGCGGCTTTAGCGTCTTTGCGGTCGATCAGGCCTTGTAGGTAGCCGTAGGCCACCCTCAGAAAAGGCCGGTTGTCGATTTCGGCCCAGATGATCTGGCCTTGGTAGCCCTTGGGGATCAGTGTGCTGGCCTGGCTGTAGGCTTTGGCCCAGACCTCGGTGGCCTCATCCCGCATTTCCAGTGCCCACAGGCGGTTGGCCAGGTAGTTCTGGATTTCCAAATTGCTGGGGTACTTGGCCAAGAGCTTTTGGGCGTGCAGCAGGGCTTGTTTGTCGTTGAGGCGGCCAGCCTCCAGGCTGTCCATCAACTCGTCGAGTTCTTGCTCATGGTCCCAGTTGCGCGAAAAGTAGCCGAATTCGATGGGTTTGTCGGTGTCGGGGTCGAGCTCTTGCCGAATTTGGAAGGTCAGGCCATGGGCGGGGAGCTTTGGCTTTGGGCTGGTGGGTGTTGGCTTCTTGGGCATCGGCGGCTTGTATTCAGGTGTCATGATCCGTAGTTGAGGTCCGGGGCAATCCGGGCGTGGTGTAGACCCGCCCCTGCGTGGCGATGTAGCGCCGAACCTCTGGGGCCATGTGCTCGGGCACGAGCATGACGCTCATGCCCATCGCGTCGGCAATGCGCTCGATGGACGACAAACGCGGATCGCGCTTGCCACTCTCGATTTCGGACAAATGCTGCGGCGACATGCCTGTAGCACCGGACACCGCCTCCAGCGTCTGACGACGCTGATTGCGCTGGCGACGCAGGGCAGGGGGAATGAAGGAATCCATAGGCAGTAGAGTAGTTCAATTGCGCGGAATTTTTTCATATGATCGTATGAATTCGTATTTTGGAAAAAAGATGAATTGGTTGGATGAAGGTGAGTTTGTGAGTGCTGTGAAGGCCTTGCCCTTGGTGTCGGCTGATCTGGTGGTGCTGAACGCTACCGGTCAGATGCTGCTGGGCTTGCGGCGAAACGCACCTGCGCGAGGCTGTTGGTTCACGCCGGGTGGTCGTGTTCGCAAAAATGAACCGTTTGAGGAGTGCCTGCAACGTGTGGCTATGACGGAGCTGGGTTTGTCGACCCAGCAAATGTCTGCGGCCAGACTGATGGGCGTGTGGGACCACTTTTACGAAGACAGCGCATTCGATGCGGGAGTCTCAACGCACTATGTGAACTTGCCACATCTTTTGCGGCTGGAGGGTGTTCCGAATCTGGATGCTTTACCGCTGGATCAGCACAGCGGCTGGCGTTGGCAAGAGCCTCGAGATGCTGCCGTGTCGGATGATGTGCATCCGTATGTCCGCGTCTATGCGAAGTGGGTGATTGATCATGCGTGAGCGTGCAGCGCTGACAAAGTTCAGACAACTGGCTCTGGCTGCCTGGGATTTGGCGATGGGCGTGGTCACTGTGTTGGCGCTGCTACCCATCGAGCATTTGCAGCTGCCGGTGTTTGACTGGTGGGACAAAGCGCAGCATGCGCTGGCTTTTATGGTGTTGACCGGTTGGGCTTTGCTGCTGTGGCCGTACGCTCCCATGCGCGTGGCGCTGAGCATGATGGCCTATGGCGCAGGCCTTGAACTGGCTCAGTGGGCCGTGGGCTGGCGTTTCGCCGAATGGGCGGATTTGGCTGCAGACGCCGTCGGTGTCTTTGTGGCTTGGGGTCTGGTTCGGTGGTTACGATCTCAGCAATTCATGGGCATTGAAAGCAATTCCAGATGACTGCACGCAGCTTTACGTTCGACCAATTTGTTGACTTGCACGGGCAAGCGAAAGCCTCGCCCCGGCAGCGCCAACATCTGAATATCCATGCCAGCCATGAAGCCCCATTTCAGCGACTGTTTATCGCTTTTGGGCTGGACAGCTACGTGCGGCCGCACCGACACCACCTGGTGCCCAAAGACGAAACGCTGATTGCCGCGCAAGGGTTGCTGGGCGTGATCGTGTTTGATGATGCTGGTCAGGTGGTCCAACAACTCAAGCTGGGCACCGAACGCCATGCCGGACCAGGCGTCGGCCCCGTGGTGGACATGCCCGCAGGCACATGGCACACCGTGCTGGCGTTGACACCCGATGCCGTGTTGCTCGAAGGGAAGGCCGGACCGTTTGATCCGCAGGGACCGCGTGAGTTTGCTGACTGGGCGCCGGAAGAGGGGGCGGCAGAGGCGGTGGTGTTGCTCAGACAGTGGCAGAAGCTATTTGATGATGCTTAAGCTGGCTACCGGCTCTTAATGGCCGGATGATTTGAGTTGAAGGCGAGCCGGATTGATCTCTCACGCCCTCAACCCGAAGGTCTGCCAACCCACTTCCGAATGTGTGTGCGGGTCGACATGTCAGCGTACTGGTCTACGGCGATCTGCAGCGCAACAGGATCGAGAGCCCTTAATCTGCTGCGGGCGTGGTTCATGACCGTGCTGATGTTGAAGGTCAATTTATCCAGTGTGTTGAGCAGATCGACGAACAAAATTTCAGGGGTAAGTTGATCCCTGCCTATCTCAATCTGACTTTCGTCCAGATTGCGGGAGGTGATCTGCAGGGTCATCAGGTGGGAGTAGTCTTCCATCGCCTTGTATTGATCGGGGATTTCGTGAGGGCAGAACAGCTTATCGAAGTAGGCCGTAATGATGGCCTCAGTACGTTGTTCAGAAAACCCTGGCCGTCGCAGTCTGCCTTTGATGGCTCTGCCAGAAAGCTTTCCTGGCTCGGTTGCCAGCTGCGCGACCACCCAATCAGACCTACTTTTGAATTGGCGTTCAAACAGCTCTACCTCCTGGACGGTGTAACGGATCATGCGTCCGATTTGCATGAAACAAGGGCCTTTTCCTTGTTTTCGCCACTCGCGAAGGACGGAGCTGGAGATGCCCAGTCGGTCTGCGAGGTCTTGAGTTGTCAAGAGTCTATGGTTCATCGGCCTGGCAAACGCTGTAGATGACAGTGATGACCTCAGACTTAGGTTCAAGATGAACCAAAGTGGCTTTGACCTTTGGGGGAGTGGCCTGCGCCAAGCGATACAGGTGGGTTCGGATCTGATGGTGGGATTTCTGACCACCAAGGCAGGCAGCCCGGATTTGGTCAACGGTGGCGTGTCCTGTCTGCGCAAGATAGAGCAGGATCTCGTCCGCCCCTTTGAAGGCGACATTGGTCCTGATCAGGTTTTCGTAATCCTCAACAGCGGCCACCAGATACCTGACTTGCTTGCCAAACTTTAGGTACGCTGGGCCGATCTGCTGGCTTCGCCATCGCTGAAGTGTTTTGGGGCTCATGGACCATCGAGCTGCCAGATCGGTTTCAGTCAGGGTTGTGGTCATTGCGTGGACTCCTTGAAGTAGCGGCGTTGCATTCACGCGTACTTCGCCCGAAAAGTCGAGAGGAACCGATTTCTACACCTGGCAGGCCCGTGACAAGGCATTGACCGATACGATCACCCCTCTCATTCGCGCTCTAGCGCTACCACGCATGATTGAGTGTGAATAGAAAGTTGGTTTTTGGCCAACCGCCCACCAGTGTCCCTCAATGTCCGGAAATGTCCGAGAATTTGAAGAGTAGGGGGACAAAGGCTGGTTCTATGCATATGGCCTTGCCCCATCAGATGGCGTATTGATTCTCCAATTTCGTACTATTTTTTGTTTCAGAAAACGGCCCGAGGCATCAGGAGGCTGAACCTTTTGACGGCTGGATCATCTCGCACAATGCTGTCAGTCGGGGCTTCAACATCGACTGTGATTTGATTTTCATATGTCTCCACAGCTGCCAGCGGGTACAAGATCTTCTTGCCAAGTTTCATGTATTTCGGACCCTGGTTTTGGGTGCGCCAGCGGTAAAGCGTTTTGGTAGTCATTGACCAGCGGGTGGCCAGTTCAGTTTCAGTGAGGGTGACCATTTTTTGTTGCTCCTTGAGATGACGTGGAAGCGTATTTACGCGTACTTCTTTGCCGAAGTCCAGAGCTGTCGGACGGCACATCACCGCTCATTTACTCTCTAGTTGGAATAGCGCCGCGCATTCACGCTAAAACACGCTTTAGTTGAAACGATGATCATGGCCGGATTTGAAGTTCTGACGATGCAGTGACTGGATTCGGCGGCGTGTGCTCATGTCGCCATACTGGTCAACCGCCTGCAGCAGTGCGCTGCGATTGAGCTGAGTTGACTTGCTGCACGCTTGGTTCAGCATCTCTTTGACCAGGGCGCTTAATTTTTCAAGGTTATTGATCAGGTCGACGAACAGCACCTCGGGCGTCAACCGTTCCGTGCCATCGGCCATTCCAATTTCACCTGAGTCGCGGGTGGTGATTTTCGGTGCCATCAAGCGACTGAAGTCATTGATGGCCGCAATCTTGCATCCAGTGGGACGACGATCGAACAAGTGGCTGAGGTAGGCCTGGATGATGGCTTGCGACTTCCTTTCGGAAAATTCGGACCTTCGCAGCCTGCCGATTTTCTTCTCGGTCGTTTGCATGAACGCGGTGGTAGGAATGCTTTTGCCACGAGAGGGCCCAAATTTCAGATTACGTTCAAACGACTCCACTTCGGTGACGGGATAGCGGATCAGCCGCCCAACTTGAATGAAGCAGGGGCCTTTGCCGTGTTGCCGCCAGATTGCCAGGGTCTCAGTGGACATGCCCCAGCGGTCTGCAAGATCTTGGGTTGATAAGGGTCTACTGCGCATCGTCAGTGTACGGTTTGTAAATGACGGTCATCACGGGGGAGTCAGGATCTTTGGCCACCATGTAGGCTTTGACTTGGGGCGGTGTGCACCGAGTCAATCTGTAGAGGTGGTTTTGGATCTGGGGACGTGATTTGTTACCGCCCAGGCATGCTGCGCGGATCTGCTCGAGTTCGGCCTGGCCAGTCTGCTGCAGGTAGAGCAGAATTTCGTCGACACCCGAGAATGCGACGTTAGTCCTGGCTTGGTTTTCGTAATCTTCGATGACCGCAAGCGAGTACTGGACCTTCTTGCCAAGTTTGCGGTATTCAGGCCCTCGTTTTGTCGCTCGCCAGCTCTGCAGTGTTTTGGGACTCATGGCCCAGCGCGTTGCCAGTTCCAATTCGGTCAGGGTGGTGCTCAAGTTGCAAACTCCATGTGAAATGTTGGAGCTGCATTCACGCGTACTTCTCTGGAGAAGTCCAGTAACCATTTTGGTACCGCTTTGATGTCAGCCACGAAGTGTTGTCAGCAACCTCACCAGCTCGACTATGGCAGTGAACGGTTCTGGGGCGGTATGCGCAGCGAAGCGCTCCGCCAACCGCTCTGCACGCTGGGTGGCGGCAGATAAATGTCTGCCAGTTACAGCGAAGGTGTTGCTTGCACCTTTGTCATACTCAGGAATGTGCAGTTTGACGCGGCGCATCACTTCATCACGATGCAGTGGAGCCTGAACGTCCTCAAAATGCAGTAACAGCCACAACTCAAAACTGGGCACGGAAGCAATGGCCTGAAAGGCTACCGGCTGCTTGGTATCGTTCCTGAGCTTGCCATCGAGTGAGGCAGCCAGAGTCAGCGCCGCGTAATAGCTGTCATGGTCATCGCGGTCAAACACGGCATAGACCTTCTCGAACGCGCGACTCTGGATGTTCTTGTGGCGGTCGCCATTTTCAAACAGTGCTTGGGCGTACTGCACCACCTGGATAGGCGCAGTGCCCAATTCGCTGGGTTGGACTTCCACATTGGCAGTGTGCAAGCGATATGCAGAACGGATTTCACGAAAATAATTCGGCTCGGTCTTGCTGCCTTCAGAAACGATCAAGATTCGGTCGTAACTTGCGCGCCGCCCCTGCTTGCGCGCAAGCTGTTTCTGTTGGCGTTCCTTCGGGGAGTTGTCGCGAGCCATCAGTGTTTTAGCCCAATGGTGTGACTGAGGAACGGCACACCGCCGTACCGCCCCATCAGGTAGCCGCGTTCCAGGGCCTCATTCTTGCGAGGACTGAATTCAGACAGGCTAACCAAGGCTGAGGCCTGATCGCGGTCTTTCTCTACGAACCACACTTGATCGCGTCTAAACAGATCAGGTGCGTCCAGCAGTGATGTGTCGTGAGTAGTGAAGATCAGTTGCGCACCTCCGGTGTTGATCTCGGTGCGGTGGAACAGTCGCACAAGCTCTCGTACCAGTAGTGTGTGCAAGCTGGTGTCGAGTTCGTCGATGACCAGCGTCAGCCCTTTACTGAGGATGTCGAGCACCGGTCCTGCAAGGAACAATAGATTTCGTGTGCCATTGGACTCATCCATCAGATCAAAGACGGCCTTGCCCTGTTCGGTGACGTGATGGAAGCGCAACTTGTGTTCTTCCATTTCTTCCGATCGCACTTCAGTTTTACCAGCTACCAAGTCAAAGTGAACGGCCTGCCCAGGGACTTTGCGTGTTTCCACATCAATGTCGGCGATGCTGATGTCGGCTGCAGAGAGGAAGTTGCAAATCTCTTTGCGACCATCATCCTGCTTGAGCATTTGAATGGACACCTGCGGACTGAGTTGGGCTTGCTCGTTGAAGATCACTAGGCGATTCGAAAACCAGTCGAACACCGGGCGTAAGGCGTCGCTATTGAGTTGCACGGCCATAGACAGGAAGAGGGCGTTAGGTCGCGTTGCGCCCTCCCACAGGTTCTTGGGGCCTTTCAGGCCGGCACCAAATTCGTAAGCATCCTTGCCGGTGGCCGTGTCAAATTGGCGCGTGAACCATCGCTGGGGCTTGAAGGCCTTGTAAACCAGCAGGTGCTCACTGACGATCCGCTGTGCTGTCATGGCAAAGCCATACTGGTAGCGCACACCATCAAGCAAGAATGTGACCTCGAACTCGCTGGGCTGACTGGCGGAATCGACATCAAGTCGGAAAGGCTGAACTCCGAAGGTCTGACCCGGTTGGATCGCCGTCGCGGACTCGGTCACTACGCCGCGCATGTATTGCAAGGCTTTGATGAGATTGGACTTGCCGCTCGCGTTGGCACCGTAGACCACAGCACTACGCACTAGTGTGGGTGCGGCACTGATGCCTGTTGCTTGGGTGTGAGTGTCTTGCAGGGTCTTGTCTTTGGATGCAACAAGACTAAGCACCTGCTCGTCGCGCAGACTGCGGAAGTTCTTGATCCGGAACTCGACCAGCATTGCATTCACCTCGTTTTTCTAAAATATTTCCTTATTATGACTCATCCATGCAAAAAACAAAGATATTTTGAAAAATTTGGTGATTAGAGTGATCGGAGGCGACATCGTTGGCTGGATGGGCTGTCCAAATCGCAGGCCAACAGGCGAGTGCAGAGCATGGCGCAAGAGTTGCCCACGACAGCAGAGAGCTTGAGATTGGCTGCGGATTTGAAGTACGGAAATTTACTTTGCTATTCGTAAGAAATTTACTTTGGAATTTCCGGAAGACTTGTGCGCTTGCAGGCTGTTCATCTCTCTCAAGATCTTTATTTGTAAGAACCTATGTACTGAATTTTCGTGCGCTGACTATGGAGCTGATTTCCGTTCATTTACTATCAAGCCCGCTCATGCACCCGTTAGCCCGAATAAGGACGAACTGCGGTGGAACGCCTTTTTGAACGGTTTGTGTGGAGATGATGGTGTTTGATGTGAGTGTTTAATAATTAAAATTTTCACCAAAATCTTCATCAGGCTCTTCGCGCAGAAAGACTGATTACCTCTCATTCCCTACCATTCCCCATTGAGTGTGAATAGAGAATTGTCAGGTTGAACACCTATGCACCACCATATCCAAAACCCCAACTCGTCTGAGCTGGGGTTTTTTCTTGTCCGATCGTGCGTGTTGCCCCGTATTTGTTGCGGGTTGATGCGGAATCCTGCGGACTTCGCTCTCCAGGTCATCGGGCCGGTTCTGCGCTCGGTTCTCTCAGATAGCCCGATTTCTCTCAGTGGGACTGCCCCCCGGCAACACGCAGAAGTCCACAAGACCTGGGCAACTGGTCCAATGAAATCAATGACTTATTGGTGGACGAATCAAACGGTTTAATTTCAGTATTGGTAGGGGCGCGGAAATCACAACCCAGTTCTCCTACGTCGCTAGCGAATGAAGAGAGCGAAGCGGAGGAAGTCTAAAATTTCATTCTCTTCTCTTGGGATCGCTAGGTTCGCGGCCAACCTGCCTGTGGCTCAAAGCATGTAGCCGACGTCAGACGCACCGGTGGGATAGGCGAACATTGTCGACTTTAGTTCCTCCGCTGTCAGGCCGTGACGGATCGCCATGGCGAAAAGATTGATGACCTCGTCAACGCGCGGTCCGACCAAGTGGGCGCCGAGGATCAGATCGGTCGTTTCGTCAACCAGCACCTTGTAGCCGTAGACGTTCTCGGCGGCTTGGCGCGCTGTGAACCAGGTCGGGACAAGCTCGCATTTGATCCGGAACTTCATGCCTTTGCGGCGAGCTTGCTCTTCGCTTACCCCGACCGAAGCAATTGGCGGCAGCGTGAAAGCGACGCTAGGCACTCCGCGGTAGTCTGTTTGTCGGTGGTTGCCTTGCAGCATGTTGGCGGCGAGCACTTTGGCGTCGTAACTTGAAACTGGCGTGAGTGGTGGGCCGCACTGGGCGGCATCGCCGGCAGCGTAGACCGCCGGGTTCGACACGCTCTGTAGAAATTCGTTGAGCTTGAGCTTCCCGTTTTCGACGTCGACGCCTGCGGCTTGGACGTTCAACTCGTCAAAGCGCGGCGCTCGCCCGGCGGCGTGCACGACGAGATCGACGTCGAAGGCAAGGGGCGCGCCTGCGCTGGACGCCCTCACGCGAAAGCCTTCGTTGGTCTTCTCGATGGCATCTACGGAAGTCGACGTCCTGACCTCGATGCCGAGTTCCTGGAACGCCGGCATCAGCCAGCCGACTAAGTCTGGGTCGAAGCCTTTGAGCATCCGCTCGCCATGCTGGAGTATGGTCACGCACGCCCCCGCCACAGCGGCGATGTGGGAAAACTCGGCAGCCACATAGCCACCGCCGACCATCAAGATTCGCTTTGGCAGGCTCTCCAAGGCAAGGAAGCCCTCGCTGTCCACCAAGTGCTCCTCACCGGGTATGCCGAGCCTGACGGGCTCCGCGCCCGACGCGATCAGGAAACGCTTGGCACGCAGTTCGCCGACGCCTTGAACGTCAACCGTGTCCGACCCCGTGAAGCGGGCGTGGCCGCGGTAAGCGTCGATTCCTTTGTCCGCGTAACGCGCCTCGTTCTTCCCCGGCACAGGGTCGGTGAAGGACCGCTTGAACGCCATGAGGTCGCGCCAGTTCACGCGCAAGTCTCCGGCGACGCCTTTACCCTTCATGCGCTCGGCGTGGGCGACAGCGGAGGCTCCCGCGACGAGCATCTTCTTGGGGTCGCAGCCACGCAGCGCACAGGTGCCGCCGAGCGGCCGAGAGTCAACGACGGCGACGCGCCAGCCCGCGGCCCTTACGCGCATCGAGGCCACCATCGCCGCAGTTCCGGCGCCGATCACCAGAAGGTCGTACGGATCACGCATTGTTCTCTCCCGAGCCGCCTGGGGCTCAGCCGCAGCAGCCTTTGGAGCCCGTCTCCTGTACGGGTGGGCACGGGACAGTCCCGTAGGAGCAATAGACGCAGCAGTCGCCTTGCTTGGGCTTCAAAACGGCGCCGCAGCCCTCGCAGTCGTAGAACCACTGGCAGGCGTCAGTAGGCATCGTCTCGGCCTTCGAGTGCCCGCATTCCGGGCAGGTGATCGTCGACGTAAGCTGGATTTCGTTAGTCATTTCGCAGCCTTTGCCAGAGTTGACGGAAAGCCAGCGTCGGCCGTGGCTTTGAACAAGGCGGCAATGTCAGTCCTTGCGTCGTCGTAGACCACTGTGGTTTGCCGTTTGGCCAAGTCGCTCTTGACCGAGGCCACACCAAGCACCTTTGAGAGAGCAGCCTTGATGGTCACCGGGCACGACGCGCAGTTCATCGCTGGCACGGAGAGCGTTACCGTCGGTGACGCTGCGAAAACCGGGGCGGAGGCCAGCAGGGCTACGAGCGTGAGGGTGTTTTTCATGGAGGTATCTCAGTAGAACAACGGGGCCGCCAGCGGAAGGCCAAGGACGACAACGAGCAGCGCGGATACGGTGAGAAAGATCGCCTTCTGCAAGCGCTTGGCCGATGGCGCGGCGCATGCGCGGCCATCGAAGCATTCAGGAGTGCGCCAGATCTTTCGCCAGGCGAAGAACAAGGCGGCTGTGGCAGCAGCTAGGAAAAAGGGCTGGTAAGGCTCTAACGCGGCGAGCTGACTGATCCACGCGCCAGAGATGCCGAGAAGGACCAGGACGAGCGGGGCGACGCAGCAGGCGGAGGCCAGCAAAGCGGCGGCAGCTGCGGCGCCGAGCGCTACCGCACTCGCGCGCGGAGCGCCCTCGGCAGGAGGCGTTTCGATGTTCATAGCTTCAGCCTAAGGCCGTAGTGCACTACGGAGTCAAGCCCCTTGGCAGAAAAAGCGTCGGCGAGCATGAGCTCAGCTACCGCCTTGGAAGGCGGCAATCAGCGGGCAGGAAACCTTGCCCTGGCCCAGGTGGCAGGCCTGGACCAGGCCGGACAGTGCCTCCTCCATGCGAGAAAGCTCCGCGAGTTTTTGGTGGATGTCGGCTAGCTTCGACTCCGCCAAGGCGCTGGCCTCCTTGCAGTGCGCGCCGTCTTCAAGCCGCAGCAGTTCCCCCACCTCATCTAAACTGAACCCGAGGCTCTGTGCGCTCTTCACGAAGCGCAGTCGTTCCACATCGGCGGAGCCGTAGCGCCGGATGGCGCCGTCGCGCCTTGGCGGCTCGGGCACTAAGCCCTTGCGTTGGTAAAACCTGATCGTCTCGACGCCGACGCCCGCGAAGGCGGCGAGCTCGCCGATGGTGAGGTTGTCCTTCTTGCCGTCCATGCGCATCTCCGTATTCAACTACGGAGTAGCTTACCGGCATGAGGCGGGTCGCGCCAGCCTGGGTCAAGCAGGATGTAATCGCGGGCTCAGAGATCGTCTGCTTTGGGTTGCGAGTTGGACATCCTTCCGTCAGAGCGGACGAGAGGACCTGCCGCAGTCCAGTTATCCAGCACTCAAACTGGAGTTGTGACTGAATGCATCGAATCGAACCCCTCAGTTCAGTCAAGCCCTTGATGAAGGCTCACAGGCACAAAATCGCCCGCTGCTCATCCCACAGCAGGGGTGTGCCCGAAGCCAAGTCGAACAGCGTGACATGGTCCGGTAATGATTCGTCCAGGATGGCAGCCACGATGTCCGGCGCGAGAGTGGTGAGGTTCACCATCCGGCTGAGGTAGGCCCTGTCCATCCCCTCCATCTCGGCCACCTCGGCCAGATTCCGTGCCTTGCCCGACTCCAGGATGGCCAGCCATCGATAGCCCCGGACCAGGGCCTGTTGCATCGGTGTGGGTTCGTTGTCCCATTCCCGGGGTTGGAGGGCTGTCCCGTCGGGCAGCGTTACGGCTTTGCGCCGACCACGCCGGGTGATCTTGATCGGAATGGTCACGTTCAGACTGCCATTGCTGGCACTCACTATGTCCGCCTCGCCAATGGCCTTGATCGTGATCTCATTCATGCGGCCACCTCGACAGACTCGCGCTGGAGGCTAGGCAGTTTTATCTCTGCGGCCAGTCGCTCAATGCCGTGTGCTCGGAACTGCACTTCAATGTTGTGAGGGGTCACCACCACCTTGTTGATCAGCAACCGAACTATCCGTTCTTGCTCGGCCGGAAAGAGCTGGTCCCAGATTTTGTCAATCTGCAGCATGGCAAGGCAGACCTGAGCTTCGTCGACCTGCGCGTCCCGCTGGGTCATAAATTGAGCCACCCGCGTCTTGAGGTCGGGCGCACGCAGGATGCGGCGCATCTGGGCCACCACGTTTGCTTCCAGCTCGATCGCCGGCAGCCGAGGCAGGCCAGAGGCGCCTGCGAACTCTTTGTTCTCGCGAGTGTGGATGTAGTACCGGTACAGCTTGCCGGCCCCCTTGCGAGTCCAAGCCACTGTCATTGCGCGACCGTCGCCACCTTCGATGATGCCTTTTAGCAGAAAAGGAATGCTCGCCCTTGTGTTGTTGGCCCGTATGCGAGGACTGATTTTCAGGATGGACTGCACGGCCTCCCAGGTGCTGGGCTCGACCAGTGGCTGGTGCTCGCCCTTGAACCAATCTTCCTTGTGCCGCAATTCGCCCAAGTAGGTCCTGTTGCCCAGGAGTTTGTAGATCAACCCTTTGTCGATCGGCTTGCCCTCTCGGACGTTGCCGTCCTGAGTGGTCCAGGCTTTAGACGTGACGCCGTCCAGGCGTAGTTCTTTTACCAGCTTGGTCGTGGAGCCCAACTCGACGAACCGCTTGAAGATGTGACGGATCACCTTGGCTTCGTATTCGTTGGGAATCAGCCGTCGATCCTTCACGTCGTATCCCAGTGGGGGCACCCCACCCATCCACATGCCCTTGCGTTTTGATGCCGTGATCTTGTCCCGGATGCGCTCGCCGGTCACCTCTCGTTCGAACTGGGCAAAGGACAGAAGCACGTTGAGCATCAGCCGACCCATTGATGTGGTGGTATTGAACTGCTGGGTCACCGACACAAAGGAAATGCCGGCCCGCTCGAAGACTTCAACCATCTTGGAAAAATCGGCGAGGCTGCGCGTCAACCGGTCGATCTTGTAGACCACCACGATGTCGACCTTGCCATCCTCAATGTCGGCCATTAGGCGTCGCAGACCTGGCCGCTCCATGTTGCCTCCGGAAAAGCCTCCGTCGTCATAGTCATCGGCAACTGGAATCCAGCCTTCGCTGCGCTGGCTGGCAATGTATGCATGGCCCGCTTCCTTCTGGGCGTCGATTGAGTTGAAGGTTTGGTCCAGTCGTTCGTCGCTTGAGACGCGGCAGTAGACGGCGCAGCGCTGGCGGCGTTTGAGAACCTCGCTCATTTGCGCGCTCCCTTTTTGGTCGCCGGCTTGGCCGTTGTTGTGGACTTGAGCCCAAAGAACACGGGGCCCGACCAGGCCGTCCCAGTGATTTCTTTGGCAATCCGAGAGAGGCTGCGGTAGGGACGCCCTTCAAACTCGTATTGGCCGTCCACCGTGGCCATGACTTGATACTCCTTGCCCTGGTACTCACGGGTGAGGAGCGTTCCAGCCATGAGGTGAAAGTCGCGGTCGAACTTTTTGTTCTGGCCCGATTCCAGGATGGCCTGGATGCGCCGCTTGTTGCGGTCTACCAATGCACGATCGACTTTGCGAAATTCGATCTCCTGGAGCCGGTAGGCGATGCGGCGTTCTAGGAACTGGCGGTTGTGCGTCGGCGTCTCTTGGCCGAACAGGCTTTTCCAAAGGGCCTTGACATCAAGCATCGACAGATCGGGTAACCCGGTGATTTGGGCCAACACCGAAGCAGGTGTGGCGTAAGGGGAGCGCATAGGGGTCATTTGGACTTCGTACCTTTAGTTGACGGGTCCGTATGAACGCTCTGGTCACCGCGATAGCCAAGTCCTAAATGCCTCTTCGAGGCCCCATTTGCGGACTTCGCGACAGATGCTTCCAACAGGCGGTTGATGCCCCTTGCCAGGAGAGATGAAACCTCATCAAGTCGCTCTGCTGGGGTCATGGAGTCAGGGGGACGGCGGTTAATTTCTTGCATTGGCAGCCAGTTCTACTTGTTCAACGATGGAAGGAAAAATTGTCCGCAGGGGGCCGTGGCAGAGCCAGCAGGAGGTTTTGGAGCCGATCGGAAAGGTGCGGAAACCTGCGAAAACGCGCTAAAAAGTTCCCTCTGTTTCGGTTTGTTGCAAAGAGAACGATCGTTCTCTACAATGGATGCCGTGAAGAAAGCCATCAACGATCACGAGCATCTCGCCACGCTGCAGGGCTACTACGCCGAGCACCGGGTTTTGCCGTCTTACGCCCGACTGATGAGCCTTCTTGGCTATGCCTCAAAGTCGGCGGTCAAGAAGGTTCTTGAGCGGTTGGGGGAGGTCGGCATGCTGGAGCGCACCCCCGATGGGGATTGGGCCCCCAGCGATCGATTTTTCGACCGCGCCATTGCGACGCAGCCGGTCTCGGCCGGCATGCCGATCACGGCCGACGCAGGTCATGAGCCGATCACCATCGATCGGTTCTTGATCCAGCAGCCGGCCAAAACCGTGCTCATCAGGGTCAAGGGCGACAGCATGGTCGACGCTGGGATCCATGACGGCGACCTGGCTGTCGTGGAGCGAAAAACCGAGGCCACGCAGGGCGACATCGTGGTTGCGGTCGTTGATGACCAATTCACTCTAAAAAAATTAGCACGAGACAAAGTCGGATTTCACCTGTTGCCTGCCAACTCGAATTACCCATTGATTCGCCCAGTCGGCAAGCTTGAGATTTTTGGCGTCCTGGTTGGCCTTGTGCGTAAGTACCCATGAGGAACCTTCGCTTTGAAAATATTTTCTCCCGCCCACTTTCTGCGTCACATCTCTAAGCCGACGCTGCACGCGTTCACGCACGCCCATCCCATCGGATCCCGCCTGAGCATTGATTGGGACAGTCCCGAGGACAGCCTATCCGCCAAGGTCAACGCGGCTATCGAAGTGCTGCAGTCCTCCCTGAATCAGGAGGACCTGAGCGAAGAGGATGCGTCGTCCCTCGGTCACGACTTGCACCTCTGGCATGACGATCTGCGGCGTGTCCACCTCCTGGGCAATGAACTGGCGAGCAACGAATTTCATGTCGCCTGTGCCCAGGATCCGGAAGCGCTGGAGGCGTTTGCCAGCCGTGATGCACGGGAGCAGGCGATGTGGGTCTTTCACACCCGTGACCACCTGTTCCGTGATGTCGAGCTGCACCTTGCGTTTCAGGCCAAGGCGAACGGCAAGTACTGGAAGAAGCATCGCATCGAGCCCGGCCTTGACCTGACCACGGCAAGAGACGGCCTGGAGGCATTCGGCCACGAGGTTGCCAAGCTCTTTGAAAAATCCGGCGGCGGCAAGAGCACCCACATTGAGCAAAGCATCCACGCATCGGACGGCAGCATTCAACTGACCATCTACGTGGAAGGTCCGATCACGGCGCTGGCGCACTTCACTGAAAACAAGTTCAACCGGGTCACCACCCGCATTGCACTTGAGACGGCCGTGGTCTACCAGCCGGCCACCGGTGTCATTGAGAGCGTGGTCAAGGGCGGATCGAAGAACCACCAGGCGGTGCTGCAACTGTTTGGAAAGCATGTGGTGGGCCGCGAGATCAAGGCCGAGGAAATCGAGAAGACCCGCTTCAGGCTCAACGAGCTGCGCGAGGGCCTGGAGACGTTTGACGATCTGTCGCACCTGGGGGTGGAGAAGATCCGCCTACGTCGTGCGCAGTTCAGGCCGCGTGAAAGCACAGGAATTTCCCTTCGGGTCGAAGCCTCTGCGGAGCAAGACCAGGATGACGCGATCGTGCTGGCTCGCAAGACGCTCACGATCAGGCATTCCTTTGAAACCGAGTACAACCTCGACGGTGCGTCGGTCCTGGTGTACTTGACGCCGGTGGATGGGCAAAAGCCCAAGCGCTTCAGTTTTGACGTGTACTCGACCGGGTCGTCCACCATCAAGAATCTCTCCGAGAAAAATCAGCCCATCGCCAATGCCGTCTTGCAGTCGCTCAACGTGATCGAGGCTGAGGAGGCTACCGTTTGAGTAGCAAGTTGGTCAGTGCCATGGGCGTGCTGTGCCACCTGCTTGAGCAGGCAAAGCCGACGGTCAACGCAGCCGCATTGCTCGGTGGGGACTACGGCGACGGAGGACATGAACTCATTCGCGAGCGCATGCTGGTGCTCGGACCTGCTCTTTCTCACGTGACCTGTCCGGACTGTGGGATAGAGATGGCCCGGTTCGTCAGACCCGTGAGCGTGGACCAGGTCCGGCTCTATTGCGATGAATGTGGGGAAGTCGATACGCGGCGCGAACTGCTGGTGACTCACACGGTGAGCCTAGCGCGCTTGGTTGATCGCTTGGCCAGCAGCCTGGGTTTGTCTTCGACGAACCGCAAGGCGATCGACAACGACATCTCTTGGCGCTTGGGCATGCAGGAGCACAAGCGCGGCAAGGCTGAGACTTGGTATTTCGCCAGGCACTTGAATGACTCTACGGTGGCCCAGCACCTGCTCGATCAAATCCGAGCGGACAACGCGACCCAATCAGCCCGAGTCATCACCACTTCTGATCTGCCCTTGCCAGACGGCTCACCGCTGGTAGCCTACGACGTCAAGAACCTGGGCGCTATCGCTCGGCTGTCTCAAAGCAAGTTCATCTTCTTCGATGAGAGGGTGGATATCGTTGTCTCGCAGGTCGAGGAGGAACCAGTAGCGCTTGGCACTTCATTGCGGCTTGTGCGTGACAAGGGTTGGGCCTATGTTGACGGCTTGAAGTACGAGCTGGAAGCGATGCAGCAGAAGATTCTGCTTGCGCTGATGGACGCGCACACCCACCGCCTGGAAGGCAATCAAATTGGCGCGCGCTGCGGCTCTGATGCTTTCCCTTTTCAGCCGGCGAAGTTTTTTGGCCGAAACAAAGAGGTCAGCGCAGCCTTCATTCATTACGTACGCGGGGACAAGGTCTACGAGTTGATCATCTACCCGGAAGATCGGACCTGGTTGTAGACGCCAGCACAGCCCCAATCAGCCCATATAGCCCGGCTCCTGTTCGCAGGAGGCCGGGTTTTTTGCTTTTTGTCTGCACGAAGTCGATTTGCAGAACCTGCCTGCCGAATCTGCAGAACGCGTTGCAGAACCTGCCTTGAAAAACTGCAGGCACTGGTTAGCGCGGCTCCTCAGCCGCACGAAACAGGGCCTTTTTCACCTTCAAGGAGATTCAATTGCACCCCTCAGAACCCGTCGTTCGCCATCTCAACCAACGGCAGCTTGCCGAACGTTGGGACCTCAGTGAGGCCACCTTAGAGCGCTGGCGCTCCGAAGGCATTGGCCCCGTCTTCCTCAAACTGCAAGGCCAGGTCCGCTACCGAATCGAGGACATTGAGTCTTTCGAGGTCGGAAGTCTGCGCAAAAGCACTTCTGAGCGTGAAGTGGTTGGGGGTGCGGCATGAGCACCGAGATGACCTTCACCCCCGAGGACGTGCTGGCCACCCCGGCCGGAACCCTGGCGCAACAACCTGCCGAACTGCTTTTCAGTATCAAGAACGCCGCAGCTGACCTGCTGGCTGCCGGTAAAGCGCTGAGCGATCACATCGATCAGGCCATCGACTTCAAGTGGGGCGATCGGGCTCGCAACCTAAGGCACGACTCGGGCAAGGACAACGGTGTTGTGCATTTCGACGACGGCCATGTACGTGTCACGGCCGATCTACCCAAGAAGGTTGAGTGGGACCAGACGCGCTTGGGCGAAATCGCTCGCCGAATCACCGAGAGCGGCGATGACGCCAAGCAGTACGTCGAGATCGCCTATCGCGTGAGCGAGACCAAGTTCAACGCTTGGCCCGAAACCCTTAAGTCTGCGTTCGAGCCTGCCCGCACCGTCAAGTCCGGCAAGCCTTCGTACCGCCTGGCCCTTATGAAGGAGTAATCGTCATGTTCTTCAAGAAAAAAACATCCGTTCAGAAACTGCGCGAGCGCCCCGAGTGGTACGTGCGCGAACTGCCCGACACCGTCTGTGTTCCTGCACTTGAGGGTCATCGCCACGAAGCCGTGACGATCCCGCTGGAGGATGCAACTCTGGACGATCTGGCCTTTGCCATTGTCGGTATCGAAGCGCAGGCAGCCCAAGCTCGTCGCGGTTTGAGTGGTCTTCGTGAACTGTACGAGCAGGCCCGCAAGCGTGGTGGCGTCGGCACCAGCACCGTATCCGAGGTGTTTTTCAGCGACGAGTATGCGGAGGTGGCCAAATGAGCTTGCCCATCATCACCGCCGACCAGCGCTTGGCAGAGCGCCGTGGCGTCAAGGGGGTTCTGGTCGGGAAGTCTGGCATCGGCAAGACCTCCCAGCTCTGGACGCTGCCCCCGGAATCCACACTGTTCTTCGATCTCGAGGCTGGTGACTTGGCCGTTGAGGGCTACGCGGGCGACACCATCCGTCCCCGTACGTGGCAGGAATGCCGGGACTTTGCCGTCTTCATTGGCGGCCCCAATCCCGCGCTACGTGACGACCAGCCCTACAGCGAGGCTCATTTCAAAGCCGTGTGCGAGCGCTTCGGCGGGCCAGCCGTACTGGAGAAGTACGAGACCGTGTTCGTGGACTCGATCACCGTGGCGGGGCGCCTGTGCCTGCAATGGTGCAAGGGGCAGCCCCAGGCTTACTCCGAGAAGACCGGCAAGCCCGACAGCCGCGGCGCCTACGGTTTGATGGGCCAGGAAATGATCGGATGGCTCACCCATCTGCAACACACCCGACGCAAGAACGTCTGGTTCGTGGGAATCCTGAATGAAGCCGTTGACGACTTCAACCGTCGCGTGTTCTCGCTCCAAGTCGATGGCTCCAAGACCGGTCTGGAATTGCCCGGCATCGTTGACGAAGTGGTCACGCTGGCTGAAGTAAAGGCCCAGAACCCCGACGGCAGTGTCAGCAGCTACCGAGCGTTCGTGTGCCACACGCTCAACCAGTGGGGATACCCGGCCAAAGACCGCTCAGGTCGGCTGGACGCAATTGAGGAACCGGACCTTGGCCGCCTCATGCAGAAGATCGCCGGCCCTGCACGGCCGGCCAGCGAGCGCCTGGACTTTGTCCGTCCACAGGGAAGTGCCGCTGAGCTCGCACCCAGCACCCCCTTGTCCACCTCTTCGACATCCATCTCTTCTTAGGAATCTTGATCATGACTTTCTTCGACTTCAACTCTGCCGCCGAGCAATCCAGCTACGACCTCATCCCCAAGGGCACCGTTGTGCGCGTTCGCATGACCATCAAGCCGGGTGGCTATGACGATGCCTCTCAGGGGTGGACCGGCGGTTACGCGACCCGCAGCCTGACCACAGGCTCGGTGTACCTGAACTGCGAATTCGTGGTGCTCGATGGCCCGTTCGCCCGTCGCAAGATGTGGTCGCTCATCGGCTTGCACAGCGCCAAGGGGGCCGAATGGACCAACATGGGACGAACCTTCATCAAGGCCATTCTCAATTCCGCTCGTGGCCTCAACCCGAGTGACAGCAGTCCGACCGCCCAAAACGCTCGTCGTATCAGCGGCTTCGCCGATCTGGAGGGCATTGAGTTCGTTGGCAAGGTGGACTGGGAAAAGGACCAGAACGGACAGGACAAGTGCGTCATCAAGTCCGCTGTCACGCCTGATCACAAGGAATATGCCGGCCATATGAATGGCGCAGCACTTGCTGCGCCAGGTGCTGCTAGTGCGCCCACCAACCAAAGTGGCGCTAACGCCTATGCCCAGGCTACTGGCCGCGCACCGGTGCCGGGTCGTCCCAGCTGGGCTCAGTAAGGGGGAGATGCCATGATTCTTCGCCCCCGCCAAGCCTTGCTTGTGCAGAGGACCCTTGCGGCCCTCGGCGAGCATGGCAATACCCTGG
>Ga0208916_10000324_pt1 | contig 23233 bp, 25 predicted proteins | sample DEB19_08_DNA_5_FD_184523 | JGI IMG/M metagenome (GOLD analysis project Ga0208916, IMG submission 184523) | Aqueous microbial communities from the Delaware River and Bay under freshwater to marine salinity gradient to study organic matter... | ecosystem: Environmental > Aquatic > Marine >... | reverse complement strand
AAGCTGGCCAATCATAATTTCAACGTTGTAATTGGCATCATCACCTGCGCATGCAGCAGTTGCTTTCAGGCGATGGATATAACCATGGTGATCTGCACCGAGCATATAGATGCAGATATCAAATCCACGTTCGCGCTTATTGATGTAATAAGCAGTATCTGAAGCGAAGTATGTGAGGTCGCCATCTTCTTTAAGAATCACACGATCTTTATCATCACCAAAATCTGTTGTGCGAAGCCAGACTGCGCCATCTAATTCAAAGACATGTCCCTGCTTGCGAAGTTTCTCAACGGCATGTTCAACAGCTCCAGACTCATGGAGGGAGCGCTCTGAGAACCAGATATCGAATTTGGTATGGAAAGTTTCGAGAACTTTTTGCTGTTGTGCGAGTTGGACTTTGTATGCAGCTTCACGGAACTCTTCACTCGTTGAAATTGCTGGGTTTGCAGCCACTACTTCCTTCGCTAGATCTGCAATGTAATTTCCTTGGTAACCATCTTCCGGAATGGGCATACCTTGAGCTGATGCCTGCACAGATTGGCCGAATAAATCCATCTGGCGACCACGGTCATTGATATAGAACTCTCGTGTTACCTGCGCACCTGCAGCGCTTAAGACACGACCGAGTGAATCACCGACAGCTGCCCATCGTGTGTGACCTAAATGCAGTGGTCCAGTCGGGTTGGCGCTAATAAACTCAAGGTTAATCTTCACGCCAGCGAGCGCTGCTCCACGACCGTATTCATACCTATTGGTAAGAATGGTGCGCACGAGTTCAGCCTGGCTTGCACGATCTAAAGTGATGTTGATAAATCCGGGGCCTGCGATATCAACCTTGGTAACCCCTGCAATGGATGCAATCGCACCTTGAAGGATGGTCGCAATCTCGCGTGGATTCTTTCCAGCAGCCTTTGCTAGTTGGAGAGCAATCGAAGTGGCATAGTCGCCATGGTCGCGATTTTTAGGACGCTCAAGGGTGATGCTTTCAGGTGCCGTGCCTTCGATGAGCCCCTGTGAAAATGCAGCCGCAATGACAACCTGAATATCGGCTGAGAGTTGATCTGCAAGGCTGGGCATGAGGCAAGGTTACCCGTTCACGCATACGCGAGGACGCCCATATCGCTGCCAAGAGTTACCTAATCGTTAGCAACGGGGCTGGCTTTCTCAGTAAGGGTGCTAATACCTTTACCTCACCCGTCGTAGGCCATAAACAGGAATGAAAAATCTTCTTTCTGGGTTTTCGACTTTTCGAAAGGTCACTACATACATGACAAAGCGTCGTAACGCAGTAGCAGCGGTCATCGCATCAGCTGCTCTTGCACTCACAGGCTTCGTTTCAGCATCATCAGCATCAGCTGCTGGCGCACAGGTTGGCGTAATCCTTCCTGATGCTGCTTCATCTGCTCGCTGGGAAACAGCTGACCGTCCATTCCTTGCTGCTGCATTTAAGAAGGCTGGCGTAACTGCTGACATTCAGAATGCAAATGGCGATAAGGCAAAGTTCGCAACAATCGCAGATCAGATGCTTGCTAAGGGCGTCAAGGTCTTGATCATGGCTGGACTTGATTCACCGTCAACAGCTGCTATCCAGGCAAAGGCTGCAAAGGCTGGCGTTAAGACAATCGATTACGATCGTCTAACACTTGCAGGATCAGCTTCATACTACGTTTCATTCGACAACGTTGCAGTTGGCAAGCTTCAAGGACAAGGCATCAAGGCATGTCTCGATAAGGCTGGAAAGAAGAAGGCTTCTATCGTTTACTTGAACGGTTCACCAACAGATAACAACGCAACACTCTTCAAGCAGGGTTACGACTCTGTTCTTCGCCCATTGATCAAGTCAGGTTCTTACAAGCTCGTTGACGATCAGGCTGTTCCAGATTGGGACAACGCTAAGGGTGGAGTTATCTTCGAACAGCAGCTCACAAAGGCAGGCGGAAAGCTTGATGCAGTTGTATCAGCTAACGAAGGTCTTGGACTTGCAGCAGTTGCAGTTCTTAAGAAGAACGGTCTTAACGGCAAGGTATGCGTATCAGGTCAGGATGCAACAGCAGACGGACTTGCAGCAATCCTTACAGGTGACCTTTCAAACACCGTTTACAAGGCTGTAAAGCAGGAAGCAAACGGAGCTGCTGATCTAGCAATCGCTTTGATCAAGGGCACAAAGGTTGCTAACGCAACAGGAAAGACAAACGATGGAAAGCGTGATGTTCCATCAGTTCTTCTTGTTCCAGTTGGAATCACAAAGGCTAACGTCAAGGTTGTCATCGCTGATGGCTTCCAGACACGTGAAGCTGTATGTAAGATTGCAACAGAAGCTGTATGTAAGAAGAACGGTATCTAATTCTTTAGATTCCATAGCCTTACATAGCTAATGCTTAAGAATCCGGCCCGAGGGTTTCCTCGGGCCGGATTCGCATTAGTGAGTTAAACAACTTAAATCATCCGTATATCGAGAGGCGCTCATGAGCACACCGTTGCTTTCGCTCAAAGGAATCAATAAATCCTTTGGACCAGTACATGTTTTAAAAGATGTTAATTTCGATGTCTATCCAGGGCAGGTCACAGCACTTGTTGGCGATAACGGTGCAGGTAAGTCAACTCTCATTAAATGTATTGCAGGTATTTACACACCAGAAAGCGGCGAGTTCCTCTTTGAGGGAAAGAACGTCACTATCGATGGACCTAGAGCTGCCACTGCGCTCGGCATCGAAATTGTGTACCAAGATCTTGCGCTCTGCGACAACCTCGACATTGTTCACAATATGTTCCTCGGTCGCGAAGAGAAGAAGGGAATCACCCTTAACGAAACTTCGATGGAATCACTTGCCCGCAAGACTCTTGACGGTCTCAATGTGAGAACTGTGAAATCAATTCGTCAGACAGTTTCATCTCTCTCTGGTGGACAGCGTCAAACCGTTGCTATCGCCCGCGCAGTTCTCTGGAATTCAAAGGTAGTAGTACTTGATGAGCCAACTGCTGCCCTCGGAGTTGCTCAAACTGAACAAGTACTCAATCTTGTTCGTCGCCTTGCGGATAAGGGCCTTGCTGTAGTTCTTATTAGCCACAACTTGATTGATATCTTTCAAGTCGCAGATAACATCGCAGCTCTTTATCTCGGAAATATGGCGGCGCAGGTCAAGAAGTCTGATGTCACAACTAACCAAGTAATCGAACTGATTACAACTGGTAAATCTGAAGGGGTGACAAAATAATGAGTACTCAATCAACTTTAGAGAAAGAGACTCTCAAGGGAGCAGCCTCTAACTATCTTTCACGTGTGAAGGCTGGAGATATCGGTTCCCTTCCTGCCGTACTTGGGCTTGTCTCCCTCATTGCAGTATTCGGCGCAATGTCAGAGTTCTTCCTCACCAACCGCAACTTTGCAAACCTTCTCACTCAAGCAGCTCCTGTCATCGTCATTGCGATGGGCCTTGTATTTGTCCTTCTTCTCGGAGAAATCGATCTTTCGGCCGGATACGCATCAGGTGTGTGTGGCGCTGTTCTCGTACTACTTGTGACCAACGAAGGTTGGAGCTGGTACACAGCACTGGGCGCAAGCATCGCAGTTGGTGCTCTACTCGGAGTTCTTATCGGAACACTTGTCTCTCGGCTTGGAATTCCTTCATTCGTTGTCACTCTCGCTGCCTTCTTAGCATTCCAAGGCGTGCTTCTCTTGCTTGCAGGAGAAGGTGGAACTATTCCAATTGCAGATAAGACAATCTTGGCAGTTGAAAATAGCAACCTCACACCGTTGCAAGGATGGATTCTCTGGGCAGTCTCATCTGCTGCTTATGTCTTGGGTGGCCTCAATCGCATCAACTCTCGTCGCAAAGCAGGACTTGTTGTTGAGTTAACGCAGCTGTGGGCGATGAAGACAGTTGCACTGTTGATCATCACAGGTGGAGCAGTCTTTCAACTCAATCAAGAGCGCGGACTGTCTGCAACCAATAGCACTAAGGGCGTTCCTATTGTTGCGCCACTGATTCTTGTCATTCTGATTGCAGGAACTTTCTTGCTCTCTAGGACAGCTTTTGGTCGTCACATCTATGCAGTGGGTGGAAATGCTGAAGCTGCACGTCGTGCTGGTATCAATGTAAAGCGCGTTCGCACTATTGCATTTGTACTCTGCTCAGCACTTGCTGCAGTTGCTGGAATGCTCTTTGCATCTCGCATGAACTCAATCTCACCTTCAACTGGTGGATCATCAACGCTTCTCTATGCAGTTGGCGCAGCCGTTATCGGAGGAGTTTCACTCTTCGGTGGTAAGGGTCGCATGCGCGATGCAATCCTCGGAGGGCTTGTTGTGGCTGTTATTGATAACGGTATGGGACTTCTTGGATATGGTGCAGGAATTCAATACCTAGTAACCGGTGCTGTTCTCTTGGTCTCAGCTGGCGTTGATGCGATTTCTCGTCGTGGAGCGCTAACAAACTAAGCAATAGGCACGGATTTGTTGCATCAGCCAAAGGCGCGTAACCTTTCGCATGCAACTCCAGCGGGAGTGGTGAAATGGCAGACACGCAAGTCTTAGGAACTTGTGCTCCGGCGTGCGGGTTCAAGTCCCGCCTCCCGCACCAACAACTATTGATTTAATTGCCCCATGGCAAAGCAATCTCCAGCAAAGATAAAGAAGTTACGTGGCGAAGCCATGCGCGCTGCAGCCGCTCGCAAAGCTGCCCGAGCGGCATCTCAATGTGAAGTAACTCGGGGCGAAGTAGATCTAGATGCATATGCCAGCGTCGATGGGCCATGGCGCGAACTAGGCCTTGCAGCTCCTGCGCGTCGAGCGCTCATCGATGATGGGTACTACAAATTGAGCGACTTACGTAAAACCTCACTCGATGCCATCAAGGATTTACATGGAATGGGGCCAAACGCCATTCGCATACTCACGACTGCTATGAAGAAGGCTGATCTCTCCTTTAGAAAGTGATCTTGCAAGTAACTTGCAAAGAAGATTGATAGGCGATTTTTCATTTTAATTTCTTCAAGTTAATATTTCCCACGTTCACGAGTTCTACGTATTAGCCCCGGCTCAGTAGACGGCAACCCTCCACCGCGGTGGGGTGCTCCGGGTGACGAACAGGTCAGTTCACTGGCAAGCGCGAGTTTCAATGATGAAGTTATCGCACTAGCAAATGACTGACACCTACTGCGATGGAGATATACATGTCTAACAATTGGTCTTTTGAGACTCTGCAGATTCATGCAGGGCAAACTGCAGATCCAACAACCGGTGCACGCGCACTTCCGTTGTATCAAACAACTGCTTATCAATTCCGCGATACCACTCACGCGGCAAATCTCTTTGGTCTTGCCGAACTAGGCAATATTTATACACGCATCATGAACCCAACACAGGATGCAGTTGAACAGCGTCTTGCAGCCCTTGAAGGTGGCGTTGCCGCACTTCTTCTAGCATCAGGTTCTGCTGCAACAACATTTGCAGTTCTCAATGTTGCCGAAGCAGGTGACCATATTGTTTCAAGCCCAAGCCTCTATGGCGGCACATATAACTTGTTCCACTACACGCTTCCTAAATTCGGCGTAGAAGTAACATTCGTTGATGATCCAAATGATCCAGAATCATGGAAGAAAGCAGTAAAGCCAAATACAAAGGCATTCTTTGGAGAGACTATTGCAAATCCAAAGAATGAAATTCTGGACATTAAGGCAATCGCAGATGTTGCTCACTCAGTCGGCGTTCCACTGATTGTCGATAACACCGTCGCAACTCCATACCTAATCAAGCCAATTGATTTCGGTGCAGATGTTGTCGTTCACTCAGCGACTAAATTCCTCTCTGGCCATGGCAATGCTGTTGTTGGTGCGATCATCGATGCTGGAAAGTTTGACTATGCCCAGCACCAAGATCGCTTCCCAGGATTTAATAAGCCAGACCCTAGCTATCACGGTCTTGTCTTCTCACAGGCTCTCGGAGTTGGTTCAGCCTTCGGTGCAAACCTTTCTTACATCTTCAAGATTCGTCTGCAACTTCTCCGTGATATCGGAGCCGCGGTTTCACCATTTAACGCATGGTTACTTGCACAAGGTCTTGAGACTCTCTCACTTCGCATGGATCGCCATATTGAAAATGCCAAGGCAGTTGCAACATGGTTAGAGGCACATCCAGATGTTGAAAAGGTCAATTACGCAGCTCTGAAGTCATCCCCATGGAACGCACTTGCAACCAAGTACGCACCTAAGGGACCAGGCGCAGTTCTCTCATTCGAACTCAAGGGTGGCGTTGAAGCAGGAAAGAAGTTTGTTGAATCACTCAAACTCTTTAGCCACGTTGCAAATATCGGTGATGTTCGATCACTGGTTATTCACCCAGCAACAACAACACACTCACAGCTCTCACCAGCTGAGCAACTTGAAGCTGGTGTTACACCTGGTCTTGTTCGCTTGAGTCTTGGATTAGAAAACATCCAAGACATTAAGGCTGACTTGGAAGCGGGCTTTGCAGCTACAAAAGGTTAATTAATAAAGCTATAGATCAACAGAAGGCCGCCACATGTAATCACCATTGCTGTGGCGGCTTTTGTGTGTAACCATTTTTTACCAGCATCTGTGAATGTGCTTGCGAGTAAGAGTGCGCCAGGGATTATGAGAATCAAACTGTGATTGAGCACATCGCTCTTTCCTGTCTGATATCGCAAATTGATCAGACCTACTGCAAGAAGTAGGTAGCCACCCATACGAAAGTTATTGATTCGCTGCATATTCATATGATGAGGATAAAGCAGAAGGGCGCCGGTTTCCCGACGCCCTTCCCTAATTAATTAAGTTAATTAGTGATCTGCTGCCATGCCTTCAGCGTGTGACTTCATGCGAGCGATCTTCAAGATTGTTAGACCGAATACACACTTAGCAAGTACGTCTGCGATTGTGTAACCGACCTGTACACCTACGAATGATGACGCTGTTGGATCGCCGTTCATTCCAAGGATGTATGAAACTGGGTATACGCCCCATGTAGCGATGAGAAGAAGACGCAAGCGTCCGATTGTCTCTGCTACACCAGCTGGCTGGCGCTCCAGTGACTTTCCAAGCTCTACGAATAGTACGTAAAGGATGTAAAGGAATGGGATTGTTGAAAGAACACCGTAAAGGATTGCTGTGTTCTTATCTGATGAAATTTCACCTGGGTAACCAAGAGCGATCATTGCAGCTGATGCTGGAACGAGGCGCATGATAAGTGACTTTGAAACTTCCTTAGCGAGTGCAAGTACTGCAATAACTTCTACGAGTAGAAGTGGAACAGTAAGAAGCCAGTCAACATAGCGGTATGCCTCGTTGAATGCGCCTTGCTCACCTGAAACGTTTACGACCATACCTTCTGATGCTTCACCGAATGAGTTGAAGATTCGGAAGTAGTGGTAGCCAGCAATGAATGTAACCATTGATGACATCACTAGAGCATTGCGGTACTTAGGAAGCACGCGTGACTGCGATACGAGGGTATAGACAGTGCATGCGAGCATTGAGATCAAACCAAATGAAAAGATGTTATAAACAAGGTTCCATTGGTTGCTGTCGAGTGTTACTGACATGTAGTAAGCCTCCGTGAGTGCTATATCAGTGCGAACCGGTTGGTTCGTAAGGTCTGCAATCCATGAGGACCTCGAGGAGCCTCAGTGAGAGCCGACAAGAGAAAGTGTGAACCATTTGCGAAGGAATTGCAGTTTGAAAGTGTGAAAATTCTGTGACTTTTTTTCCCGATTTGAGCGTGGGTCGGGGGCAAAATCGGACTTTTCACCCGGAGATGTAGCCTTGCCAGATGCTCACCCAGCTCAAGGACCTTAGAGGCCATCACGGCTTCTCAAGCCTTGCGATCTCGCGCTTTATCTCCAATGTGGGCAATGGAGTCTCACCGATTGCCCTGGCCTATGGCGTCTTAAGCCTTCCCGGGTCGACAGGCAAAGATCTATCTATCGTTATGGCAGCACGCTTTGTGCCCTTGCTTGCCTTCATGCTCTTTGGTGGGGTCATCGCAGATCGATTCCAACGTAATCGGCTTGTCGGTGGAAGTGACATGGTCGGTAGTTTCCTTGCGGCAATAAGTGCAATCTCTCTTATCGCAGGATTTTCGAGTACATGGTTACTCGCTCTTATGGGTGCGCTCTTTGGAATTCTCAATGCAATTTGGTGGCCAGCTATGTCGGGTGTTCTTCCGGAGATTTTGCCAAAAGAGAAGTTGCAAGAAGGAAATGCTGTCATTGGATTGCTCACCAACTTCGGATACATCGTTGGAACTCTTGGAGGCGGAATTCTCGTCTCAACAGTGGGTGCAGGATGGGGACTTTTAGTAGATGCCATCAGCTTCTTTATCGCTGGAGTTATTGTCTGGTACTTGCCCATTATTGGAAAAATCAAAGATAAGAGCCCAGGCATCATTCATGATTTAGTAGTTGGTTGGAGAGAATTCATTTCTCGCAGCTGGGTTATTGCGATGGTTGTTGCATTCGCACTCATCAATATGGCTTTTGAATCAATGCTTTCAGTCCTGGGGCCACTGAACTTCAGCGATCCTGTTTCCGGGCCTAAACAGTGGTCTTATAACTTGGCAGGTTTATCTGTTGGAATGCTTATCGGTGGAATATGGGTGCTCAAGGTAAAGATTGGCCGGCCTCTCTTTCTTGCCATGATTCTCATTGCGCTCTCTGCTGTGTGGGACTTTGCGCTGGCATTTGATGTACCAATGGTTTTCTCTGTGATCGCATCTGTTATTTCAGGCATCAGCTTGGAAGTCTTCATGGTCACCTGGAACACATCGCTTCAGAGCCATGTCCCGGAAGAGTCATATTCAAGGGTGAGCTCATATGACACTTTAGGTTCATTTGGCATTGCTCCACTGGGCATAGTCATTGCTGGCCCGCTAGCAATGCACTTTGGTGTTAACACGATTCTGATTATCACAGGAGCAACCACGCTTATAGCAGCAGTGGCATCACTACTCGTGCCTTCTGTGCGAAATCTTAGAAACGATTAGGCTTCCAGAATGACCACCGAGCCAATTGCGATTCCTCCCAAGTTGCGTGGCTGGTTCCATTTAGCTGCTACTCCTGTTGTGATTATTGCATCCCTTGTTCTCTTTATCTTGAGTGGTGAATCATTTAAATGGGCGGTTGCTCTCTATTCCATCACGGCAATCATGCTCTTTAGCGTCTCTGCCGTTTATCACCGCGTCCCTTGGATTCCACGTAAGAAGAAAATCTGGCGACGTTGGGATCATGCAAATATCAATCTACTGATTGCAGGTTCTTATACTCCATTCGCAGTTGCACTTCTTGATGATCATGATCGTAATGTTCTGCTTGCAATTGTTTGGACCGGAGCACTTCTCGGTGTTGCCCTTCGTGTCTTCTGGGTCAACGCTCCCCGTTTTCTCTATGTTGCCAACTACCTACTTCTTGGTTGGGTTGCAATCATCTACACGCCTCAGCTATATAAAGAGGGTGGTCTATGGGTGATACTGCCAATCATCATCGGCGGTTTGCTCTACTCAATCGGAGCAATCTTCTATGCGCTCAAAAGGCCTGGGCGCAATGCGAAGTACTTCGGCTTCCACGAGCTCTTCCACATTTTCGTGCTTGCAGCGTGGATATCTCAGTATTTAGCGGTCTCCTTCGCCATTTACCGAAAGTAGCTTGATGCCCTAATCTTGGGCTCTCATAGTGCATCCCCCCGAGTAATTGATTGAGAGATTGACGATGGCAGAGAAGAACTTCCGCAACTGGGTAGGTTTTCGCGAGGAAGCAGATCGCGCACCTGTTGCCAATCCTGTCGATCGCATCCGCGAACTCGAATCTCAGTTAGCTGATCTCAAATCACGTCGTGATATCACCGGCTTAAGCCGAGAAGAATTTGAAATTCTCGCCACTGAAACTGCTATGGCGATGATTAAGTCAGCTCAGGCTCGTGAAGCAAAGGCAACAGCAGCCTCAGAGCGCCTCATTAATGAGACAAGCCGAAATGCAAAAGACACACTTGAAGGTGCTGAGAATAAGGCGCGCAGCATTTTGGCTGGCGCAGAATCACGTGGACGTAAATATATTTCAACTGCCGAAGCTGAAGCATCAGAGATTGTTCGCGATGCTGGGCGAGAGGCTACTGCTGTTGCAAATGCCAAGATTGCTGAAGCAGATTCAGTGGTCGAGACAAAGCGTCGCGACGCTGTTGCTCTCACAACTGCCGCTCGCCGAGAAGCAGAGCGCGTTATCTCAGAAGCTGCCGATAACGTGGTCGAATATCGCGCATGGTTGGCAGATATCATCGCTGAATCTGAGCGTCTCTATCGTTCCCAAGCATCAGCACTTTCTGCGGCAGAAGCTGCCATCGCTCAATCACGCGACAAATTGGATTCAGCTTTTGCACGACTAACAAAGATGCAAGCGGTAGTTGATAACTCTCTCAATGAAGATGGAACTGTCAAGAAATCAGCGCCAATTCGTGTTGAGAGCAAGCGCACTCGTGGCGCAATCGCTGCACCTAAGAAAACATCGAAGTCTCCAGCTAAGCGCACTGCTAAGAAAATAGCTCCTAAGAAAAAAACAGCAAAGCGTAAGTAACTCTTATGGCTGCCAATCGCGGTATCCAATACATCCCTGCAATAGATGGACTGCGCGCCGTCGCAGTAATCGCCGTGATGTTCTATCACCTTGGCTTTACCTGGATTCCAGGTGGATTCCTCGGAGTTGATCTCTTCTTTGTGATCTCAGGCTATGTCATCACGCGCCTCCTGCTTGATTCGATTGCACAAAGCGGTGGTCTTGACCTTCGTGGTTTCTATATCGCTCGCGCTCGTCGCCTCCTACCAGCCCTCATCTTCATGCTCGTCTCAACAACAATTGCCATAGGAATTTGGGCTCCGGACACCATTAAGCGATTGCTCATTGATACTCCCTTTTCTTTAACCGGGACCATGAATTGGTGGCTAGTTGCTCATCATCAGGATTACTTCGACACCATTGGGCGCCCTCCACTTCTTCAGCACACATGGTCTTTGGCAGTTGAAGCGCAGTTCTATCTGCTCTGGCCGCTCATTCTCTACTTTATTCTCAAGCAATTCGGCAAGAGACATATCCCCTTAGCATCTCTTTTGATTGCAGCAGCATCAGGAATTGCATTGCTCTTTGTTTCTTTCTCACTAGATGCATCAAATGCATCCAAAGTAAGCCATGTTTACTTTGGCACAGATACTCACAGCATCGGACTTTTCCTAGGTGCTGCGCTAGCTGTGAGTTGGATTCCACAAAACTTCACAAAGACCGTTTCAAGGAAAGCGCAAGATTTTATTGATGGCGTCGGGTTCATTGGTTTTATTGGAATCATCGCAGCTTTTCTACTGATTGATGAAACGCAGCCAACTCTCTATAAGATTGCATTTCCACTCGCTGGGCTATGTGGAGCTGCAATCATTATGTCGGTTGTGCATCCTGCATCGCGCTTTGCGCCGGTCTTACAAAATCCGATATTTCTCTGGATAGGTGAGCGGTCGTACGCAATTTACTTATGGCACTGGGTCATCTTTCAGGTAACACGTCCCAGCGTTGATCTTGCAGGTAAAGAATGGGCTCTGTATTCACTACGCATTCTGATTGTCTTGGCACTGAGCGACATTTCTTTGCGGTATGTAGAACTACCAATTCGTCGAGGTGTTATTCAATATTGGTTCAAGGGTTTGAAATATCGAACCAAGCGTGAGCGCACACAACAGACTCGCACCTTCTCTGTTATTACTGTCATCGTTCTTCTTCTTGCAGCTTTTGTGAGTGTTCGAGCCATTGGTATTGCTAACGAACAACGTCAAAAACTCGAAGATTCGCTTTCAGTCAAAGTGCCGGCAGTGAGTGAGGTAGTGACAGATGGCCTATGGGTGACTGGTGATTCAGTGATCTTAGGAATACGTTCAAAACTAGGGCAGACCCATCCAATTTCGATTATGAACGCTCGGATTGGAAGACAAGCTTCAGAGCTGCTCGAAGTCATGTTGCAGGATCAAAAGCAAGCATCCAGCGTGCCGGTCATCTTTAACTTAGGTAATAACAATGCTTTGAGCCGTGAGCAGACTGTGGCGATCTTTGAGGCTGTGAAAAATCAACCCCGGATTATCGTTGTAAATACCGCTGTTCCTCGCCCATGGCGCGAAGGCAATAACTCACTCATTGCCGAAGTAGCTTCTCAATACTCCAACGTCATCGTGGTTGACTGGAACTCGATTTCGGAAGGGCACCCTGAGTATTTCGCACCAGATGGCGTCCACCTAGTTCCTACAGGAGTAGATGTATATGTTGCAGAAATTGTTAAACATTTAGATTAAAGAAAAAACCCCGCCCACTAAGTGGACGGGGTTTTTGCTTAACTCTTTATTCGAACTGGCCTGCGAATCCGAATGCTTTCGCAACTCCGAGTGAGCCATCTGCATAGACAGCACTTACACGGAATGATGTTGAACCATCTTCAGACTTCTTTGCAAATTCAGCTGCATAAGTTGTTCCTGAAACTTCCGATACAACGTTCCATGCGCCTTGGTTAGAGCGAGTCTCGACTTTGTATCCAGTTACATCTCCAGCTGGCGCCTTCCATGTAATGACCATGACAGCCTTTGAGCTATCTTTCCAATTTCCAATAAAGCGTGTTGGTGCTTCGCCTGTTGTTGCTGCGTCGGTAGCAGCTGGAGTTTCAGGTGCTGCTTCCTCAGTCGCTGTTGGCTCAGCTGTTTCTGACATTGTTGGTTCTGCAGCTGGTGTCGAATCATCATTATCTTTGCCTGAGTTAGAGATAACAATCGCACCAAGAAGTACTACTCCAACAAGAACTGCCAGAAGAGTCTTACTTGAAGATCCTTGACGAGGAGCTGCAGATGGCGCTGACTTCGCTGCTGCCTTTGGTGCAACAGGAGTTGTTGATACGTTTACACGTGCAGATCCAGTTGTTGGTACTGGTGGCACAACAAACTTAGATGACGCAGACTTTTTCGCAGAAGACTTCTTGACTGCCTTCTTAGGAGCTGCCTTCTTTGTGGTCTTCTTCTTCGCAACGGCCTTCTTTGCAGTTGTCTTTTTTGCAACGGCCTTCTTTGCAGTCTTCTTCTTCGCTACAGACTTTTTGGCAGCTGTCTTCTTTGCAGGAGACTTCTTCGCGGTTGTCTTCTTAGCGGCCTTCTTAGGTGCAGCTTTCTTAGCTGCTGACTTCTTCTTTACTGCCACGGTATATCTCCTTGAGTTAATTGACGCTTGAAATGCCTTTGCGGGTCGAACGGTGGAATATAGGTGAAAGTTTAACCTAGGGTTTTGAGCAAAGTGATCACATGAGGCGCTATTGCACGGAGTGATTTTCCTCGATGGCTAATAGCATCCTTCTCATCCGCGCTCATTTGTGCGCTGGAGAGCTGCAATCCATCTGGGCGGAAGATTGGGTCATAGCCAAAACCATGCTCTCCAATTGGAGCACGAAGAATCCATCCATCGAAGTGAGCCTCTTCGCAGTGACTTCTACCGTCCGGCAGATAGAGCGCAGCAACACAGGTGAAGTGAGCACTTCTATTCTCATCAGGAACATCTGCAAGCTGATGGAGAACCTTTGCCGTATTTGCAGCATCATCACCATGGCTACCTGCCCAACGTGCAGAATAAATCCCAGGGTCTCCGCCTAGTGCATCAACACAGAGTCCGCTGTCATCTGCAATTGCAGGAATTCCTGCAGCAAGTGACATCTCGCGAGCTTTCTTAAGTGCATTTTCTTCAAAGGTTTTGCCATCTTCAACAACATCATGGAGATCTGGAAATTGATCCAATCCAACTAAGTCAATTTCTCCAGGTGCTACTGCATCAAGAATGCGACGGAACTCTTCAATCTTTCCTTTGTTCCGTGTTGCAAGTAAGAGCTTGTGCGCCATTTACTTTGCGAGAGCTTGCTTCTGCAGATTAGTCAGTGTCGCACATCCAGCAACTGCGAGGTCAAGTAAAGAATCTAGGAGTGCGCGATCAAATGGTGCACCTTCTGCAGTTCCTTGGACTTCAATGAATCGACCATCTCCTGAGCAAACAACGTTCATATCTGTCTCAGCGCGAACATCTTCCTCGTAGCAAAGATCAAGCATGGGAACACCATCAATAATTCCAACGCTAATTGCTGCCACTGAATCTGCGAGTGGCTTTGCACTTGACTTTACATGTCCTTGTTTCTGAGCCCATGAGATTGCATCAGCGAGAGCAACATATGCACCAGTAATAGCAGCCGTACGAGTTCCGCCATCTGCTTGGAGAACATCACAGTCGATAACGATTGTATTTTCACCGAGTTCTTTCATATCAACAATTCCACGGAGAGAACGTCCAACTAATCGCGAGATCTCCTGTGTGCGACCTCCGAGTTTTCCCTTCACGCTTTCACGGTCAGAACGGGTATGTGTTGCTCGTGGCAACATCGCATATTCAGAAGTAACCCAACCAGTGCCTGAATCTTTTAACCAACGCGGGACTCCTGGAGAAAATGATGCGACACAGAGAACGCGAGTCTTTCCAAATTCAACTAGCACTGAACCTTCGGCATGATCAAGCCATCCACGAGTTATTTTAATATCGCGAAGTTGATCTACTGTGCGTCCATCGTTGCGTGCCATCTCTTGCCCCATTTTCTTAACGTATTTTGATTAGAGAACTTGGTGTTGCACAGAACCCACTTCAGGTCCCAAGAATCGTCGAGCAAGTACTTCAAATGCTTTGGAATCACCTGTCGCAAGGAACTTATGAGCAGCAGGAGTGCTCGAAGGCGCACGAAGTAGAGAGTTTTCAACGAGTACTCGATAAAGATCTTTTGCTGTCTCTTCAGCGCTAGAGACAAGTGAGACCCCATTGCCCATCACATATGAGATAACACCAGTAAGAAGTGGGTAGTGAGTACATCCAAGAACCAATGTGTCCACTTCAGCATCAATCATGGGCGACAGATAATCGCGAGCCACCTTAGTGATGGCATCCCCTGAGGTTTCACCCCGCTCTACATACTCAACGAATAGTGGGCAAGCGATTGATGAAATCTTTAACTGTGGAGCGGCGGCAAATGCATCAAGATACGCCTTGGAATCAATAGTTGCCTTCGTACCAATAACTCCTACTTTGCCCGTGCGAGTTGCCGCAACTGCTCGTCGCACCGCGGGTTGAATCACTTCAATCACCGGAACCGAATAACGTTCACGTGCATCACGCAACATGGCAGCACTTGCTGTATTGCATGCAATCACAAGCGCCTTCACACCTTGATCTACAAGAAAATCAAGAGTTTCAAGTGAGAAGTCGCGGACTTCCGCTAACGAACGTGGTCCATATGGACCACGTGCTGTGTCGCCAATATAAAGCGTTGATTCATTAGGAAGTTGATCGAGTATTGCGCGCGCTACTGTTAATCCACCAACGCCAGAATCGAAAATTCCGATTGGCGCGTTACTCATGCCGCAAGTCTAAGGGTGAGATGGCTTTAAGCCCAAAGAGTCCCGTCGAGCCCTTCGGTCGCTTCAGCAATCTGTGAGCCATAAACGCCTGTAGATAAGTATTTCCAGCCCGCATCACAGACGATGAACGCAATATCTGCATCTCGGCCATCACGGAGGGCTTCATTTCCCATTGCAATAGCTGCATGAAGAATGGCACCTGTTGAGATACCGGCAAAAATTCCTTCTACTTCAAGTAATTCGCGAACTCGCTTTACTGAGTCTTCGGCACCAACAGAAAAACGACGTGTTAAAACCGTTGCATCATAGAGTTCTGGAACAAAACCCTCATCGATATTTCGTAATCCATACACAAGCTCGCCATAACGTGGCTCTGCGGCAATGATCTGAATATTGGGATTCTGCTCACGCAAATAACGTCCTGCGCCCATCAACGTTCCAGTAGTTCCAAGTCCTGCGACAAAGTGTGTGATTGCAGGAAGGTCCGTGAAAATTTCCGGGCCCGTGTGCTTGTAATGTGCTTCCGTATTGGCTGGATTTCCGTACTGATAGAGAAAGACATAATCAGGATTTTTCGCAGCAATTTCTTTCGCAACTCGTACTGCTTCATTGGAACCGCCAGCAGCCGGTGACGAGATGATTTCAGATCCCCACATCTCAAGAAGTTGGCGACGCTCTGGGCTTGTGTTCTCTGGCATAACGCAGATGAGTTTGTATCCGCGCACCTTTGCAGCCATCGCGAGAGATATTCCGGTATTTCCACTTGTTGGCTCAAGAATTGTTGAACCTGGTTTCAAAAGACCATCTCGCTCTGCAGCTTCAATCATGGAAAGAGCTGTGCGATCTTTAATTGAACCGGTGGGGTTGCGATCTTCCATCTTTGCCCACAAACGAACATTCGGAGCAGGAGATAGTCGTGGTAATCCGATAAGCGGTGTGTTACCTACGGAAGATTCGAGGGAATCGTAACGTGCCAAAGTTAGCCGCCAGCGACAGCAGGCAAAATTGTTATTGAATCGCCATCTTTGATTTGTGCATCAAGTCCACCAAGGAATCGAACATCTTCATCGTTGACATAAACATTGATGAAACGGCGAAGTGCGCCATTTTCAAGAAGGCGCTCACCAAGACCGGCATAGTTGGCATCGAGATCTGTAATGACTGCAGAAAGTGTTGCACCTTCTGCTTCAACTGACTTCTGGTCCTTTGTGTAGGGGCGCAGAATTGTTGGAATACGAACTTCGATTGACATGGCTTAATTATGTCGAAAAAACGCCACGAACTCTAATTGAAGTCTCTATGCAGTAATTGTGACGGGTTCTTCAGTCACAACCCCATCTACTATGCGATATGAGCGAAACTCTGTTGCAGGTGCAATCTCTTTGCGAGTAGAGACTAAGACGTAATGCGCGCCTGGTTCGCCCGCATAAGCGATATCGGTGCGAGAAGGGTATGCCTCAGTCTCTGTATGTGAGTGATAAATAACAACGATCTCTTCGTCGTTATCGTCGGCCTCACGATAAAGAGATAGCAAATCTTTTGGGTCAAACTCATAAAAAGTTGGTGAATGAGCTGCATTGATCATTGGCTTGTGGCGAAGTGCTGTATTTGAACCAGCAGGACCCAGAATCACTCCACAACATTCATCGGGATACTCAGCACGTGACTGCTCGAGGATTGCGTCCACGAATGCTTTTGATATCTCGAGTGACATGTTGGAATCTTACACAAAATCTACTTACGAACTACCGAGCTGGGATTCTTCATCTTCGTCTGCGTCATCAATGAGTGCAGAGAGCAGTGTCTCTTGAAGCCAGCCAAGCCATGTATAAACTGCATAAACACCTCGAAGTGGATCATCAGGGGTTAAGAGTTCTAAGTCTTCATGAGAGTTATTCTCGACCTTTAATCTAACTCCTAGCGCTAATCGAATATCGTTGATGGCTCCCAACCATGCATTCGCATTGTCATGGTCTAGATCAACAGTTCCATCATCAGAAGATTTGAGATGAATACGCATAGAAATTGCATGCGCCTGCTTCTTCTGGCGCAAGGTTGCTTCTGTGTATCTCCGAAATTCAGAAGCATCAACCTGATCTGCATATGCATTCGGTAATAGTCTGTGCAGAACTTCATCTTCAGGTGGAGAATCATGAGAAGTAATTCCAACCATCGCAGCAAGTGGGTCATCATGTCCATGATCTTGGCGCTCAGCTAGAAGTTCAATAATCTGCTCACAAAGATTCAGAAGTACTTCTTTCTCACTGTCAGCAAAAGTTGCAACGTATGAGTGATCGCCGTGGCGCCTAAAACCTTCCGTGGCTGTCATAACTGATCGCCGCGTTGAATTGTCGCCCACAGCCCGTACTCATGAAGACGAGCAACATCGTGCTCCATCTCTTCTCTACTTCCTGTTGAGACAATTGCTTTGCCTTCGTTATGAACTTGTAGCATCAACTCCGTTGCGCGTGCTTTGGAATACCCAAAAAGTTCCATAAAGACATAGACCACATACGTCTGCAGATTAACCGGGTCATCCCAGACGATTGTGACCCAGGGAGTATCGCTAGAAAAGATTGCACGAATCTCTTCCTCGATTTTATCTGCAGTCTTTACCATCATCGGACAATGATATTAAAGGTTGGGCTTGAGATAACACTCCAGAGTGAATCTGCTGCAACTGAAATGCGGTATGAACTTACGCCTCGTGATTGAGCAGATAGGTTGAGTGAGAAGTTTCCTTGCGAATCTGTCATAACAGCTTGATCAACTGGTTTCCACTCTTTCCCAACGAACTTCTCAAGTTGCACTGAGACACCTGCAGCTCGTGGGCGAATATTGCCTGTGATAACAGTAGTTAGGGAAGCCTTCACAGTTCCTGGTGCGCTGATAACAAGCAGGCGATTAACAACAATCGGGAACTCAGAGCTTGAACCCTCTGTTCGCTCCCACGATGAATCTGAATAAACGCGTACTGCTGTTGATTTTCCAACTAGTACTGCTTTTTCAATCTTTCCGTCAGGTCCTGTTACGACGGTAGCTAAGGTGCGCCAATTGGTATCTCCAGCAGATTTTCCTTCGATGCGGACGGGTACCCCTGCAACTGGTGATTTATCCTTAATTGAGAATGTAGCAGTGACTGTAATTGGATTTCCGTAATCAATTGTTGAATTGTCTATTGCTGCCGAAACTGTCACTTGATCTGGTGCAATCTCTTTCGCTACTTGGCGAATTGATTCCATTGCAAGGGGCTCTTCCATACCAAAAGTCCAAGCAGTAATTCCACCTATGCGGTATTTAGTAACAAGAGCTGCTCGCAATGCCCACCCACGAGCATCTTGATACCAGGCAGTTCGTGATGCAGTGCAAGAAGTGGCCAAGCCGGTAGCGGTGGTTCCGTTATAGACCTTTTGATAAGAGAATGTCATCTCTCCGAATTTCTCGTCATATCTTGGTACCGCTCCATACGTTGCTGCCAACGCGGCGGCATCGCGCATAACAAATGTGGCTGCTTTGGCTCCAGCCTTCACAGAATTCACAACGTTTGCAGGACAAACTCCCGTCACCGCTGTTACCCAATCTCGTCCATAACCTGGCACCCCAACAAATACTTTTGATGCAGGCATGATCGAAACTGCGTACTGAACTGTTCTCTCAGCCCAGGTAATTGGTCCAAGTGGGCCAACCTTTGAAACCGAGTAGTCATAAGTCATGATCCGCAATTTGTCGATAGATGACGCTATGGCAGCCCATGCATAGACGAAATAACCCTTCTGGGCATCATTTGGATTAAGCACATAAGGAGTTGAGACCGAAAGAATCTTCTTTTCTGCACGTAGAGCGACACTGAGTTCCTTCACAAAGGCAACCCACGAAGGAGCAGTACTTGCCCATGTTGCATTACCGTCAACAAATGCAAAGCCTTCAAAGTCAAGGTCAATTCCATCGTAGTTGTTAGTGCGCACTAAATTCATGATGGCTGAAACTATTTGAGTTCGAGATGCTGGATTCTTCAACAAACCTGCGAGAACTAATTTGTCAGTTCCATCAGTGATTGTAGGAATGATGGATAACCCTGCATTGCGCATTGCATTGAGAGGTTCAGATATCGGAACACTGGGATTAGCTGGTGCGTAGAGATCCGTAACGACAGCTACTTTTGCCTTACCATCAAATTTAAGCGTGTACCAAAATGGCATTACCTCTTTGATTAAGTCGATGTTGTTAAGAACATCTGGTAGCGCAGTCTTCATTGAGTAATACGGAACCCAACCCGTCATGATTTTGCGCGGTGGGTTATCGGCTGTGCTAATTGGAGCAGATATCAGGGGTAAGAAAAGCGCTGCAACTGCAATCACACCAATAATGCTTCTGCGGACTTTAACCATTGCGACGAAGCCTTGATGAAATGAACTTCCCATATTCGCGATCTGCAGCCCATAAATGTGTCGCGATACAGAGCAGTGATAAGGCCTTAATGGTTAGTGGAAGATCGTTAAATACAAAGATGACACTTAAGAAGATTCCAGTAAAGGCTGCCGTTCCCATTGCCAAGCGTCGGAAAATGAGAAATAGAAGACTGTGGCTAATGGCACGGATTCTTGGAAGAGTTAATAAAAGAGCAAATGGACCTGAGAAGAGAATGTTGCCAATCATGAGAGAGACAACGAAGGCAAGAGACTCCATCGCGCTCCTCTCAAATATTGCTAGCTGGCCACCACTAGTTATCTAGCGGTTTCCAGGTGATATCGGTCGTTGCAAAGAGTGCCATATCAATCTGCCGACCATCATCACGTGTGACCTTGTTGCGCAATATTCCTTCCTTTTGATAGCCCGCACTTATGAGAAGTTTCTGTGAAGCCGTGTTATCGACATCTGCTAGCCCATCTATGCGGCGGAATCCAAGAGTTCTAAAACCATAATCGGTGATCATCTTTGCTGCGATGGTTCCTATGCCTTTGCCACGCATTGACTTCTCCAACCAGTAACCAATTTCAGCAGTGTGATTCTTAATATTTATTGTGTGTAGAGAGATGACTCCGGCAAATTTCATGTCATCACCATTGCCATAATCAATCACAAAGCGAAATTCTCGACGTTCAGCAAAACTGAATGGATCAGATCTCACAAAATCAATAGCGTGATCGAGCGTGTATGTCGCCGGAACAGTTGTAAAAGCAGGAATGAGTGGGTCCTGGCAGGCGTTAAATATTGAGTCGATGTCTTTTTCTTCACTTGGGCGAAGAGTGATGAGTCCATAATGCAGAGTAGGAATCTCGGCCGGCCACCAAATCATGAGTGGTTAGCCAACGAGTTCGGAATCATGTGTACGAGATTGATCATGGGTACAGCTCAGATTTGAGGGCAGAGATGCACATGAATCACAAAGAAGTATTAACTGGTGGCATGAAGCTGTGTTGCAATTACGGAAATCTTTTGTTGGCGCACTGCACTTATCGCACTCACCAATGACCTTTGCCTTATCGCTAAAATCCATTGCCATACGGTCATCAAAGATATAGAGCGAACCTTCCCAATTTGCCTCATCGCCAAAGCGTTCACCATATTTCACAATGCCGCCATCAATTTGATAGACCTCATTGAAGCCGCGCTTTTTCATGACTGCAGAGAGAATTTCACAACGAATTCCACCAGTGCAATATGTAACGACTGGCTTATCCTTAATATGGTCGTATTTGCCACTTTCAATTTCGCGAATGAAATCACGGGATGAATCCACATCTGGAACAATTGCATTCTTGAATTTCCCAATTTTTGCTTCATACGCATTACGGCCATCGAAGAAAACAACTTCATCGCCACGCTCTTTTACGAGCTCTTCCACTTGCTCTGGGCGCAGATGTACTCCCCCACCAATAACACCATTTTCATCGACTTCAATTTCATTAGGGCTACCGAAGGCAACAAGTTCGTCTTTAACAACTACGCGAAGGCGGGGGAATTCATTACCTGTTCCATCTGACCATTTGAATGTAATCTTCTTAAATCCTGCAAACCGTCGAGTTTCACGCACATACTTCTTCACATCGGCCATCTCTCCGCCGACTGTTCCATTAATTCCATGCTTGGAAATCAGGATGCGTCCTTTGAGATTCAGGGATTGGCAGAGATTTTGTTGCCAGAGCAGCACAGCGTCAGGATCGGCGATTGGGGTGAAGATGTAATACAAAATCACCTTATTTAACTTGGGCGCGTGCTTGTTCACGCCATCATTCTACTCAGCCTTTACTCTTCGCAGATTTCGTCAGGTAATCCAGCTTCCTGAGTACGCGAGGGCGTATAAGTTGCGACTAGTTGAAAGTTCAACTAGATTTACGCCCAGTACAAAGGAGCCAACGTGCCAGCAGTAACAGTTAGCGACATCACCATACTTCCGCGCATCAGCGATACAACAGCCCTGCGTGCACGACGCGTTAAGAGCATCACGACTGCTCCGCAAGGTTTCGAAGGTGAAGGCTTTCCAGTTCGCCGTGCATTTGCAGGTGTTGATTTAACAGAGCTTGATCCATTTATTCACTTGGATCAAATGGGTGAAGTGGAATACGCGCCAGGTGAACCAAAGGGAACTCCTTGGCACCCACATCGCGGGTTTGAAACAGTTACATACATTATCGATGGCATCTTCGATCACAAAGATTCCAATGGTGGCGGCGGAACAATCACTGATGGCGATACTCAGTGGATGACAGCCGGTGGTGGAATTCTTCACATCGAAACTCCCCCAGAACATCTTGTGATGTCTGGTGGCTTATTCCACGGATTCCAATTATGGGTAAATCTTCCCGCAAGTAAGAAGTGGTCACCTCCTGCCTATCAGGATGTTCGCGCAAACGATGTTGCGCTACTTTCTTCCACTGATGGTGGATCACTCATCCGCATCATCGCTGGTGAGCTAGATGGACATGTTGGCCCTGGCACAACACAGACACCGATTACATTGATTCACGCAACTGTTGCACCTGGTGCTGAACTACGCCTTCCATGGCGCAAGGATTACAACGCACTTGTCTACACAATGTCTGGTCATGGCTTTGTGGGAGATGAGCAGCGCCCTGTTTCAATGGGTCAGCTCACCGTCTTTGGCGATGGCGACACAATCGTTGTGCGCGCTGCAAATCAGCAAGAGTCACGTTCACCTAACCTCGAACTTTTCATCCTTGGCGGTCAACCCATCAAGGAACCTGTCGCTTGGATGGGTCCATTCGTCATGAATACAAAGCGTGAAGTTCTGCAGGCATTTGAAGATTTCCAAAAAGGTCTACTCGGATCAATTCCTGCGATTTACAAGGAAGATGCAAAGAAACCATTACATCGCACAGATAAGTTATCTGGCGACATTCTTGATGTGCACAACGCTCCAACCGACCTTCAAGAGGGATAGTTAAAGAGCTTTGAGAGCAGAGACAACCTTTGTTAGTGATGCCTTTGCATCACCGAAGAGCAACATTGTCTTAGGGTCATAGAGAAGTTCATTCTCGATGCCAGCAAAACCCGGGCGCATTGAGCGCTTTAAGAAGATGATGTTCGCTGCGTGATTGACTTCAAGAATTGGCATTCCATAGATGGGACATCCTGGAGTTGTCTGCGCTGCAGGGTTCACAACATCGTTTGCACCGATAACAATGGCGACATCTGTCTGACCAAATGTTGGATTGACTTCATCCATCTCAGCTAATTGATCGTAAGGAACATTTGCTTCTGCAAGAAGTACGTTCATATGTCCTGGCATACGTCCTGCGACTGGGTGAATTC
>Ga0208916_10000323_pt1 | contig 23294 bp, 21 predicted proteins | sample DEB19_08_DNA_5_FD_184523 | JGI IMG/M metagenome (GOLD analysis project Ga0208916, IMG submission 184523) | Aqueous microbial communities from the Delaware River and Bay under freshwater to marine salinity gradient to study organic matter... | ecosystem: Environmental > Aquatic > Marine >... | reverse complement strand
GTCGGTGATGCTGATACGCAGCAAAATCAGACACGGCAAGACGAAAAAAACCAGCAACCACAGAAACGGCACGCTGATGACAAAGCCACGCCCGGGCCACCACTTAAACGCCAACAAATCCTTCATCGCCACGGCTTTATGAGCTCAGTGTCACGGCGGCGGAATCGCTCCACCAGAAAAACACCGAATCATTCCAAGTGATGCCGCTGATATCTTGCCGCGCCGTATTGCCCTCGGTGATCTTCACTGTTTTGCCGGCAGGCATCGCAACAATGAAGGTGCTGTAGCTGCCGAAGTAAGCGATCTCTCGGACTGTGCCCGTGAACAAGTTGTGCAATACATCAGGCCGGTCTTTGGCGATGTTGATTTTCTCGGGCCGCACCGCAACCGACAGCGCCATGCCCGGCGCACCTGTGATGCCGTGCCCGACATGGATCACGCCTTCAGGCGTGGTGATCTCACAGAGATCCGACTCATCCAGACTGAGCACACCGTCAAACAAATTGGCCTGGCCAATGAAGTCGGCGACAAAGCGGCAATTCGGGTGCTCGTAAATCTCGCGCGGCGTGCCCACCTGCAACACGCGCCCTTCACTCATCACCGCAATGCGCGAAGCCATTGACATGGCCTCTTCTTGGTCGTGCGTGACCATCACGCAGGTCACCCCGACCGACTCAATGATGTTGACCAGCTCGAACTGGGTTTGCTCGCGCAACTTTTTATCGAGGGCGCCCAAAGGCTCGTCCAGCAACAACAACTGCGGCCGTTTGGCCAAACTGCGCGCCAACGCGACACGCTGCTGCTGACCGCCCGACAGCTGGTGCGGCTTGCGCTTGGCAAAAGCCGTGAGCTGCACCAAGCGCAGCATCTCCTCGACCCGCTCAGTGATCTCAGCTTTAGGCAAGCCCTCACGCTTCAACCCAAAGGCGATGTTGTCCCAAACGCTGAGGTGCGGAAACAGCGCATAAGACTGAAACATCATGTTGATCGGCCGCTCATAAGGCGCCAACGATGAGATCTCCACGCCATTCAGCGTCACCGTCCCGGACGTCGGGGTTTCAAAGCCGGCCAACATCCGCAGCAAGGTCGACTTGCCACAGCCGGAACTGCCCAGCAGGGCAAAAATCTCACCCTTGTTGACCGACAAGGAAACCTCATCGACAGCGGCCACATCGTCAAACCGTTTGACAAGGCCTTCAGCTTTTAAAAAACCAAGGGTGTGTGCAGCAGGCGGATTCGTCGACATCACTGCCCTCTTTTGAAGGCCGTGAACGCGTTGGCCATAGAGGCTCGGGCTTCGTTGCTGAAGCTGGCCGGCGAGACCATTTTCTGCAGGTTGACAGCGTCCGGGAAGACCGCTTTGTCTTGTGCGATCTCTGGCTTCACACTCGGCAGGCTGGCCTTGTTGGCGGTGGCGTAACGCAGCTCATTGGTCAGTGACGCCGAAACCTCAGGACGCAAAAAATAGTTGATGAAAGTATGCGCGTTGTTCGGATGCTTGGCATCTTTGGGGATTGCCAGCGTGTCAAAAAAGATCAACCCACCGGTGCTCGGCAGCAACGCTTGAATGTCATGGCCGTTCTTGTTGTCGATCGCGCGTTGTCGGGCGATGTTGATGTCACCCGCCCAAGCCAGTGCCACGCAGGCCCTGCCAGTGGCCAGATCGTCAATCATGGTGCTGCTGAACATGCGGATGTCTGGCCGCACTTTGGCCAACATGGCAGCTGCGGCCTGATGGTCAGCGGGTTCGTTGGAATAAGCGTTTTTGCCCAAGTAATGCAGGGCCGGCGGTATCACTTCCGTCGGCGAATCCAGAAAGGCGATGCCGCAAGACTTCAGCTTGTCGGCGTAAGTGGGATTGAAGACCAGCTCCCAGGCATTGGTGGGCATCGGCGTACTGCCCAGCGCTACAGCGACTTTGCCTTTGTTGATGCCAACTGTGGTGAAACTCCAGGCCCACGGCACCAGATACTGGTGGCCCGGGTCAATCGCCGCCAGCTTGGCCATGATGGCGGGGTCCAGATTGGCTTCATTCGGCAGCTTGGCTTTGTCGAGTTTGAGCAGCAAGCCACCCTCGATTTGCGGCTTGGCGAACACCGCGCCGGGCACCACGATGTCATAGCCGGTGTTGCCAGCCACCAGTTTGGCGTGCAGGGCTTCGTTGTTTTCAAAGGTCTGGTAGTTGACCTTGATGCCAGTTTCCTGCGTGAAGTTGGCCACCATGTCCTGGGCGATGTAGTCGGGCCAGTTGTAGATGTTCAGAACTTTTTCTTCTGCGCCCGTGGCTGTTGCGACGCTTGCCGCCGTATCGTCTTTCTTGCCGCAGGCCGTCAAAGCCAGTGCCGACAAGGCCAAAGACCACAGGTACTTGTTCATGATTTCTTGAGTCCGTGAAGCAGGTTGCAGCAAGTGCCCGGCCGCGCGTGGCCAGTCAGCGAAAACCGGATTGTAAGAGCTAACGAATCCGCTTCACACTCACTGACAAAGCACAGATCGCGCCTTGAATTCAACCTCACCCAAGGCTCAGGGCGTCACGCACCAAGGTGCGGTGTCATGCACCAAACCCATCCACAAAGCCCAGACCGAACTGGCCAGCAAGGCCGCGCCGGCCAAGCGGATCGCCCAGGCACCAGAACCAGGCCCTCGCAGCCGCAGCCATAACCACGGACCAGCCATCAAACTAACACCGCTGCCCAAGGCAAACAGCGCCATGACGCCCGCACCATCGACCGGGCTCGGGCTGAGCGCCGCCACCAGCAAGGCCGAATAAAGCAAACCACAAGGCAGCAGCGACCAAGCCGCGCCAAGCACCAAGGGTGCAGCGGCAGTTGCCTTGCCCGAGCCCTGAGTCGCCGTCCGAATGCGGCTCCACACTTTGCGAGCGCCAATGTCCAACCAAACCGGCTGGCGCGCCTGCCACAGCAACATCAAACCCAACCCAGCCGCCGCGACGTGCAGCAGCGTCCAGACCGGACGCAAGGCCGCCGACTGAATGCTCAACCATCCCAGCCCTTGCATGGACGCCGCCGCCAAACCGCCCATGGCGGAATAACCGACCAGCCGACCCAGCTGAAACATCCACAGCGCACGGTTATTGGTACCGCTTGTGGCGCTGCCGACCGCAGCCGAGCGCCCCATGGCCGCGCAGGCCGCACCGCACATGGCCACGCAATGGGGCCCGCCGGCGAGTCCCATGAGCAAGGCGGTAGCGGCCAGACTGGTGTGCATCTAAATGATTTTAGAGAACTTGCTGCGATTCCGATCAGCCTGCAAGTAGCGGTCAAAGACCATGGCGACGGCGCGCACGAAAAACCAGCCCTGCGCCGTGACTTCAATCCCGCTGGCGTTCACCGTGACCAAGCCCTGCCCCACCAGTTCTTCCAGCGCCTCCAACTCTTTGGCAAAGTAGCTTTTGAAGTCGATCAGAAACGCCAGTTCAATCGATTCGAACTGAAGCTGCCCTTGGCACATCAAAGCCATGATGACCACGCGCCGCAGCAAGTCATCGCGCGTCAGCGCCAAACCGCGCACCACCGGCAAACGCCCTTGGTTCAGCAAGTCGTAATACGCATCCAGTGTTTTGGCATTTTGGCTGTAGGTCGCCCCGATCCGACCAATCGCCGACACGCCCAAGGCGATCAGATCGCAGTCCGGCTGGGTGCTGTATCCCTGGAAGTTGCGGTGCAACCTGCCCTGCCGCTTGGCCACCGCCAGTGAGTCATTCGGCAGTGCGAAGTGGTCCATGCCGACATAAATGTAGCCAGCTTCTTCAAAAGCAGACAGTGAACGCGAGAGCATTGAAATCTTCGCCGCACCCGTAGGCAACTCGGCCGTGATGATGCGCCGCTGCGGCTTGAAACGCTCAGGCAAATGCGCGTACGCATACAAGGCCACGCGATCAGGCCGAAGCAGCGCCACTTGGGCCAGCGTGCGGTCAAAAGACTCGGGCGTTTGCTGCGGCAGGCCGTAAATCAGGTCGATGTTGATGGACTCAAAACCCATCTGGCGCGCAGCGTCCACCAGCGCAAAGACCTGCTCGGCAGGCTGCACCCGATGCACGGCTTTTTGAACCACCGGGTCAAAGTCCTGCACGCCAAAGCTCAAGCGGTTAAAACCCAACTCAGCCAGGACGGCCAAACGTTTGACATCGACAGTCCGCGGATCAATCTCAATCGCGTACTCGCCACCGGGGGCGAAGTTAAAACTGCGGCGCAGCATCGACATCAGGCTGCGAAGCTCATCGTCAGTTAAAAAAGTCGGCGTTCCGCCGCCCAGGTGCAGCTGGCTGATGTTCTGACCGGTGCCCAGATGCGCCGTGTGTAAATCCACTTCCCGGCTCAGATAGCGCAAATACTCTTCAGCGCGTTCATGGTGCTTGGTGACGATCTTGTTGCAGGCGCAGTAGTAGCAAAGTGACTCGCAAAATGGAATGTGCACATACAGCGACAACGGCATGTTCATGCCCGCCGCAGCAGAACGGCGCAGCTTCATGGCCTGCACGTAATCCTCAGCCGTGAAGGCCTCCACAAACCTGTCGGCGGTCGGGTAAGAGGTGTAGCGCGGACCACTGAGGTCAAACCGGCGCAGTAGATCGGGTGAAACGGCACTCATGAAACAATCCTTGAAATCCCTGAAGCAATGCGCTGACTGTGACCCTTGAAAGCGCTGAATGCCTTGATGTGGATCAAGCAACTCAGCCCATCCGCCTGATGAGCGACGAGAAAGCTCAGCCGAAGAAAAATACAATGATTGTTAGGAAAAATGGCTAGAAGCACCGAAAATGTTTGAATGAATAAGGAATCCATTAAAGTCGCCTGCTCTAACTGCAATTTGCGTGAGCTGTGCATGCCCATGGGACTGAATCCACAAGAACTCAGCCGGGTCGACGAGCTCGTTGCCACCCGTCGCAAGGTCAAACGAGGGACCTCTTTGTTTCACAACGGCGAGAAGTTCACTTCGCTTTACGCCATCCGCACTGGGTTTTTCAAGACCAGTGTCATCACCGAAGACGGCCGCGATCAAGTCACGGGTTTTCAAATGGCTGGCGAAATCATTGGCTTGGACGGCATCGTCAACGACCTGCACACCTGTGACGCGACCGCCCTTGAAGACGCAGAAGTTTGCGTCATGCCGTTTGACCGCATTGAAGAAATTTCACGAGAAGTGAATGCGCTGCAACACCATGTGCACAAAATCATGAGCCGTGAAATTGTGCGCGAACATGGCGTCATGCTGCTGCTGGGAAGCATGCGAGCCGAAGAACGCTTGGCGGCGTTTTTGCTCAATCTGGTCCAACGTTTGCAAGCCCGCGGATTTTCCAAGACTGAATTGATTCTGCGCATGACGCGCGAAGAAATAGGCAGCTACTTGGGCATGAAGCTCGAAACTGTCAGCCGCACCTTCTCGAAATTTTCAGACGATGGCATCGTTGAAGTCAAACAGCGGCAAATCAATATCCGTGATGCCGAGGCGCTGAAGCGCATCGTCAACTCGCAGATCAGTCACTGAGGCTTTCCTCGTTGACCTGAAGTTCTGGCTTTGACAGCCACAACACCAAACTACAGCAAGCCATGCTGATCGACCAAAACAAAAAGAAGGCGATGGTGTAAACACCTTGGCGCGTCGGCTGCGATGCATGTCCCGCCCAATTTAGCTCGCTGGGGTCCACCACGGCAAAGACCAACCCCTCTAGCAAGCAGGCGGCTAAAAAAGAGGGCCACAAAATCAAGGCCGCATTGCGCAATCGCGAGGACTCTGGCACCGGGCGCAGTGCAGGTTCAAGGTTTTTCATAGATCTTGCCTCCCGTGGCGCTGTGGTTGCGCCCCATATCAGCGGGCTGCATGGGCGGCATGGCGGTCTTCACCTCTCTCGACATCACAAGGCCTTCACGGTAATGCTCTTCAGGCACCACGGCATCAGGGCCTTGCAAAATATAGACCGCAGTGACGCCGCAAGCAATCACCGCCGACAGCGGCCCGGAAATCACCATCCAGACATACGGTTCTTTCCACCAAGGACGTTCCTGCGCACGGGGTCGTTGGCTTGACAAATTGCTAATTTGAGACATGGTCGTTTACTTTCATGAGCGCGCGAGGCGCTAACGTGGCACCAAAAAGACCGACTTCTCAGCACGCTCACCCTGCCCGCCCTCGGCCTTGATCAGGAAGGTCAAGGCGTGCGAACCAGGCGCGGCAGCGTCTGGCGGTGTCTGTACCCGGACGGGAAACCAACGCGAACCGGCGGGCTCAACGGTGACCGAGGCTTCAGAGACAATCTGCGCGCCATCGAGACCCGACACACGCAGCTGATATTGCTGCGGCACTTCGGTCGCGTTCATCAGTTGTAAGCGGTAGACATTTTCAATCTGGCCCTGCCCGACCACGCGCGCCAATGAGCCGCGGTCACGCACCACGTCGACCTTGAACGGTGCGCGCGTGATCAAACTGCCCAGCAAGGAAACGCTAATGGTCAAGAGCACGGCGGTGTAGATCAGCACACGCGGGCGCAACACGCGCCTAACCATCGCGGCACTGGATAACTTCAGGCGGATGCCGTTGGGCGTGCTGTAACGGATCAAGCCGCGCGGGTAATGCATTTTGTCCATGACGGTGTCGCAGACGTCGATGCATGCCGAGCAACTGATGCACTCGTATTGCAACCCATTGCGAATGTCAATGCCCGTCGGGCAAACTTGAACGCACAAGCCGCAGTCAATACAGTCGCCCAAACCTTTGGCCTGATAGTCGGCCGGGGTGTCGCTGCGGGGCCGCACGCCGCGCCCTTCACCACGCGCTGCGTCGTAGGTCACGATCAAGGTGTCGCGGTCAAACATGGCGCTCTGAAAACGGGCGTACGGGCACATGTACTTGCAGACCTGCTCGCGCATCCAACCCGCATTGCCATAAGTGGCAAATCCGTAGAAGAGAATCCAAAACCATTCCCACGGCCCGAGCGACAAGCGGCTGACCTCCAGCGCCAACTCCCGAATCGGCGAGAAGTAACCGACAAAGGTGAAGCCCGTCCACAAACCAATGGCGATCCAGACCGCGTGTTTGGCGCCTTTTCGGGCCAGCTTGTTGGCGCCCATGGCCGAGTTGTCGAGACGCATACGGGCCGCGCGATCACCTTCGATCTTGCGTTCGACCCACATGAAAATTTCGGTGTAAACCGTTTGCGGACAGGCGTATCCGCACCACAATCGGCCCGCAACCGCCGTGAACAAAAACAAGGACAGCGCACTGATGATGAGCAAGCCGGTCAGGTAAATCAGGTCTTGCGGATACAGCACCAAGTTGAAAATATAAAAGCGTCGCGATGCCAGATCGAACAGCATCGCCTGACGATCGTGGATGGACAGCCAAGGCAAGCCGTAAAACACCAACTGCGTGATCCAGACCATGCTCCAACGCCAGTGACTGAACAGGCCAGAGACGCTACGCGCATAGATTTTCTTGTCGGCCTGGTAGAGCGAAGCCACCACATTCGAGTCGTCGCCCGTGGCGTTGCCATCAGCAGCATGCGAGGACGCCACCTTGGCCGGTAATATGGGAATCACCTTGGCCGCCTTGCGTGCGACGGGTTGGCTGTCTGGGGAACCTGGCACTGAAAACCTCCTGAATAGGCAAGGCCCATGTGGGCCTTGCTATGTCTGTCGTTGTAGCTTGCTTGCCGGGCTTATTTGGCAGCCTGGGGCGAACCACCAAGACTCAACACATAAGCCGCCACCACATGAATCTGCTCAGGGGTGAGCTTGGGCGCTTGGGCCGGCATGACATTGTTTTTTCCATATTTGATGGCGCTGACAATCGCCGCCTCGCCCCAACCATGCAACCAGTAGTCATCGGTCAGATTCGGGGCACCAATCAGCTTATTGCCCTTGCCATCTAGGCCATGACAGGCCGCGCAGGTGACAAACTTCTGCTTGCCATTGAAAGCTTTCACCTCGTTATACGGACTGCCCGACAGCGAGAGCACGTAATGCGCAACATCCGTGATGTCGCTTTCGCTGCCAACTGCAGCGCCCATCGGCGGCATCATGCCCACCCGGCCATTGGTGATGGTCTGGACAATGTGTTCAGCATTGCGTTCACCCAACCACGCCGCATTTCCATTGGTGAGATTCGGAAAAGACTTGCTGCCGCGACCGTCTGAGCCATGGCACTGCGAACACGTGTTCATGAACTGCCGCTCACCGATGGCCAAGGCACGTGGATCATGCGACAGCGCTTCAACCGACTGCGCTGAAAACTCGGCATACAGCGGCGCCACATCTGCCCGCAGGCGCTCTACGTCAACTTTGTGCTCTGCCAGAGTCGTCCATTGAGACAGCCCTTTGTAGCTGCCCAAGCCAGGGAAGATGGCCAAGTAACCCAAGGCAAAAATCACCGTCAAAATGAACAGCCACATCCACCAGCGTGGCAAGGGATTGTTGAGCTCGCGCAGGTCTTCATCCCACACATGCCCGGTGGTGTTGTCGTCAACCAAATTTGCGTTTGGATTGACAGTTGCCTTGCCGGCCAGCCACAGCAGCAATGCGCAAGCCAGAATCGACACCAAACTGATGCCGGCCACGTACCAAGGCCAGAAGCCATTGATGAAATCACTCATGAAAACCGCTCCTATTCCGACTGAAAGGGCAACTGAGCCGCTTCATCAAAGTCTGCTTTTTTGGAAGGCAAACAAGCCCACACCAAAATCCCAACAAACACCGCGAAAGCGGTGACTGTGACGACGCTTCGTAAAACATTGATATCCATGTCGGTCTTTCGATTATTTAAGTGCCAGACCGAGACCCTGCAGATATGCGATCAACGCATCCAGTTCGGTCTTGTCCTTTAGTTCGGCGGGCGCCGCAGCAATTTGTTCGTCTGTGTAAGGAACACCCACCGTGCGCAGCGCTTTCATATGGCGCTGAATGGTGTCAGCATTGGCCGGTTCTTTTTCCAGCCATGGATAGGCCGGCATGATGGACTCGGGCACCAGATCGCGCGGGCTGATCAGGTGCATGCGCTGCCACTCATCGCTGTACTTGCCGCCGACGCGGTGCAGGTCAGGCCCGGTGCGCTTGCTGCCCCACTGGAACGGGTGGTCATAAACAAACTCCCCGGCCACTGAGTAATGACCGTAGCGCAGGGTTTCAGCGACCAGCGGACGGATCATCTGCGAATGGCAGTTGTAGCAACCTTCACGGATATAAATGTCGCGACCGACCACTTTGAGTGCTGAGTCCGGCACGATACCGGCGATCGGCTGCGTGGTGGATTTTTGGAAGAACAATGGAACGATTTCAACCAGCCCACCGACGGCGACGACGAGCAAGATCAGAACGATCATCAACCAATTGTTGGTCTCTACTTTTTCATGTGAAAAGGACATGACAGATTTCTTTCAGGCGTGGGCCAAAGCGGTCGGGATCGTAGCGTTAACGGGCTTGCCTGCCGTCGCTGTCATGAAGACATTCCAGGCCATGATGAGCATGCCACTGAGGTACATCAGACCGCCGCAAAAACGCACGACGTAGAACGGAAAGGTGGCTTTGACGCTCTCGACAAAGGTGTAGGTGAGCGAGCCATCGGGGTTGATCGCGCGCCACATCAAACCCTGCATGACACCAGCAATCCACATCGCGGCGATATACAGCACGATGCCGATGGTGGCCACCCAGAAGTGCACTTCAATGGCCTTCAGGCTGTGCATTTTCTTTTGTCCAAACAGACGTGGCACCAAGTAGTAAAGCGCGCCCATCGAGATAAAACCAACCCAACCCAAGGTACCGCCGTGGACGTGGGCAATGTTCCAGTCGGTGTAGTGCGACAGTGCGTTCACCGTCTTGATCGACAACATCGGCCCCTCAAAGGTGGAGATGCCGTAGAAAGACAAGGCGACGATCATGAAACGGATGATCGGGTCTTCGCGCAGTTTGTGCCAAGCACCCGACAGCGTCATCACACCATTGATCATGCCGCCCCAGCTAGGGGCCAGCAAGATCAAGGAGAAGACCATGCCCAAGGACTGCGTCCAATCTGGCAAAGCGGTGTAGTGCAGATGGTGCGGACCAGCCCACATGTAGGTGAAAATCAGCGCCCAAAAGTGAACGATGGACAGGCGATAGGAATACACCGGCCGCTCTGCTTGCTTCGGAATGAAGTAATAAACGATACCCAGGAAGCCCGCCGTGAGGAAAAAACCAACGGCGTTGTGGCCGTACCACCACTGAACCATGGCGTCCTGCACACCGGCATAGGCCGAGTAGGACTTCATCCAACCGGCTGGCACGACAGCGGCGTTGACAATGTGCAGCAGCGCGACAGCAATGATGAAGGCACCGTAAAACCAGTTGGCCACATAAATATGGCGCACCTTGCGAATGCCGATGGTGCCAAAGAAAACAACGGCGTAAGCCACCCAAGCGATCGCAATCAGAATGGAAATAGGCCACTCCAGTTCAGCGTATTCCTTGCCGCGCGTGAAGCCCAGCGGCAAGGAAATAGCCGCCGCGACGATCACCGCTTGCCAACCCCAGAAGTGGAGCGCTGCCAGCTTGTCCGAGATGATGCGGGTCTGGCACGTGCGCTGCACCACCCAGTAACTGGTGGCAAACAAAGAGCAACCACCAAAAGCGAAGATGGCGGCATTGGTGTGCAAGGGCCGCAAGCGACCAAAAGACAACCAAGAAATACCAAAGTTCAGTTCTGGCCACGCCATTTGGGCAGCAATGAACACGCCGACCAGCATGCTCACCACGCCCCAAATCACAGCCGCCACGGCAAACTGGCGAACTATCTTGTCGTTGTAGACCGTGGCATGGGACGCTGCCCAGCCACCCTGAACAACGGGAATTGATGCATTTGGAAGTACGGCACTCATTTAAAACCTTCTAGGACTCAAGTTAGGTTTGAGTCTGCCGCGATGACGCTTCGCGCGTATTGATATGGATCAAGTCTTCAGTCTTGTCTGTCAGACTTGTCTTCTGAATCCTGAAAAATCCGTTGGCCTTCACTTTCAATGTCTTCAAATTGGCCCGACCAGACGGCCCAAGCCAGCAGGCCGACCACCCCAAGGGCCAACAAAACAGAAAACGGCACCAGCAAAAAAAGAATGTCCATCAGTTGCCTTGCGGTGTGCGTGACAGCCGCGCTGCGTTCAGCATCACGAACAAAGAACTGAGCGCCATGCCTAGACCCGCCAACCAAGCGGGTACAAAACCGCTGATCGCGAGTGGCACGCAAACAGCGTTGTACGCAGCCGCCCAAACGAGATTTTGTCGAACGATGGACACCGTGCGGCGCGCTTGAGCCGGCATGCTGGCCAGCATCAGCAACTGACCACCGGGGATGATGAAGTCGGACTGCGCCTGCGCCAGCGGAACGGCTTGGCCGACCGCGACCGACACATCCGCACGCGCCAACACGGGCCCGTCGTTCAAACCGTCGCCCACCATCAGCACCTTGCGCCCCTTGCTCTGCAAAGCTTGCAGATGCGCCAGTTTGCTCTGCGGTGTGCAGTCGCCCAGCACATGCAGGATGCCGAGCCGCTCAGCGACACGGCGGGCAGCAGCGCTGCGGTCGCCCGAAAGCATGTGCACCTCTAAGCCCGCCAACTGGAGCTGCCGAACGGCGTCAGGTGCTTCAGGCCGCACCACTTCGTCGAGCTCAAAGCGGGCCAGCCAGCCGGACGCATCGGTCAGAAAAACCTGCAGCTTGTCATTCTCGACAGTTGCCTCAACACCGCAAAAAGGGGCCGAACCGAAACGAATGGAGCCGCGGGCGACGCCTCGTTCAGTTTCAGCCAGCACTCCTAGCAGGCCTTGCCCAGCACGCTCTGCAACCTCGGTCAGTCTGAAGCTATTCGCCGTTGCGCCGCCATCGGCCAAGGCGCGCGACACCGGGTGCAGCGAATGCCGAGCCAGACTTGCGGCCAGCCCCAGCGCGTCCACAGCAGTCACGCCATCGCGGGTTGCGATGTGGCGCAAACCCATGCGGGCTTCAGTCAGGGTGCCGGTCTTGTCGAAGACCACGGTGTCGATGTCGGCAAGCGCTTCCAGTGCTTGCAAGCGCCGCACCAAAACGCCCTGCTTCGCCAACACACCGGCCGAGCTCAGCATGGCGGTCGGGGTCGCCAATGACAAGGCGCAAGGGCACGTCACGACCAACACCGCCACCGCGGCCATCACGGCGCGGGCTGGATCGGTGTTCCACCAGTAAGCCGCAGCGAGCAAGGCTGCCAACATGACAAACCACAAAAATGGCCTGGCCACACGATCCGCCAACTGCGCCAGCCGGGGTTTGTCAACGGCGGCGCGCTGCATCAATGCAACAATGCCAGCGTAGCGCGTGGCTTGACCCAGTTGCTGAACACGCACCTGCACTGTCGCCGACAGGTTGTAGCTACCAGCCATCACCAGCGCACCCACCGCCCGCGGCATCGGTCGCGACTCGCCAGTCAACAGCGCTTCGTCGGCAAAGGTGCTGCCACTCTCAATCAGGCCATCCACGGGAAAAGCTTGGCCCGGCAAAACCCGCAGCAAGTCACCGACCTTCAGGCGCCGCACCGCCACCTGCTCGAACTCACCATTAGGCAACTGCCGTTGCACGCTGTCGGGCAAGCGCTGCATCAGGCTGTCCAGTGCGCCCGAAGTGCGTGCGCGCAGCCGCTGCTCCAGCCAGCGCCCCGTCAGCAGGAAGAAGACAAACATCGTCAGGGAGTCAAAGTAAACCTCAGAACTCCACCAGCCTGCCGGCTCAAAGGTCGCCGCCGAACTGATGACAAAAGTGATCACGATACCCAAGGCCACCGGCAAATCCATGCTAACGGTGCGCAATCGCAGGTCGCGCAGCGCATTGACAAAAAATGGCCGGCAAGAAAAAAGCAAGACCGGCAAGGTCAAGACCCAGGACGCCCAGCGTAAAAGCTTTTCAATGTCAGGCGTGATGTCGCCAGGCTGGGTGATGTACGCAGGAAAGGCGTACATCATCACCTGCATCATGCAAAAACCAGCCACCAGCCAGCGCCACAGCGCCAGCCGAGCGTCCTTGCGGGACTGGTCTGAGGCGGCCGTGTCGAGCGCCGGCGACAAGGTGTAGCCCAGCGCGCGCGGTGCCCGCAACCATTCCGAAGGCCGCGTGACGGCCGATGACCAGACCACGCTGGCGCGCTGGCTCGCCGCGCTGACCCGCACCGACTGCACGCCGGTTGTGGCGAGCAAGGCTTGCTCCAGCATCAATGAGCAAGCAGCGCAGTGCATCCCACTGACCAGCACTTGAGATTCCCAGAGCGTCGAGGTTTTGTCGATCGTTGAACCCGACTGAACTTTTGGGGCCTGCGGCTGGCTAAAACGAACCCACTCCTGCGCGTCATCAAAAATACGCAGCTGATCTATACCGATTTCCGGATGAGTCGCCGCCTGACCCGGCTCAGAAACCGAATCGAGAAAGGGGGACTGGATGACAGCTGCGTTCATGCGGTCAAGCGTAATCGCAGCGATCAGCATAGGGCTTGACGTGGATCAAACTTCAGGCCAGATTCAGCGCTAGACTGAAATTCAATTCAACAGGAGACCTGCATGTTCAATCGTATTTTGATCGCCACCGATGGCTCTGAACTGTCCCAAAAAGCGGCCGACAGCGGCATTGAGTTGGCCAAACTCTCGGGTGGTCATGTCGTCGCGCTGCAAGTGGTGCCGCGCTACCCCGTGAGTTATTTTGAGGGCGGTGCGACCGTGAGCATGGAAGAGATTGCTCGGATCGAAAAAGAATGGGCGGATATTGGCCAGGCAACGGTTGACAAGATCAAGGCTCAGGCTGCCGCCAAAGGGGTTCAGGCCACCGCCGTGACGACCCATTCAGACCTCATTGCCGAGGCCATCATCACCGCCGCTAAAAAGCACGACTGCGACTTGATTGTGATGGCATCACATGGCCGGCGAGGTATCAAACGCATGCTGCTGGGCAGCGAAACCACCCACGTCCTGACGCATTCAGAGATTCCGGTGATGGTGTTGCGCTGATTTTTACTTTGAGTTGAAGAGTGACTTGTACTGCTCGCGCAACACGTTTTTTTGCACCTTGCCCATGGTGTTGCGCGGCAGTTCTGGCACGACAAAACATTGCTTCGGTATTTTGAAATTTGCCAGTTGAGCCTTGAGTGAAGCCACCACGGCATCACCGTTGACCTTGGCGCCCGACTTGGCGATCACCACGGCCACCCCGACCTCGCCGAAGTCCGGATGCGGCACGCCCACCAGCGCGCTTTCGGCAACGCCCGGCATGTCATTGATCACGGCTTCAATTTCGGCTGGATAGACGTTGTAGCCACCACTGATGATCAGATCTTTGCTGCGGCCGACGATGGTGATGTAGCCGCGTTCATCGATTTTTCCGACGTCGCCCGTTTTGAACCAGCCGTCTGACGTGAACTCTTCTTTGGTTTTTTCGGGCATCTGCCAGTAACCTTTGAAGACGTTCGGCCCTTTGACTTGAATCGCACCAATCTCACCCATTGGCAAGCGCTTGTCATCATCACCGCAGACCCGCACGCTGACGCCGGGCAAAGGAAAACCCACCGTGCCGCCACGCCGTTCACCGTCCTCAGCCCGATACGGGTTGGAGGTGAGCATGATGGTTTCGCTCATGCCGTAGCGCTCCAAAATCGTGTGGCCGGTGCGCTGCTGCCAGTCGGTGAAAGTTTCAATGAGCAATGGCGCAGACCCGGCAATGAACAGCCGCATATTCAGGCACGCCTCTTTCGTCAAACCCGGCTCCGCCAACAAGCGCACGTACAGCGTGGGCACACCCATGAAGACCGTGGCCTCGGGCAATTTCTGCAACACCAGCTTGGGGTCGAACTTAGCCAGCCAAATCATTTTGCTGCCGTTGATGAGCGCACCGTGCAGAGCCACAAACAACCCGTGCACATGAAAAATTGGCAGCGCATGAATCAGCACATCACCCGGCTGCCAACCCCAGTAGTCTTTGAGCGTCAACGCGTTGCTGAGCAAGTTGCCATGCGTCAGCATCGCGCCCTTGCTGCGACCGGTGGTGCCGCTGGTGTACAAAATCGCGGCCAGGTCATCGGCGTTTTGTTGAACTGCCTCATGCTGGTCGCTGCAGTGGGCGGCACGATCAAGCAAGGAGCCGGTCCGGTCGTCGTCCAGCGTGAAGACGTTTTGGGTGCCCGCCTTGAAGGCGATCTTGCTGACCCAACCAAAATTCTTGGAACTGCAAACCACCACAGAAGGCTGAGCGTTCTCGATGAAATACGCGATCTCAGCGCTTTGGTAAGCCGTGTTGAGCGGCAGAAAAACATAGCCCGCACGCAGCGTCGCCAAGTACAACACCATGGCTTCGACTGATTTTTCAACCTGCATGGCAACGCGTGCGCCAGTTGGCAAGTCCAGCGACTTCAGCAAGTTGGCCATCATGGCGGTCGAGCGTTCCAAGTCTTGCCAAGAGTAAAGCAAGCCTTGGTCAGTCTCCACTGCCACGGCAGTCAGGTCTTGAGGGAAAGCGGCGCGCAAGGCGGCAAAGAGATTGTTGTTTTTCATCGAAGGAAGAAGACCGGCAAACGGGTACTTGAATGGAAAGACTTTAAAAAATGCAACGAGCTTAATCCAGCTTGGCCCCAGACGCCTTGACGACCGCCGCCCAACGTTTGACTTCAGCACTGACAAAACTGCCAAACTGAGCTGGCGTGAGGCCACCAAAATCTGCACCATTGGCTGCCCAGACAGCTTTCAGTTCTGGCGTGAGACTGGTTCGGTTCAAATCCTCAACAATTTTGGCCTGCACATCGGCGGGCGTGCCTTTGGGCGCCCACATACCGTACCAAGTCGTCACGGTGTACTCTGGAAAACCCAACTCACCGGCGCAAGGCACATCCGGAAAAGCCGCATTGCGCTTGTTGCCAGAGACCATCAGCGCCTTGATACGACCACCCTTGATGTGACCCGCTGACGAACCCAAGCCGTCGAACATCATGTCGACGGTGCCGGCCATCAAGTCTTGCAAAGCGGGCCCGGCGCCGCGATAAGGAATGTGCGTGATGAAGGTTTTACTTTGCTGCTTGAACAACTCGCCAGCCAGGTGGTGTGAGGTGCCGGCACCCGCAGAACCGTAGTTGAATTTACCTGGCGACTTGCGCACCAACGCCAGAAAATCCTTGAAGTTGCCCGGTAGATTTCTCGGGTTGACGACCAGCACTTGCGGCACGTTGGCCAAGAGCGACAGGGGTACAAAATCTTTTTCAATGTCGTAATCGAGCTTGGGGTACATCGACGGTGCAATCGCATGGTGGACGGCGCCCATGAACAGGGTGTAGCCATCTGGCAAGGCCTTGGCCGCAATGCTGGCACCCAGCGTACCGCCAGCGCCGCCGCGGTTGTCAATGATCAATTGCTTGCCCGTGAGCTTGGCAAATTGCGCCGACAAAGGCCGAGCGAAAGCGTCCGTGCCACCGCCTGCAGGAAAAGGCACGATCACCGTGACGGGCTTGGTCGGCCAAGCTGACTCGGCTTGACTGCCCAGCGAGATAACGGCGGTACCAGCGGCGGCCGCTCGCAACACATCGCGGCGGGTCACGCGCATTTGAAAATTATGCAAGGAATGTCTCCAGTCGTTATAAATAGGGGCTGCGGCTTGTTGTGCCGTCTCACGGATCGAACACGGATCAGTCTCCGTGCGCATTCAAATGTACAAATCTTCCACCTTAGGGGATACAGGGATTTTCCCCTGTGCCAGCAAGCCTCGGTACTTGTCGAGACGCTTCAAGTCGTACAAGTAGTTAACCATCAGACCATAAGACTGCTTCAGGCCTTTGGTCGACATGTCGCCAGCCCAGTTCAGGCGCTCAACACGCGCCCCGTTGCCCAGATGGAAACGCGCCACCGCATCCAGCGGGCGCCCGTTGTCCATCTGCCGTCCCAAGTAGTCGGCGGCGCAGTGTAGCAAGACACGCCGCACCGGCGATTTTTCGTCAAGCTCAGCCACTTTATCGGCAGCGGCCAAAAAATCTGCGGCTGTTGCCGGTGCGGTGTCCTGACCCAAGGCGACACCCAAAGCCAAGCGCTCTTTGTCGCTGAGCTTGTCGATCAGGGCTGAAGCATGTTTGGCCAGCCAAGGGCGAAAGCCCGGGATCGGAGAGAGCGTAGAAAAGACCTTCAAGCGAGGGAACTCTGCGCGCAAGGTTTCCACCACGCGCTTGATCAACGAGTCGCCAAAGCTGACCCCGCGCAAACCCGTTTGGGTGTTGCTGATGGAATAAAAAATCGCGGTGGTGGCTTTGCTGAGATCACTCGCCGCCGCCAATTCGTCGAGCAGCGGCGTGATCGCGCCAGCCAGCTCGTCAATCAGCGCGACCTCGACAAAAATAAGCGGTTCATCGGGCAAACGTGGATGGAAAAATCCGTAGCAACGGCGGTCACTGTCCAATCTGTTTTTGACGTCGGCCCAACTCTTGATGGCGTGCACAGCCTCGTACTTGATGAGTTTTTCAATCAACGAGGCTGGCGAATCCCAGCTGATGCGCCGCAGCTCCAAAAAAGCCACGTCAAACCAAGTCGAGAACAGGTTTTCGAGCTCTGAATCCAAGGCCAGTAAGCGCTTTTCGGTTTTCAGATGCGGCAACAATTCAGCCCGCAAATCAACCAAGAATCGCATGCCCTCAGGAAAAGCTGAAAAGCGCTGCAACAAGCGCGTGCGCGGCGACACAAAGGCCCGGCGCAGACGGATCTCCGCCTGACCTTCTTCGGGGGTTCCAAGCGCAGCTTCGTAATGATCCCGCGCAGCTTGCACCTTTTCAGCATTCGGCGCGAATTGCTCACTCATCAACAGCCAAGCGTCACGCCGCTGCTCAGGCGTAGCCGTGGCGTACCACGTCGCGATGTTGCGGGCGCGTCGGCCCCCCTCCACTTCGCTGACTTGGCTGTCCACCACCGACTGCAGCTCCAGCAAGGTGCGGCGCAGCACGCGCGGTGACAAGGCTTCCTCCTTGTGTTTCAACACCGCTTTGAGTCTCTCCCCTGTACTGCGGCCCTTGGCTTTCGTGGGGTCGATGGCAAGCGCCGCAGACACACTGGCGACAGCTGGACGAGACGCTTTGGTCGGCGTTGCGGACCCCGAATCTTGGCGCTTGAATTGCAGCCCCTTGCTGACGGACTGAACGCTGCGCAACAGCCATTCGGTTGAGTTCATGCGGCCACCCGGCTCTTGGTTTGATGACGTGAAAGATCCCGCAATGCATCCCGTTGGCGCGTCAAATGCGTGCGCATGGCGGCCTCGGCACCTTCGCTGTCGCGGCTCATCAACGCCGCGTACACCGACAAATGTTCTGCCAAGCTTTGCGCCAACCGGCCCGGCGCATGCAGTTGCTGCAGGCGTGCCAGCTTGAGAATTTTCCGCAAGTCTGCAATGGCTTGAGCCAGCCAGCGGTTGTTGGCCAGCATGATGATGGCTTCGTGGATCAGCAGATTGGTCGCGTAATAGTCTTGAATCCGGCCGGCATCGGCATGGCCTGTCAAGCGATCATGCAAAGTTTCTAAGGCCGCCAGATCGGCATCGCTGGCGTTGCGGGCTGCCTCAAAGGCACAGCGCCCCTCTAGCAGCGCAATCACCGGAAAAATATCATCCAGATCCTGCCCAGTCACTTCGCTGACAAAACAGCCGCGACGCGGTTCATGCCGAAGCAGTCCCTCTGCCGTCAGCACCTTCAGCGCCTCGCGCAGCGGCGTGCGTGAAATTTTCAAGCTCTCACACAGCGACACTTCATCGATAAAGCTGCCCGGCAGCAAGGCGCCAGAGAAAATTTGCTCCCGCAGCGTGGCGGCAACCTCTTGGTGCAAGGAGTTCTGGACAAGGCGCATGATTTTCAAAACCTTAAAAGGGAGAAAATGACAGAAAAATCTGTAATTACAGATAATTATGGAGTGTCGACGCATTGCATGCAAGTGCAAGTCCCAAGCAAAAGTCAGCAAAAGACGACATATGAGGCTAAACCCCTAGTCAACGCTCTTTCGATCGTTTTCACCTCAACGGACGGACGGTGACGGATCTGCAAGCAATCCGAACCGCGCCCAAGGCTTTTGTCAGACCTTCTTAGAAGCCCAGAGCCACAGCCAAACGCCTGCCGCGATCATCGGCAGGCAGAGCCATTGACCCATGCTCATGCCGAGCGCGAGGATACCCAGAAAGTCATCCGGCTCGCGGAAAAATTCCGCCACAAAGCGCAGCACACCGTAGCCCACCAGAAAAGCCGCAGAAACTTGGCCCATCTTGCGCGGCTTGCGGGCATACAGCCAAAGCAGCACAAAGAGCAACAAACCTTCCAGCAAGAACTGATAGACCTGCGATGGATGACGCGGTTGCAAGGTGCCGCTGTGCCTGAAAACCATGCCCCATGGCAAATCCGGGCTACTCAAGCGGCCCCACAACTCACCATTGATGAAGTTACCCACCCGACCAGCGGCCAAACCGGTTGGCACGCAAGGAGCGATCAAGTCCATCACCTGCAGCCACGGCTTGTGGCGGGTCCGGGCAAACCAGATTTGCGAGACCAGTACGCCCAGCATGCCGCCATGAAAACTCATGCCGCCCTGCCACACAGCCAGTATTTCCAGCGGGTGCGCGAGGTAGTAGTCCGGCTTGTAAAAGAGGCAATAGCCAATGCGTCCGCCCAGCACCACGCCCACCACCCCGAGAAACAAAATATCTTCAATATCGCGCCGGCTCCAAGCGGCCGTGCCCGTCATCGACGCATAGGGTTGGTGACGCAAACGAAGATTCGCCAACCACAAGAACAGACCGAAGGCTGCCAAGTAGGTCAGGCCGTACCAATGAATGGCCAAGGGCCCGAGTTGCAGGGCGACGGGATCAATTTCGGGATGAATCAGCATCGGGGCATTGTGCCAGTGCGTGCGCTCAGGCCCTCGCGCACAACTGATACGCTCAACGGCCTCATTGGCGTCGTAGAATTCAAAATTGTTCCGACGAAGCCTCGGAAACTCCGCAATCAACCCATCAAAGAGACCCCATGACGCAAGACAAAATGCCCGAAGGCGACGCTATCAATCGTCGCAGCCGCAACATCACTGAAGGCACAGCGCGCGCGCCAAACCGTTCGATGTACTACGCCATGGGTTACGAGGCGGAAGACTTCAAAAAACCGATGATCGGCGTGGCCAATGGTCACAGCACCATCACACCGTGCAACAGCGGCCTGCAAAAGCTGGCCGACGCAGCGATCAACGCGATCGAAGAAGCCGGCGGCAACGCGCAAGTGTTTGGCACACCGACGATTTCTGACGGCATGGCGATGGGCACCGAGGGCATGAAGTACTCGCTGGTCAGCCGCGAAGTGATTTCAGACTGCATCGAGACCTGTGTGCAAGGCCAGTGGATGGACGGCGTGCTGGTCATCGGCGGCTGCGACAAGAACATGCCAGGCGGTTTGATGGGCATGTTGCGCGCCAACGTGCCGTCGATTTATGTCTATGGTGGCACGATTTTGCCGGGCCATTACAAGGGCAAAGACCTGAACATCGTCAGCGTCTTTGAAGCTGTTGGCGAGCACTCTGCTGGTCGCATGAGCGACGAAGATTTGCTGCAAATCGAGCGCCGTGCCGTTCCCGGCCCCGGCAGCTGCGGTGGCATGTACACGGCCAACACGATGTCGAGTGCCTTTGAGGCTTTGGGAATTTCCCTTCCCTACTCGTCGACCATGGCCAATCCGCACGACGAGAAAACCAACTCGGCCAAGGAGTCAGCCAAGGTGCTGATCGAAGCCGTCAAAAATAACCTCAAGCCCCGCGACATCGTCACCAAACAAGCCATTGAAAACGCCGTGGCTGTGATCATGGCCACCGGCGGCTCCACCAATGCTGTGCTGCACTTTCTGGCGATTGCCCACACGGCTGGCGTCGAGTGGACGATTGACGACTTCGAACGCATTCGCCAAAAAACACCCGTGTTGTGCGACCTGAAGCCAAGCGGTCAGTACCTCGCGGTCGATCTGCACCGCGCAGGTGGTATTCCACAAGTCATGAAAACGCTGCTGGCAGCCGGTCTGTTGAATGGCGATTGCATCACCATCACCGGCCAAACCATCGCCGAAGTGCTGAAAGACGTGCCGGCTGTGCCGCGCGCCGACCAAGACGTGATTCGCCCGATCAACAACCCGATTTACGCCCAAGGTCACTTGGCCGTGCTCAAAGGCAACTTGTCGCCCGAAGGCTGCGTCGCCAAGATCACCGGCCTGAAAAACCCAGTCATGACCGGCCCGGCCCGCGTCTTTGACGACGAGCAAACAGCCATGACCGCCATCCTTGGCGGCAAGATCAAAGCCGGCGACGTGATGGTGCTGCGTTACCTCGGCCCCAAAGGCGGCCCTGGCATGCCCGAAATGTTGGCGCCCACAGGTGCCTTGGTCGGCGCGGGCTTGGGCGAAAGCGTCGGCCTGATCACCGATGGCCGCTTCTCTGGCGGTACTTGGGGCATGGTTGTCGGCCACGTGGCGCCTGAAGCGGCCGCTGGCGGCAACATTGCGTTCATCCAAGAAAACGACTCCATCACCATCGACGCCAAACAGTTGCTACTGCAACTCAACATCAGCGACGAAGCATTGGCCGCCCGCAAAGTCGGCTGGAAAGCCCCGCTGCCGCGCTACACCCGCGGCGTGCAAGCCAAGTTCGCCTTCAACGCTTCAAGTGCCAGCAAAGGCGCTGTGCTGGACGACTATTGAGGTCAATTCCCGGGCCGGCCTCACGATGAGGTCAAAGCCCTTAAACTGATCCGCATTTCAACCAGAAATCACACTATGAAACACTCTTTATTACTCATTCCCACCCTGCTTGCCGGCTTGGCAGCGTCTGCACCCGCCTTGGCAGACATGCAGTTGGCGACCTCCAAAAACTGCATGGCTTGCCACGCGGCAGCCATCAAACTGGTCGGCCCTTCTTTCAAAGCCATCGCTGAAAAATACGCGGGCCAAAAAGACGCTGTGGACAAGCTATCTGCCAAAGTCATCAAAGGCGGCTCCGGCGTCTGGGGCCCCGTGCCGATGCCGGCCAATGCGCAAGTGTCACCAGATGACGCGAAGAAGTTGGTGACTTGGATCCTGACGCAAAAGTAAATTTTTCGCGCTCGTTAAAAAGCCCGCTGATTCCGATTGGAATCAGCGGGCTTTTTTGGGGCCCGCTTGACGCGGGCTACCCAAACAGATCAGCTCTTCTCAGACAGCTGATCCAGAATCGCCGGGTTCTCCAGCGTCGACGTGTCCTGCGGAATGGTCTCGCCTTTGGCAATACCGCGCAGCAAGCGCCGCATGATCTTGCCGCTGCGGGTTTTCGGTAGGTTGTCACCGAAACGAATTTCCTTCGGCTTGGCGATCGGGCCGATTTCTTTGCCGACCCAGTCGCGCAGTTCTTTGGCTATGGCTTTGGCTTCGTCGCCGGTCGGGCGTGAACGCTTGAGCACGACAAAAGCGACGATGGCTTCACCAGTCACGTCATCAGGGCGACCGACCACAGCAGCTTCGGCCACCAGTGCGGAATGGCTGACCAGTGCCGACTCGATTTCCATTGTGCCCATGCGGTGGCCCGAGACGTTCAGCACGTCATCGATGCGGCCTGTGATGCGGAAGTAGCCACGGTCTTCACTGCGCACAGCACCGTCGCCGGCTAGGTAATACGTGCCGCCCATTTCTGGCGGGAAATAGCTTTTCTTGAAACGCTCGGGGTCATTCCAAATAGTGCGAATCATCGACGGCCAAGGGCGCTTGATGACCAGCAAGCCGCCTGAACCATTTGGCACGTCGCCGCCGACTTCATCGACGATGGCGGCCATGATGCCAGGCAGTGGCAGCGTGCAGCTGCCGGGCACCAGCGGCGTGGCACCTGGCAACGGTGTGATCACGTGACCACCGGTTTCGGTTTGCCAGAAAGTGTCGACGATCGGGCAGCGCTCACCGCCGACGTTTTTGTAGTACCACATCCAAGCTTCAGGGTTGATCGGTTCGCCGACCGAACCCAAGATGCGCAGGCTGCTCAGGTCGGAGCTGCGGGGATGGACTTTTTCGTCAGCTTCTGCGGCCTTAATGAGCGAGCGGATCGCCGTCGGTGCGGTGTAGAACACCGTGACTTTGTGGCGCTCGATCATTTGCCAGAAGCGGCCGGCGTTCGGGAAGGTCGGGATGCCTTCAAAAATAATTTGCGTGGCGCCCGCCGCCAACGGGCCGTAGGCCACGTAGGTGTGACCGGTGATCCAACCGATGTCGGCCGTGCACCAGAAGACATCGCTGGGCTTGATAT
>Ga0208916_10000322_pt1 | contig 23294 bp, 28 predicted proteins | sample DEB19_08_DNA_5_FD_184523 | JGI IMG/M metagenome (GOLD analysis project Ga0208916, IMG submission 184523) | Aqueous microbial communities from the Delaware River and Bay under freshwater to marine salinity gradient to study organic matter... | ecosystem: Environmental > Aquatic > Marine >... | reverse complement strand
GATGATTGGTAAGGATTATATCCTCTGGAGAATTACCGATCCTAAATATGCAGCTGACGGCATTAAGAACCGCGATGGTTTCTACAACATGCTTCTTAAACAGCTAGGTGCTAAAGATGGAGATGCTGCTAAAGATGGAGATGCTGCTAAAGCTGGTACTACTACTGCAACTAAAGCTCCACCGCCATTATTAGCTAGACCTGGAGTGGCTGCATCTAACATGCCTGCTCCTATAGAGAAGCAAGCTGCTGGAATGGTAGCCGGTGCTAATGCGAACGTTGCCGCTACAGGCACTAAGGCTAACCCTAGTAAGACTACGTCGCCTCCACCTTTATTAGCTAGACCTGGAGCGAATACCGCCCCTGCAAGTACAGGTAGCGCTAAGGATGGTGATGCTGCTAAAGCTGGTACTACTAGTACCAATAAAGCTCCACCGCCATTATTAGCTAGACCTGGAGCGAATACCGCCCCTGCAAGTACAGGTAGCGCTAAAGACTGGGATGCTGATAAGATGGTTGCTACGCTCATTAAAAATGCAGGTAGTAAATCTAAAGGTCAGTGTGCAAAATATGTCCGTTTAGCATTACAAGCAGGTGACTTGAAGAAACAATTCAAAGGTGGATTGGGTTCTGCTTACATGTATGTTGAAGCTTTACCTAAGATTGGTTGGGGTAGAATTGGTACACCTCAAACAGTTAAGCCACAGAAAGGCGATATCTGCGTTTTCCCTCGCTATGGTTCTCCCGGTACAGCTGGATATAAACATGGACATATCTGCATGTATACTGGTAAGCAATGGATTTCGGACTTCTATCAGAAAACAGCTTTCCCTAATAGTAAAAATCAGTCTCTTGCGGGACATGTATTTAGGGCAGGTAGCATAGACGATAGTGGTAAGGCCTATGGTTCATCCATTGCAGCAGGTGAAATTGATGAGAGTGGTAATCCTAAAGAAATGGTTCCAAACATGGATGCTCCAGAAGGCATTCGCACTGGTACAACTTCCACAGGTTATTCTTTCAGTTATGATGGTAAAGCTACTTCTAAGACTACTTTCAGTGAAAATGATCAACTGGAAAAACTGAAGAGTCTAGGAAGTGGTAAAGAAACAAACACTAAGTCCGGTAGCGAGCTTGAAAAGATTGCTGGCGATGCAGTAGGTCCTGCTAAAACAACGGCTGATAACATTAGCAATACTGCTTCTGGCGTTGGTAGTGAAAGTCAACCCGCTAGTGCAGCTCCACTTGCGACAGGTACAAATGCAGCTGCTGTAGGCGTTGCTGCTCCTAAGAGTAAAGCAACTTATTCTGAAACAGATCGAATGGCAAAATTACAGAGCATGAAAGCAGCGGAAGAGGGCAATGTCAGTGCTTCCAAAACTCCAGCTCCTGATAATGCAGCGCAGTCTGGCTTAGCGAATAAGACAGCGGTAGGCAAGGAAGGAACTACGTTGCAGAAAGTAGCAGGTACTGAAACAGCTACTCCAGTCAACGGTAAAGTTCTAACTCAAGCAAGTGGAACATCAAAAGTTGCTCAGGATACCAAGGCTGACTTAAAGGCAGTGAAAGAAGCTGAGAATGCTACAGTTGCTACTACTGCTAAACAGGCTGAAACTCAGAAAGTTGAACAAGCTAACCAAGCTGCTAGAATGAACCGCACTAATAAGGTCGCGACCGATTCTCAAACGGAAATGGTCAATATTATGCGAGAAAGTTTAACAGTTTCAAAGCAAATGAGTCAGACTTTGAAAGAGATCAACCGCAATATTCAGCTTATGGGTAATAACTCTGGGAAGTCTTTACGTGGTGAAGAAGCGAAAGCTCCTGCTAAACCAACATCGCGACCGGCAACCCCACCTGAAACCGCACCAGTTTCAATGCGTATTTAAACCGCAAAAGGGGAGAGGAAACTCTCCCCTTTTTTCTTTAGTTTGGAGAATATAATGTCTGGCGATTACACCATTGGACTTTCAACAGTTTCGGCAGGTCGCTTAGGCGATCATAACTGGATGGCTAACAATTTCATGTTACCTTTAGATTTAGTTAAAGGCGATGATAAGAATTTACAATTATTAACACGTTATTCTAGCGCTATGGGGAAAGTATGGGATACTGCTTTAGGTGGACATTTGGCTGTTAACTGTCCTCCGCAGAATAACCCATTAGCAGATATTAGAGGTGGTCTACTGACCGCAGAGGATGTCTCAGAGAATGGATTCTTCACTACAGGTGGTGATTTCTCTTATGGCCTAGGACGTTACTTTTCAGAATCAATTGAAGATAACATGGAAATGGTAACTTTCCAATTTGGACATCTGCGCTATCAAGGCGTAGTGCCATTCTTTACTAATTTTTATAATGCTGAACATGCAATGATGGCGAAGACAGGTCATGGTCCTGGTATATTTTTTCGACTAGGTGAACTTGGAGGTACAGCCGTTAGCATTGCTGCAATGTTCATGAGTACGCCACTTGCTGTTGTAATTATTGGCGGCGCTGCCTTCAGATTCTTTTTAAATAGACCTAGCTCAGGGTACTGGTACATTAAACCATCCCCATGGGCATATCTAAGACGCAGTCAGGTCATCTTAAACCACTTAACTGCGTATATGAAACTTACTCCTTTACGTGGACAGTGGGGTGGATTATTTACAGAAGATGGTAAGTTCGATGAATCTCAGGCTGGAGATACTGAACAATTCTTGAAGTACGCTCATAAGCAAATGGAAAATGTCTGGAGACCAGAGGGCGGTATTGATATTCTAGCAACAGTATTTCGTGGTGCTAGATTAGATCGAATGCGTCGCAATAAGTTAGCCGGCATCTTACAACGAATTGATGGTAAGACGGCTAGCGCTGGTATGCGTGAAATGATGCGCGCTAGATTTGAAGATGATCCTACTGCGAACATGGAAACATATACCGAGATGTATTTTAAATCTCATTTTGGTAATGAGGACTATAAACAATATGATCCTTTCCAAGCTTTGGTGGAAGATAGACAAGCTACGGGCACTATTGAGGCAGCTCCTAAACCAGATGAGCAAACCGATACAGCAATTGCAACTGAAGCTAACGCTACTACTGAAAAGGTTAAGGATTATTTATTGAGCGATCTACCTGATCGTATGCGTGCACGGTGGATTAAAGATAAAGATGGTAATGGAGTCAATACTGAAACAGAAGGTTATAGCATCAGCAATAGCTGGGCTGGGGATGTGGGAGGTTACTTAGCTGATACTGCTAAGAAAGGAGCTGACTTCGTTAGCTTCAAAGTAGACCCCATTGGTACAGTTAGTGAGAGCTTCACTAATACCTTAGGGGAATCTGAAATCCAAAGTAAAATTAATAGTGCTTCTAGCTCTGCTGCTTCTGCTCGTTTTAGTTTCTCTGGTGGTAATACTGGCTTTGACGTTATTGATGGTGCATTTAATGCTGTAGGTGATTTCTTAAAAGGTGCTTTAGCAGGTGTTCATCTAGATGGATTATTAGCTTTAGCTGGTTCTGCACAAGTTGAGATTCCTAAACATTATCAGAACTCCTCTTCTGATTTCCAAACGCATAGTTTTAACATTGAATTAAGAAGTCCTTATGGTGATCGTTTAAGTCAATTCCAAAACCTCTATGTACCATTAGCAATGATTTTAGCTGGAGGTTTACCAATCTCCACAGGTTTACAATCTCATACTGCTCCTTTTTATTGCATGGTTTATTCTAAGGGACGTTGCATGATTCGTAATGGAATGATCACCTCTATTAGTATTACTAGAGGTACAGGTAATCAGGGCTGGAATAAACGAATGGAACCTTTAGGGATTGATGTCTCCATTGGAGTAACTGACGCTGCTCAGGTTATGCACGCACCAATTGACCCTGGCTTAAACTTATTAAAGCCTTGGAAGATTGCAATGGATGACGATTCAGCATTTAAAGATTACATGTCAACTATGGCTTCTATGTCTTTAGTTGATATGACCGACCCCGTAAGGAAAGCTGGTATTAATATAGCTAAGTTCCAACTGGAGATGGGAAGCCTATTCTCTGCCACAAACATTGGTATGTGGGCAGGTGATTCCACTATCCCTAGATTGATTGCTCAAGCTGGACGAGTAATCTCTGGACGTCCTGCGGAAATACAATTAAGAGGAGGCCCTAGTGCCACCCAGGTAGCAAAAGGAGAATAATATATGCTGTCGTCTTACTTTCATCTATCCTCCGATTATGACCTAGAAGGTATCTGGAAACCAAGATCACCAACTTTGTTTGAGGATGTTAAAGATGCTAAAGGCTATAGTCCGTCTATGACTGAACCTAGAACGCCTAGAATTTGTTTATCTCCTAGTTTGGAGGGTTGTTTCTATGCAATCTATCCAAACATTTATTCTCTGTTTGAAGTGCAGAAATATCCACATCTAGACTTCTGCGTCTATAGAGCGTATATTGATGACCAAGACCAGAGATTTAAAGACAATGACTCTCTAGTTAAAAACCGTACAATCTGGGATGCTCATGTAACTAAGGAGGTTTGGTACACAGATGATTTGAAGATGGTTAAAAGTCAGATCATTCGTTGTACTCCGAATCAAAAGAAATTAATTTTTGCTTCGCCTTTTAATGACCCGGAGCAAGAAAGTCGTTTTATTGCCCCTGAAGTTAAAATTGAAGTAATAAAGAGATTTCCTGGTTTCTATAGTAAATGATCAAAAAAAAAAAAGAGTGCCTTGAGCACTCTTTTTTTTTTCTTATTTAGATAGAAAGCGTCTAATAGCCACCGATAGATGATCTGGCATTTTAACCTTATTATCGTAGATAAAAGATTCATGTCGATCTGTTACGATATTATTACCTACCCATTTCTTCTCGATAATAGACCAACCATACTTGTATTTATAGACTTGTAAAGTTTTAACATCGCGGCGAATGGTACGTTTAAAAGTATAGTCGTAAGTACCATCGAAATGGATTTCAAGATTAATAACTTTCTTTTTAAGATAGTCCTGTAGTAATTCAAAACCAGTAGTATAATCATTTAGCAAAGTATTGCCAATTTCAATTACTTGGGTATTGCTCATTAATAATTCTCCAATACATTAAGGTAGTCGGCTAAGGTATATTCAGAATAATCATCGTCCTGCCACCTATAACCACCTTGTGCTTTATTTTCCACATAGCCGTAAATAAACTCTGGCTCTACTGGCGAAGACTTTTTGACCTCTTCGATGATATCCTTAATGACTTCTACCGCATAGCCATTTAAGTCTAGCACTTTATTTGGTGTAATATCATTCATATTTTCTTTAATCTCCAGAAAGTTTTAGGGAAAGTTATCCATTCCCTAAGAGTGTTAATACCTGATCTAAAGTTGCATCTACGGAGTCGTTACTTAACAGCTCATAGTTTAATTTATGATTTGTCGTATGGTCAATATAACCTTTTACTTCATCTATAGTGCAAACTTCAAAATCAGATGCTTGATTAATATTACTCATGGTGTTTATCCTCTACAAGGAGTGGAGTTGAATATTCACCTATGTAATATATAATCATTATTTTTTTAAACTAGATTTAAACTATTATCCTCTTTTAAAATAAGCCAAGGCATAGTTCTATTGATAGACTCATTTAGCGATCTGGGTTTTAGATTCTCTGCTGCAGCAATCAATTTACTATATCTACCATCAGCATAAATTAATTGTTTAATTGCAGGAGAAGCCTCTAACCAAATATTTAGGTTAGATTTACCATTAACTTCACCTTTCCAATCAGGTTGCATTTCATCTAAGATGGAAGTTAACATATTAGTTGCTTCAATGGTAGGTCCCTGTTCGTTAGGGAAGCTATAGTTCTTAACAAACTCACCCATTAACTCAGGTTCCTCATTTAACGCTTCAGCAACATTCATTCTATAAGCGTAGCTATAAAGAGCATTGGCATCACCTGACTTAGCAGCTTGTATACCGGCAGCACGAGTTAACTTATCCTTACTGGTATCATCTACTTTATCAATTAGATAATCTGCCAATTCAGGAACCCGCAAGGTTATTGCCGTATCAACTAAAGATTTAAATGCACCGAATTCCTTATCTAACTTTAAAACTTTACCTAAGGTTTCATTGCCAAAAATATCACCGGCTACATTGAAGAGATCACCTAAGCTATCAATGTCTTTAGCTTTCTTAATGACTTCTTGACCATTGACTACGAATTTAGCTAAAGGATCAGTTTTCGCAAGATTACCTAGGATATCTTGATAGTCACCATCCTTAACTGCGCGGTAAGCTGAAATGGCACTAGCTGGACTAATTCCAATGGACTGAGTTAAGGAATTAATCAATCCCCCTTTTAAGGCCTTTAAGGAAGCTTTAGCATTTGGGAAGATTTCACCCAACATTTCTTTAGCAAAATCTTCGCCACTTAATTTTTTATCAGACAGAACTAAGTCAGCAGCTTTTTTAAATATCTTTAATCCACTAGCATTAATCCCTAAGGCCTTAGTTAAGGAATTACCAATGTTGTCACCAATGGCATCCAAAAGGTTAGTTGGTTCATTAGGAGTTGGACTTCCTCCGTAAACGTCAACTACAACCAGTGAATCGTTAGGAGTAGTGATAAATAGTGGCGGTTTAACTTTTACACTCATTGAGATTCTCCAAAAAAAAAAGAGGAGCTGATGCTCCTCTATTTTACATCCATAGGATTATCAACAATCCTCATCGAATTGCTCAGTCATCATCAAATAGTTCCATCTGTGAGGAATTATCGAAATCATCATCGTCATCATCCATTTCAAAAGATGGATCGTAGTTGTCGATGGTGGTTTCATTGGCTCTATCTGGATGATAACTTGGACTTTGACAGCCTGTAGATGAAGAGATGTGGTCAGTGTTCATACGGACGGTATGTTTGGTTTCACGTGGACTACCATCGGCATTTGTACCTTCCCAACCTAATTCAACAGTTAGTCGGATATATCTTGGTCGCAACATCATGATAAAATCAGCAAATGATTTCCAAGTCATCGCGGGTTCAATCATTTTCTTGATATAGTTACCACGAGCTTGAGTAACCTTTTTATTTGTTTTCTCTTTAGGATTAGGGTTTGCAGGGTCCTTAATCCATTGATCCAAATAAAACATTAATGCTGCTGCATCAATGCCTAAATCGAATAATATCAGACGATATAGTATCGCTAAAGAGCCAGTGGCCTCACTAACGCCTTTGTCGTCCTTAGTTACGATTCGATTGAGTTCGACTCGACTCATTTCTTAAATCTCCATTTACTTTATTTCTAAATAACCTCTAGCTATACGATCAAGCATGATAGAGAACATTTCAAAGGGTACGATAATGCGTGATAGGTTGACGGTACGAATTGACGGTGAACCTTTGCTATGGGCAATTAGTAAACGTCTTAATAGCTCACTCATCTTAATTAGTTGCTCGCCAACTGAAACGTCACCTTTAAAAGCTTGATGAATTGTAATAGCTTTTGAATTTAATCGAAAATCCCCTAAAGTATTACCATCCATAATGCCATTACGTTCCACTTGACTTGCAAATTCTTCGAACTTCTTTAATGTTTCTTCCAAGTCGTAGTAAATAAAAACGGACGAGCTTGGTAGCGCATTAATGTAGAGGTCATTAAAAATGCCACTATTTAAAAGGACTACTTGATGATCGAATAATAGACCTAAGTAATTGGTGCGATTGTTGGATTTACTAATAGCTTCATATTCTGCTAATAGTTTCAATATCTTTCGACGGTAGTAAAAAGACATGAACCAGCGAATCATTTTATTTAACATTTTGAATCTCCTTGACATATCTAGAAGATAGTATGTAATTGTAATTTGATGGAGTACATTATGCATGAAGATTTAAAAGAAGAAGTCTTGGAAGTCATTGCTAATTCTAGACTCAATGCCAATCAAGTTGTTAGACAAAAAATGATTACAGCATTGACAGTGAATGTAGACAATACCGCTACCGATCCTAAATTAGCTTACGTTCTTTTGGCAGCATTGAAAGATTCTGATGCAAGCGATTTAAAACGTATGACCTTGAATCAAAATGATCGCGCGATTGATTCACGTTCCCAGGTCTTATCTTTCCTTGAGGCTATCACTGACCAAGTCAAGAATAATCCACATTACGTTGCTGACCCTAGAGTCGCACGTGATGGAATTCCAAATCGCCCTAAAACTTTCTACGATAAAGAAGATTTCATTGATGGCGAATTGGAATTAGAATCACACCCTACAACTTATAATGATTTCATGCGCTCACGTAATGCAATACCGAGCGCAGCAAATCTCGATGTTAATGAGTCAACCATTTGAGCATAGCGTTCCAAATCTTCTTTTGTCACAGCATCTGGCATTGGAAGATTTGGAGAAGCTTCAAATTCTTCAACTGACCAGTTGATGCTTTTTAAGAATTTGTCTTTATTGTAGTCTTTGCGTTTACCGCCTTCCACAACAAAACCTGCTTCTGTGGTTAAAATTGGGAAATACTTCTGACCATTGATTTCGGTCTCACGGATTTCACATTTATAACCAGCTTCCTGCATTGCATGTAATGAGCTTGTAGCTGTTACATAGTCTGTATCGAACTTAGATAAGTTCTTCTGCATGATCTTAGCAAGGTCATCTGCCATTGGGATTTCAGCAACATTCTCCTCACCCCAAATGACAACGATCATATCACCTAGTCCATTGCGGAACTCTTCCCAATCACCCTCAAGTAATCCTTTCCCTAGACCAGTAATGGTTTCGTAGAACTCTTCCACCACCTGTTCTGTTTGCGCAATAATTGCGTTTGGTTTATTTTCTTGTGTACGTCCAGCAAGTTGATTCATTAGAATTACGTCTTGCTGTGCTTTATTTAAATCGGTCATTTGAACTTTCTCTACTATGTAACGTTGTACGCTAAATAAGCGTGCCGGAAGTACCTCTAAAGCAAAAAGTGGAGCGAATGCTTTTTTGGCGATAATAAACGGATCTTTGTCGTTGGAACCACTCCGATCCATTGTCATGATTTTATTGTAATCATGTCTGGTATGTAGCAACCCTGGAGTGAGTAAAATTGTCTCAGGATTACCTTTAATAGTCTTGTACTCTTCTATGGTCTTAGGCATGTCTTTACACGCCGATGTCCATTCATTGAAATTATAAATAACCATCACTGTAGGGTTTAAACTGCGTAACCAACCAAGTGACATTTCTCTATAAGGTAGATAGTCCAATTCAAGATGGTTAACTGGAATCCCTAAAGAGGTAGCTATGACTCGTCTAAGAAAAACGCTCTGGCTGTCTTCTAGCGCATATGGAAAAGTATTGACAATCACCTGTAAGCCTAGAAGTCTAGGATCGCCCATCATTTTCTTTACAGCTTGTTCTTTAATTAGACTAGCTAGATATTCCACCATCCTAGTAGCACGTGAATAGAATAGTGTACTAATGTCCCGCTGATAGTAAGCATCTTTAAAGAATTTCTGCTCGAAATCTTTTCCGATTATATCTGTTAAGTCATCTGACAAACGAGCATGGTAATCTTTGGAACCAGTTGCTCTGATCGCAAAGTCAGGATTAATGCGCATTAGAGTACCAATGCGCGTATCCATTAAAGCATCTAATTCCAAATAGAGAATAAAATCATCACTACTCTTACTAGACATCTGCTGTCACCAGATGAATTCGACATAAAGAAATCGCAAATAGGAAAACTATATAAGGGCGACAATAGAGGATTGAACTCACTTGATTAATCACACTTTCAATTTCCGTGACTTTGTTTATTGAGGGTTCGTGCATATTTCCAGCCATTGCTCCTCGGGTATCGAATAAAGTTAATGGATTTACTGGATTCAAGGCAATATGTCTAGCAGCAAATTCCACTAAACTATTTTCGTAACCTGCAACTACTTTGGTATAAAGATCATAGAAATCTTTAACGTTCGGATTATTGGTAAGAAAGGCGTATATACTTTCTTGCCAAGGTATGTATAAAATTTCATTAAAGGTTAATCCTCTAACCGCGTCATGAAATAAGCTAGCCGTTATATAAAGTCCCTCACGATCTAACTCAGAACTCTTACGCCCTGAGACTTGTTTTTCAGCTAAATCGAAATTAGACTTTTCTATATAGAACGCATTAATGCGTTCTTGCAGTTGATCAAAAAAAGTATTAATGTTAGACATGTCATTCCTTTAGATTATTTCGCCAATGTGCTGCTGTGAATTGATGACCTACAGTCGCCACAGCTTTAGCTCCCTCACCGTAAGCCAAAACAGCATTCAAGGAAGCACCACCCGATTGACGAATAGATTGATCTAATGCATTCTTAGCCTGCATATCACCACCACGAACGACTAAGAACTCGCTTACTGCTGCATCAAAACCCTGACCTAATAAGATTAAAGATTCAGGTCCAGAAATGGAAGATGATTTATTATCCCCAACTGGCTGATTAGTTGCCACGTTCACTTGCTTGGAAGTAGAAACAGAAATCTTATTCTCAATGGACTGAATTAAACGTCTAATAGGAACATCTAAAATCCAACGTTCAGAGTTAGACCAATAATACTCATCGGTTATCTTGCTCTTATAGCGAATACGTTGACGTAACTTTAATCCGAATTCCTTGCTTGCAAATCCATCAACAAAAGCTAGGTCAATTCTATTATCAGTTAAGTGATCGTAGATAAATGGAGTGTTAGCCTTCTTTTCCTTGATGGCTAACATCATCTCATGAAACTGATCGTCGCTCATGGCATCGTAGATTGCTTTAAGATTGGCATGATTACGACCAGTTTTATCAAAACGCTGTATAAAGCCCAGCATGTATTCCTGGGCTGCTTTTCGATTAAACTTCTTAGCCATTTATCAGACTCCCAGTTTACGACGTATCACCGGAATAACATCGGTAATTATTTCCTGGATTAAATCTTTGTCAGCATTATCAGGGAATAAAGTTAATCGAGCGTCATCGTCAGTGTGATCTAAATAGATATTTAGAAAAGAACAAAGAGATTTCCGTTCGCAGTCGTAATTATGCCAATGTCCATTTGGCATTGCGTAATCGCCCCTTAGCTTTTCAACTAAGGGTTGTAGACCTAGTTTCAATAGCGAATCAAATAACAATTCAATCAGTTTCATTTTATTGCTTCCAATACGGGACATACTTACCTAGTCGCATGTTCAATAGATCATAGATCGAGAGGTAATGTGTCGGATTTTCATAATGATCCCATGTCCAATAGTCACGAGTATCTAGGATTTCATTCCAATCCCAATTATCTTTAAGTGCGGTATAGAGCTCTGCGGGCGTGCAGAGATTAGCTCTAGGGTAGTTACGGACTCGCTCTAGTAGAATACATAGATCAGCTGTAAAGCGAATTGCACGTACTAATCGTGGATCATTTTCTGCTTTCTCGCAGATGTTCCAACGAGTGAATTTGACATCTGGATAAATGTCTAACCACGCACCTTTATCAGAACCTGAAATTCCGTAACCCATTTGACCACCTGATTCAGATTCCCAGATATAACGGAAATTGGTCAGATATGGAATAATGCCACGAGCTTGCGAAGAAACAAGATCATAAGGAATACCAGATGGACCTGATTTACCTCGGAGGTTCGTAATAGAGGTTAAGGTTAAGTCAGTATCCTTTTCTATTTTGACCGAGTCACTTGCAGGGAATTCGGGATAGTATTTATTATCACTACCTTTCTTGAGTAATGGTGCATTGCCCATAATCCACCAAAGGTTATTTGGTAGATAAGTAAAGTTATTGGAAGCAAACTTAATTTCGATATCACCTGCCATATGCTCTAGTTTCTTACGCATTGGCGTGTATGGGTCGAGGTTATATTTCTTTCCTAAGTGAGCTGTCTGAAAGAACATCATCCCTGCACGAGCACAGAATGTCGGGAATTCAGCAATCATCTGTGTCTTAGACATACCATGCATTAAGCCAAAGGTTTGACGATCTTTAGAACCAACCTCTGCATTATCCATCTTCTCTTCAACGACGTTAGATTGCCATTGTGAAAGTGAATCCTGCGAATGAGCAAAAGGATGAATGACCTGAATGGAGTTACCCTCATCGTCTAAGAAAGGTGTATCACGCATTAATTCGTCACGACGCTTTTCGCGTTCAAAGGCTAATTGACGAACCCATTCATGCATATCAGCAGCAGAATAAGCAGATAAGTCCAATACTCGGAATGTGGGATGTTTACGCATCTCTTCTGGAAAGTTAATAAATTCTTTGGTATGGTACCAAGAGATTTCACGTACACGTTCTGGCTGCGCATCTGCTTCATTGTTATGCGAAAGATAAGGGATACCATATCGGGTATTTAAGATAATCCCCATTGTGTCAACCAAAGTTGATTTACCTACGTTAGGACCACCGACTACACCTGTATAAGGCGAGATGCCTCCATTAACAATGGTATCACCAAATCGACCAATCTGTGGTCGCCCAGTCACTAAATCTAAGTTTAAACTAGTATTATAACGAGCCTTAACTGGAATGGATTCGTTAAGTGACTGCATCAATCCTGCGCCTGAAATATCAGCGCCTGCGAAGTCAAATTTTTTCTTTGTTGGTTGCTTAGCCATTGTCTTTAATTTCCTAGAAAAAATATTATCTCTACCAAATGATTGAAGTTCACGTATCTTTTTATTAGCGTTACCTCTATAGGGGAGATTATATGTGACCAGAATTATGGAGAATATAATGTCCCTCATTTCCGATAACGAAGCGCTTTTATCAGACCTACAGTCTTGGCGTGGAGAATCTCTTGAATCAATTAACCCAAGTGCTCTGTCGCGTAAGCTAAGTGTTATTTTAGCGAGTGCTGGTAAAACCCTAACTTTTGTCGGCAATGACTTACCTAAACAGGCAAAGCTATTATTCCGATCCAACTACGATACCGATGCTGCGCTACGCAAAGTAGATTTTGCAAGTGCTTACAAAATCAATGTTCCGATTCTTACTGGTCAGAAAACCACTTTCGATGGGGTAGTTAACTGTCTTATTGAAGATGTAGCTTTCTTAAAAGGTTCGATTGAATATTGCCTAGTACCTGCAGAAAGAGTATTGAATCGACTATTTGGTCAACCTAGCGAATTGAATGGTGAATTTAATTTCGAAGAATTCGATCAATTAAAAGCTCGCTATAAAACTTTAGTTGAGTTGCGTACTCGTCTAGGTGATTGTTTTGATAAAAAGAAACAAGCTACCTATGGTGACTATGGAGCTGTCTTTGAGAGCAATGGTCAGGTTAAGGTAGTTGAAGATAAGATTCGTGAACTATCTAAAGAAATTGCTAAAATTGATTTAGATAAAGTTCGTAAGAAAATTAAAGATGTAGACGGTGCAGCCATGGACTTACATAAGTTAATTACAGGTAAAGCTGAGTTTCTACCGTCTAGCTTTATTGCTTCTAAAGTAACTGAAATGTTATTTAGCATTGCAGAAGAAGTAGAGTTTCTTGCGGCTGTTTTAACTTTCCATAGTGCGCTGTTTAATACGTTCCAGGAAGTACAGGGTACTTTAGCCAAGTTAAAGTAAACAAAAAAAAAAAGAGTGCTCAAGGCACTCTTTTTTTTTTACTCTACCAGAAGAAATGGCAACTATTGCCATTTTCATCTGGAACTATTCTAACTAGAATTTGATGCTCGCCAATATCTACGATTTGACCATCTTGAAAAGTATCTTCTTTTTCAGAAAGTTTTGTCACAATTTCTTGGAGCGTGACTGGTATTTTTCCAGATACTACAATTGAAACCTGTGAATATTGATTTTCACCGATTCGTTTATAGACCGCTTTAATGTCCTCAGTCACTACATGTAGCAAATCTTTATTAACATACAGTTGGAATATTTCTGGTTTAGATTTCATTTCCTCTATCAAGACGCCAGATATTATTTCAGAACCAATTAGGATTGAACTGTTTAAGTCAGACACTTTGAATCTCCATGAGTTAAATTAATGTTTGTTCATCAAATAGATAATATATAATCAAAATTTTTTTATTAATATTTTATGGTTGCATATAGCAAACCTACGTCAATCTTACCTATAGGAAAATATCATGCGCTTTTCTCACATGTGTATCGCAATCTCTATGGCTCTAGCTCTTGTCATGTCTGGCTGTACCGCATTAACTCAAGGTGGAGTAGCTGTACCGCCTAAACCAACTTTAGAAAATGCTACGACTTATATCATTGCTGCAAACCGTGCTTTTGATCAATGTTTGATTGAATATCAAAAAGCTATTGACACTGTAAATGGTACAGCTTTATCACCTGAACTACCAGTGCCGACTTCACCGGCAGTTGTTGATAGTCCTGCCTCTGGCGCTGCTGTTAACTAAATTGAAAAAAAAAAAGAGGACTCTAAGTCCTCTTTTTTTTTTCAATGACTACCTTTGACGCTTAGGATGTTTACTTACTTTAGCTGTGCTAAATTCCATCTCGCGTAAAATGGCGTACAATACCTCGAATAAAGATAAGTCGTTTGTTGGAATAACGACAGTCTGAACAGGCTGATAAAGTGTAATCTTGAAGTTACCGTTAGTCAATTCCAATTTTGCTGAATCATTTCCTTTTCGATTACTTTCCAGATTAAAGACTAAATCAAACTCTCCCTTTTCCTCAACAGTAATGGTGAATAGTCTTCCCTGATAAATCTTATTTGGAATAAAAGCAATTACATTTAAAAGCGACTGCTTAGTAAGTGCTGGATAATTTAAATCCCTTAATAAGCCAACTAAGTCATCCACTCTACGAGTATCGGCGTTCTCAACTCTCTTAATCAATGGTTTATCTTTATCCGTAAAGTCTAATGTATAAGAAACATTAAAGATAGTCTTAATCTCTGTTTCCATTATGTCGCTTAGCTTATAGGGGACGGTAAGGTCCAATGTTGATCTTCCTTTAAAGAAAATCCCATTATTAATACGATAGACTTGGAACTGTGGGCGTTTGTAAGTGCTAAAGCGAGTAACTGAAGCTGGAATGGAGGAGTAGAGTTTAATACGATGACCTAACTCATTATATTGCTTCTTGGTTTCTTCTAAAGTCTTTAGAAACATTGAAGAGTAAAAATGGAAACCGTTAGCCACATCTCCAATTTCCTCTAAGCGATAGAACTTCCCCAAAATAGTCTGCGCTTGCTCAGGTGTAAATACCTGCTTATTCACTACCCCTTCAATACTAAAGCCATGTCCTAAATTATGTTTAATCTCAATATTCATGTTAATTAGTTTCTCTTGACTCATCCATTACATCTGGTAGGAGTATTTGGTTTTCTGTTGGGAGTTTACCAAAGTAAACATGGAATCTAGTATGTGGAGTTCTATAACTGACTCCTTTAGCAACAACCTCTCGATTTCCATTTAAGTGAAGTTCCAAGAAATCGTGAGTATGTAGCAAACCACAGCTTTTAGCAGTAGCAATAGAAGCTACATTACCTGCATCAGCAAAGTAACAAACTTTATTGTCTTTAGCTTTCATAAATGTTTTTAAAGCTAGTTTGCCAATGCCTAGTCCTCTGTAGGGTTTGAGGATATAGAAATTTCCCATCTTCCAATAGTCAGTATCTTGCACTAGATTTGCACATTTACTTTGGTTCCCGATAGGCTTAGATAATGCTATACCTACAATTCCGCTACCTTGATAAGCAACCGTAGCCTGTATATCTAGAATAAATCTTTGCTCCATCAAATCTCGGTGATGCTTTAACCATTGTTCACGTGTTTGATTACTGAGACGTCCGACATATTGATCGTCCACCATTTCTTCAAATAAATATTCCAAAGCTTCTGGCTTTGGCGTATCCAAAAGAATGCGTATATCCATGACACTGTTCCAAAAAATAATTACCAAATTATAAAGAGAGCCGAAGCTCTCCAAATATTAGTCTATATTTAACTCCTGAATCAGACCTTCAATGCGATCTAAGTTCTCAATCTTTTCTATTTCAATTCGTGCAGTACCCTTCTTAATTATCCCTAAATGTTTTGCTGCTGCTTGGCTTAAATCAAGAATCCGATTACCGTGGTAAGGACCTCTATCATTAACAGTAACAGTTACAGTTTTACCTGTTTCATTACATGATACTAGTAACCTAGTACCAAAGGGCAATGTTCGATGGGCTGCCGTTAAATGATGCATATTGAATCTTACACCTGAGGCTGTACGTTTGCCATGATGGGCGCTACCATAATAGGATGCCATTCCACTTTGATAAACGCTAGCTTGAATCTTCTGACTAAAGCTTAGCATTAAGGTAAACAAAACAATAAAGTTAATGAGTCTTAGCATAACTCCTCCGTTACTCATCGGGAGAATTCACTCTATTAAACAGTTTGAGAGATTGTCACTTTTAGCACGCTTATGTTCAATTTGGCGACAGACCTTCTCAATGGAACGGTGCTTCACTATAAACATTAAACGGATTAGTCTGTATGCTATTCGCTGCAAAGTTGAAATATTGCCAGCTTCGCTTACAAAGAAGATATTGAAATCTTTCTCTAATTGAAACAATAGAGTTATTGAACTTTCTCCCTCGTGCGTGTAAATAGATATTTCGTAGATATCTATTTTTGACGTTGGTGGGTTAAAAAGAAGAAATTCTAATTTCTTGGAATTTCCTCTTGTCATTAAACTATCTAGGCGATGGAGATTTAATAGAATAATGTCTTCAGGTATAGCTTTTCTTGAAAAGATGGTATCTTCAAGTTCCTTAGTCCATCCTTTGATTTCGTCAATAAGTGTTTTAGTATTACGAATGCTATCATGCTTGTAGGCTTCTAATACAGCAGCAGCATAAGGGGCGAATTTGGTCATCGTGGAAACACCTTTAACCTAACTAGGTCATTTGACATATGATTATTGATTTAGATAACTTCTTCTAAAGAATTTGGCTTCATTACAGCATGTGCTTCGCAACTTAAACATTTATACTCAAAGTCTACGAGTGATCTTAGGCGAGTATAGTGCAACAGCGACTGGCAGCTATCACAGCGAAACCAATTATCAGTTGCATGTAGGAACAATGCTAAACGCTTTAGTTCCATTCTAGGGGCGAATTTAAAGAATGTAGCGTATTCATTGAAATCTACATTTTCTGTAATTTTGAATTGAGGTAGATTAAAGCTTTTAGCATTCTTAGGAATCTTCTCTTTAATCTCGGATAAAGTCTCCAGTACAAACGTTTTAGCTTTGCTTCGGTTAATTGGCTTATAGCTACTCAAGCCATGGAAATAACGAATATCATCAATACTAACAATGGTTCCAGTGCCATGGTTATTATAGACATAAATGTATTTTAATTTACGTGAATGGATTACTCTCCACTCAATGTCATCTTCTAGTTTAGAAATTTCTTCTCGAAACATTCTAGCCAGTGCTAGAACACCTATTGAAAAAGGATTGCACATTTTAAAACTCCATGAGTTTATGCAAAGAAATAATGTATAATTAAAAAGGAGTGGGATTAATCCCACTCCTAGGATTGTTTTATATCAGTCAAAATTATTTTCTTTGACTTCGCTAATAGCGTTAGCGAAAGTTTCGATGGTATCCCGTAAGAAATTAGAATGTAGTCTTTCAGGAATATGGCGATGTCCGTATTGTGGTTGATATTCATAAATTCCCCAACGATTATCTTCATCGGAGTACCATACGTCAATACTGCCATGAGTTAATGGAAATTCGGGATGTTTAATGACATTACTAATTTCTGAGAATAAATTACTTTCAAGGCCAGTAGAACCTTTATCGTTCATTTCAATTTCGATTTCTTTATCAATGATGTTTTTACAATCAGTATCAAAATGATCTCGTTGGAAAATGTGGAAACGACAATCGGCGGTTTTTAAGATACGGAGTTCTTTAACATTTCTATATTCGTTAAATTCCTGCACTAAAATAGTTTCATCGAATAAAGATTTTACAACCTCGTTTTCTGAGTTCTCTTCAGCTTCTTTGATTTCAATTTTGAATTCATCGCAGATGACTTTTAAATTCTCATTGGTTTTGGTAGTTGAATCACGCAATTTACGAAGCTCTATAAAGAAACTACGCAGATTTGTTTCTGCCGTATCGAATGTCATAACACCAAGAGAACGAGCGCCGCCAGAAGGTTTAATGATCCCCTTACCTTCAAAAGCATACTCGTTGCTCTCTCCCAGTATTACAGGGAAGCACTTCAAAGCTCTATATCGACGTGCTAGTCGTTCTTGATAGGTTTTAGCAAAGAACTGTGTTAGTAGTAATTGTTGTTGAACTTTATTAACTCGGTTCAAATAGACGACCGATTGTTCTTTATCGTAAATCATTCCACCCCAATGATTTTCTTGCGTAGGTACAATTGCTAAGTCATAGGCTTTAATATAGCCTTCCGAATTAAATTTTAATACGGTTTCTAATTTCTTTACAAAGGTGATGCGGTAGTTTACACCATTGTGAACATAGCTGACTGGTAAAGATAGGAATTGGCTAATTGCCTTTGGGTTAATAATTGCGACAGTAAACATTGTTTTTGCTACACTTCTGGTTGGTTATTTCATAATAAAGATCAATGCTGTCAAAAAAAAAATAGAGGGCTTAAAGCCCTCTATTTTCAATGATAGAATAAGCGAATCGTATCTTTAATCATCAGATCACGTTCGTAGCTTAACCAACTAGGTGACGAGTCCACTACTCTTTCACTTAGCTTGCGAGCAGTTTCCCAATCCGGACACTGGGTTGGGGTATTAATTGGGCAATGACTATACTCTTCCTGCACTAAACTTAGTACATTAGTCTTATCCCAAATTAGGTCCTTAGAGGCAAGAGGGAGCTGCATTCCTGCACCTGACATATCTATTTTCGCAACTTTACTAAATTGTCTTAGAGTAATATTCCTAAACATGCCTTCTTTAACTAAGTAGAAATAAAGACTTGTTAGAAACATCGCCCGTTTACTTTGACGAGGTAAAATGCGAAAGAAGCTTCGTAAGATCATATAAACGATCTTTAGGAATTTCGGATTCATAGGTTTCACCTTCAGTTAACCAAAAAAGATTTGTTTGAATAAATCCCACACCATAAACCAATGCCGATATCGGTCTCAAGGATAGTGGCATATCGTCTCCATAGATCGTTCTCTTCCCAGTGAATAATGGATACCTTAGGATTGAAGTTAACTACAGCTCTAAGTGTATTCTGCGATGGTAGGCTTATGCCATAAGTCAGAGGAACTGCACGATTATGCTGTTGCTCTTTATGCAGATAAGAAATGTCAGCTCTAACGAATGCCTTGTTAGGAGCTATATATTTCAATACACTTTTGTTTTTCTTTTCCTCTAGTCCATAGAACAAGTGAGTTATGTCATGTTTAGCTAGTAAACCAGATTCATCAGTTTGATGAACATAAAGGAGTTCCTCTAATCGAATTAAGTTATCTAACAATTTCATACTTAATTCAGGAGGATCAATGGCTTCGCCAAAGCCAGTTTCTGATTTTCTAGTATAGACATTCTTAATTACTTGTTTGTCAGGTCTAGGTTCAAAGAAGATCGAGCCTGTATTAACAATCTCGTTATGCATTTTCGCTTTGGTAATCATGTCATTTCTTAGTCGTACAATGAAGATGTCACGATTAGTTAGACAAGACTCTCGAAAATAATCTTCAACAATGTTGATAACCTGATCTGGCTCTTTCAGCAAAATTGCCGAATATCCTCGATCTGCACTAGGTCTACCTTCAACATCGTCATTTGGGCCGACGTTACCAAAGAAATAAACTTTACCTTCCTTAATAGGTCTATCATTTAAATTTAAAGGAAGATAGAGTCGTGGTTCACGAAGTAAAGGGTGTACGTCTGCAACCGGAGACCAGTATTTGGCAATAGGCGAAACGATATAATTTATACCGCTAACACCATTGATTGCAGCATTCATTGCTTGGTTGGAAATTAGATCGGCATGGTTGTTACCAATATCGTCCATGTGACCTTTAGTCCAATCCCAAGCTACCTTTATTTTCTTCGCTTCGAGTTCCGCCATTACTTCAGCGACCTCTAGCCATAACTCTTTGTTTGTAACTTCTGTACCATCGTTTTTGATGTAGTTCTTTTCTTTCCACTTTGGGTTCCAAAGTAGAGCACCTTTTAATGCGTACTCGCTGTCTAGTACCAATTGCGCCTGTGGGGGCGATAAGGCAACAATTAATCTCAGAGCGTTTAGCAAACCTGATACTTCGGCTTGATTATTAGTACCTCCAGTTAAAGGTTCAAAGCTGTCTATATAAGCAGCAATTCGCACATTAACCACGTCAAGTCGATTTTTTAAATTGCGTCGGAGAACTTTACCGTTTTCGTCAACAACCCTTATACCAGGACCCACGTAACCCGTATTCGTTGGGCTACATTTCTTCAATCCGTAGCCGGCCTTACGATCAATGTAATCGTATAAGTAGCCGTGCATACCCCAAGAGCTTACATCCGTTTCTTTACGGAAACCGCCATCCGTATAAAGAACAATTCCCCAGTCCCCAGATTCAGGGATTAAGGCTTTTAATTCAATTATGGTTTCTTCTAAATTGATCATCAAAGTAAATCCTCTATGTACAAGATATAGGACAGTTTCGTAAAAACTTATTCCGATACTGTACTAGCGGGTTCTTCTGCGTCCAAAGGTTGATCGGATTCCGGCTTAACTTTTGGTAGAGTATAGCTAGAGTTTAAGATTTTCTCACGAATCTCTAAAGGGACTAGATCAAGTTTATCGTGAAATAAATGAGCATAACAAACCTCATCCAAATCACCTTTCAATAATCCCAGTAATCTGCTATTTCTAACAGTTAGGACTTCGTTATTTTCTTCAAGGTTTTTTACTTCCACTTTGAAAGTCTTAACTTTATCTAGGAAAATTAAGTTTTGCTCAGTAAGGAAAGCCGATATTAAAAAAAGAGCAAAGTTACACATAACAACAAAAAGAAAAACTTTACGCTTACGAAGTAGTGTTAGTACACTATCTTGTCCGAATATGGATTCTTTGACAAAAGGATAGAGTAGCTTAGCAACTTTTACTATTGCTAAAAAAACGCCATTCATAATTACACCCCCGTAATTGATGACCATACTATTAGATTATATGACTAGTTTAATCCCAATTGAGGTAACTGATGGCAACTATTAACGGCTATATTTCAATGGCCTCGTTAGCTGATAACCGAGCGAACATCGTAGCTCAATTCGGCGAGTTCAGTACAAAAGTAGATACTTTCACACGTGACCCGCAACACTTTCAAAGTGACACTATGCCCGGTGTGCAATTTGTAGGTCTTTATGCAGAAGATAATAATAACCCCTGGGTAATCACTTCAACTGTAGGAACTCAGATTCTTACAATTGGTAAATGGGTTTATGATCAATATCTTGCAAACCTTATTCCACGCAATACTTCTAAAGCGGCGTTCATTGCAGCTTTGACTACACAATTTCCAACCTGTAATGATTTTACAGTAGGTGAGTTATTAGCAGGTCCTGCCTCTAATAAAAACATGCCTGATTATATTCGCTTTAACATTGGCGCTTTGCATAATGTCCGTATTTGGTTTGCTGATTCGTCAATTAAATCACAATATGACATCTATGAAGTTAATGTCATTCCTCCAATTCAAAGCGTGGCAATGTTTGACAACCATCTATCGGCTGTACAAACTGCAATTATTAATCGCAGCTTAGCTGATATTCGTCATCAAGCAGAAGCGATCATTGGCGAAGACCCTCCGACTTACGACACTGTCTATAGTTTAACTTGGAAAGACCCTACAGGTAGTGGTGCTACTTTAGAAACTACTTGGACAGTCATTGGTTATGGTCCGCTATCCACCGAAGAAGAAGCTATTAAAGATGCCATTAAGCAATATCTAACCGACAACGCACCTAGCGTTGACTGGAGTAAGATATTTCCCAGTCTTTATTCCGCATCAGAATTCGTAATTGTACCTATGTGGAAGCAAACTTCGCCTGCTACAGAAGGGCTAGATTTGGGTAGTTATTCACCTTTCGTCTTAGTTAATGATATTAAGACCATTGTTACTGGACGTCTACCAATCGGTTATAGTGCAGCTACCAATATCTCTACGCACCTTAATAGTTACTTACAGGTGTTTGGGTTTATCTGGCGTTCAATAACTTTGGCTGCTGTAGGTTCCCCTAGTAACTTAGGTACTAATCGTAAGATTTCCTCTATAGTACCAGATATGTTAAATGTTCCTACGACTAATGCTGACTATGGACGTATGGCTCCAGATACGGCTCTATTCATGGAGAAGTTAACTAACTGCTTAGAGGTAGCTAGAAACTTCACTCCTACGAGTGTAGCTCCAGCTGGATTATTGAAACGCATTTCTGGTGGTCGTATCTATTTAACCTTTAATCATGGCGAATATAAAATCATGGTACTGACTAAATTTGGTTACGATACCTTAATCTAGGAGTAGGAAATGAGTAACGGTATCGTCCCACGCCCTGGAGATCGCGGAACTTTTAATCTCAAAGCTCCATGGGTTATTACACAGCAGGGTGAATATACTTGCCATGCTTTAAGATCATATACCGAATTAGCTAAGAACAACATTGATGTATTTAAAATGTTTTACTTACCTAAGGGAATCTCTGAGGAAACCTATCGCCAAGATAGTGCTGCTGGAGCTGTAATCGTAGCTTTGCGATCTTCCTCTGGGAATTTTATTTATGTACCTAGCACCTATATTCTTGGTGTACCTAATGGCAATGGTTACGCTTATAGTCAGCGCATCATTACACTTGAGTTAGGTGCACTACCAACTGATCTTAGTACAGAGGCGTTACGTGCTGATATTTCGGTGATGGTTAATAGTCGTTTTGGCGTTGATCCTATCGTTGCTGAAGCGGAACTCCCTATTAGTGAAGTTGTTAGTCCTGAGAATCATACGACCATTGAAGCTGGTCGACGTGGAAGAATTACTGAAAGTGGAAATTACGAATCCATGTATCGAGAATTACAAACTCGCTATCAGGAACTATTGAGTGAGAATCAGACTATGACTAATAAGCTGATTGAGCTTGGTGTAATTACACTTTAGAGAAAAAAAAAAGAGGAGCATCAGCTCCTCTTTTTTTTTCTAGTTATAAGCTATTTGAACATGTTTGTTATAACGAGGAGGTTTGTTGATGAGATTATCATCATGTAGAACTAGAGTTTCAGCATGAGTGAAAGAAGCATGTCCTGCAAAGTCATG